>JAEAMG010002345.1_pt1 | contig 12087 bp, 10 predicted proteins | sample 8958741 | NCBI WGS metagenome assembly JAEAMG01 (sample SAMN16933256, study PRJNA681125) | bioreactor sludge metagenome | isolation source: anaerobic bioreactor treating anionic surfactant - SDBS | place: India: Bengaluru | collected 2019-02-28
GCTTCTACTATTTGGGCGGGTTTGAGGCTCTTGAGTTTCTCTGCATCCTGGAGTTCACGTTCAATTTCTGCGAGCTTCTTCTTTGACTCATTAAGTGCAGTTTGGGCGCCTTGCGCTTTCTCTTTCGCCCGTTTCCCACGCTCATAATACTCGTTGGCATTATCAAAAAGCGACTTACGTAACACTAAACTGAAATGGTAACCATCGATCCCTAAATTTAAAGCAAGATTTTTCCCATCAAACGACTCCACATAAGCCATCGGCACTTTGCCCGTTTTTTTGGCAACCATAACCTGCGCGATGATATCCTTCCATTCATATCCCTGCTGATTCGCTTTAAGGAGTTGCTCTTGGAAAGTTTGCAGTTCGAGAAAGTGCGCATAGATGGTGTCGCCAATTTGTTTGTCTCGCTCTGTTCTCTTCTCGTCTTCAGCGATGGATTTTTCCTGTTCAGTTACAATGCGTTTGAGTCGTTGTGCTTCCTGCTTTAGTTTATCTACCTCTATCGTTCCAGCTGCTTTTTCTGATGCGATTACATGCAAGAAGAACTCATCAAGTGCCGAGTTGAAGGAATTGAAAGCTTGTGCCTTACATCCCTCATAACGTTTAAGCTTGAATGGTACGACATCGAGGTAGCTGCCTTCTTCATCTTGGATAATGCTGGGCTCAAACTTGTCCTCCACCACGTTGTTGAGAAGGGTTTGAAGAGACTCAAAAACTGCTGCAGCTTCCTCTGCAGTTATGTCTTTGCAGGGCTTATTTTTTTCTACTTTGGCTCTCAGCAGAGTTTCTTCAGAATAGGTGCCTCCGATGCCTAAAAACCGCGCCAGCGTCTTCACGACTTCAGCGGTGCCTGCTGCGGCGAGGGCTTCTTGGAGTTCGGGTTGGGTTACTTTAAATGGGTTCTTGCCGATTGCTGGTGGCAGCTCCAACTTGACGCCTCTAAGGATGTCGCGATCCCGCATCTTTTTGAAGGCTAAGGCTTGGATGATGCTGTTTTGCGGGTTAGTTATTATGATGTTGCCTTCGCCGAAAAGTTCCACCACAAACTTGAGTAGTCCCGTTTTGGTTTCAAAGGTTATGGTTACAATTCTTTCAAACTCGTATTGCTCGATGCTACGGAGCCAGGAGTCGCGGAGGTACTTGCGTAGCATCATGCAAAATGGCGGCGGCTCGGCAGGGCTTTCCTCCGCATAGCTGGTGGTGTGAAGTCGTCTGCCTGCTTCTACTACGAGTCGAATGGGGGGCTTGTCGGTTTTGTGGAGTTTAAATATGATGGTCTTTTCTGTGAACTGGTAGATGTTATTCACCCTTGAATCAGGGATTGTGGTTTGGAGCTCTTTTATTGCAGCGGCTATGTCGAAGCTTGAGAACTCTTTTTTCTTCATTGGCATCCACCAGTCTGTGGCTATATTGTGTTGACTATAAATTAACCGTTTGCACCCCAAACCGCCTAAAACGCGCCGTAGAGTTATGGAAACGATTAATACTTAGGCATCTTTTTTAAGTAAGAACAAAATATTAGTCAAGCCAAGGATGAATATTTCGCATGACACCTGTCGTTCAGCTTTATTGGTTAAGAGTCTCGTTGGGTCTCGTTGCAGCAGTAGTTACTGCCGTTTTAGCCAAGTTTTTGTTTGCATCCACAACCGGCGATTTCACACCATTAATCAACAGCATAACAGTAGCCCTACTCGTCTATTTCGTATCATACTACGTACTGAAACCAATTTACAAGAACAAGATTGAGAAGCAGTCAAAAATTCTTAGCACGGGTATCGGCATGTACTTTTTTACTTGGATAGCCTTTTTCGTGCTTCTATACACTATATTACAAGTATATTTCCCTTGAAAAATAAAAAATTATTAATCCTCTTTGTCTTTTTGTGTTTGTTTCAAGAAATTAGCTATGGTAGCTTGGCTTTTGTCACTGCGCAAAGTCTCGATCTTTTGCTCCCCTGTTGGCTTACTATTTGGAGTTGGTGACGGGATATCCATGCGTGCTAGAATGCGCATGCAGTCTGCCCAGGCTGAGAAGTAGCCGCGGTCAAAGTCGCCGTGCAAGCCATTACCCATGTGGGTTAGGAATTCTTTTCTGTACGCATTCAGTGATATTTTGTCGCTGAAATCTAGCTTTGAGAAGAACGCGTAATCCTCTGCAGCGCTGCTTTTGCGTGAAAGGTACATTCCATAAAGTGCACGGAAGTACCCTCTGTTCCACTCGGTTTTCTGCATTTTCTGTTTGACACGTTCTAACTCACGTTCAGCTTCGGTGAATTGCCTGCTGACCATGAGTTGAAAGTAACGGGTGACTAGTGCATGTGCAATTGGCATGTTTAGCGTCCACGAGATTTGGTTGCTTTCTCTTCTTCAGAGACATCCTCTATTCCGTTCTCGGTGACTTTAAGGATTTCCTCTCCTTCAGGCAAATATGGGCTTGAAACTAGCCTGGCAATGCGTATTGGTCCATGAGATGCCCGACGTAGGTAGACGCGGGTGTGGCTTGTGTGGCCGACGATGTTACCGCCGATGGGGTGTATTGCGTCGCCGAAGAATTGGTCGGGTTTTGCCATAACTTGGTTTGTTACTACAGCAACTGCGTTGAAAGCTCGGGCTAATGCGACAAGTTTATGCATGTGTTTGTTGAGTTTTTGTTGTCTTGAGGCAAGCATTTCTCTGCCGATGTATTCGCTCCTAAAATGTGCGGTTAAGGAGTCGACGATTATTAGTTTGATGTTGTTTGCTTTGATTATTTCGTCTGCATTTTCAAGCAGGAACATTTGGTGATCTGAAGTGTAGGCTTCTGCGTAGATGATGTTTTTTACAGCTTGTTCGGGATCTAAGCCTAAGTGTTTTGCCATCTGCACTATACGCTCAAGCCGGAACGTGTTTTCGGTGTCGATGTACAGGACTCCACCGTTGAGTCCGCCATTTTCTGGTGGTAACTGAACGTTTACGCATAACTGATGACATATTTGGCTTTTTCCGCTGCCATATTCCCCATAAAACTCGGATATGGTTTGGGTTTCCAATCCACCGGCAAGGATTTTATCGAGAGCTTTGCTTCCTGTTGTTAAGCGGAGTACGGTTTTGCGCATTTTGAAGAGTTCGTCTGCTCGTATAAAGGCTATACCGATTGATGAGCGTGCGGCTTCTATGATTTGAAAGGCTTTTTTTTCGCTGACACCGACGGGTTCAAGTTCTCGACTAGTAGCCATGGCTAATGATTCTACGGTATGGTAGCCGAGTTCGCGGAGTTTCTGGGATGTTGCTGGGCCTACTCCGGGTAAGTCTTCTATGAATTCGTATTTTTTTTTGTTCTCTTCCATTTGTAGCATTTGCTCGCTTTTTTCTTCAGTAACCTCAGTATTTTCTTGTTCTTCTTCTTTTTTTACGTCGATGTCTTCTGACATTTTATTCACGGCTTTTACGTTGGATGTGTCATTGCGGATATTTAAAATGAGCGAATAATGGTGCTGTTTGATAAGTGGAGGGGTAATTGAAAGTGAAACTAGAGATTGTTAGACACTTCATGTTTGGTGGTTCTAAAATCTCTTCTCTTTTTCAGGTATTTCAAGGGATTATCTTATTTTTTTCTGTTTTATTGCTACAAATTTGGCTTTTGGAAAAGCTTATATGCGTTTGTATAAAAATAAAAGCTACCAAACAATCGGTGATTTAGTTGAATAAGAAGACAATATATCTCGTTGTTGCGGTTCTAGTCGTTATCATTGTCGTTGGCGTTGCTGCCTATGCTCTAATGAATCAAGGCAATGGTACTACACCAACTCCTACACCTACACCTGCTCCCTCTACACCAGTGTCTGAAGCTGCTTCATTGCAATTTACCGTTAATGAAACTACTACTGCTAGCGGTGATTTGGTAGTATATCAGTTCGCATGCAAGGACCTAAACACTGCAAATGAGAAAATACGCGTAGATATGGATCTTGGTGACGCTGGAGCGTTTAGCTATATCGTTGACACAGGTGTACAAAAATCTTGGATGACAATGGACGATGGTGCGACATGGACCGAAAGTGACTTTGCTGCTGACTGCACTGCCTATGGTACGCTTTTCCATGATTTCGTTGATAAACTCGTTGCTGATGGCGATGATGCCCAAGACTTGTCTTATACTACAGCTACAACGTCAATCGTTATTTATTGCATTGCCGTTGATCCGACTTTAGCAGATTCTCTTTTCACAGCTAGTTAGATACTCCACTTGGCCGTACACCCACTTTCCTTCCCTTTTTTGGTAATCTTTCTATTTAGTCAAAATTTTTTAATTGTAAACGTTTGATTAATTAACGACTCGGAGTAGACTGCCTATGACTGCCATGTTTTCAACTTTGATTCCAAATTTTGAGATCCCTCCGCCGCCCAAAAAAGCCTGAATGATTAAGGGGATATAAACCCTCGAAGAAAGTTTTGTGTACCCCTCTAAGCCCAAATAAAAAAAGAGTCATTGCAACAAAACATAGCGAAGCATAAGTATAGATTTGCGAAATCATCAGGAATGAGTGAATTTGTGTCTCAGGGATTGGTTTTAACCAAAAGTCGCGTTTTGATTTAATAAAACTTTCATTTTTGTGATTTTTTGTTTAGGTGGAATTTGTCAGTAAGCTTAATAAGGGTTGGTTGGTTTATCCAACCAGAAAATTAGGAATGAGAGAGGAAAAAAATGAATATAAAATTAATCGCAGTGATCGCAGTAATTGTGATCGCTTCTGCAGCATTAATCGGCGTATACTACGCATATCAACCATCAAACCAAAAACAAACCGGTACAATAGCGGTAGTAGATGACCAAGGCACCCAAACAACTTTGGAAGCGGTGCCCCAAAAAATCGTCTCCCTGGCGCCAAGCATCACCCCGATTCTCTTTGAATTAGGTGTTGGCGACAAAGTAGTTGGTGTAACATCATACGATGATTACCCATACAACTTTACTGCATGGTTTGAAGCCGGCAACATGACGTGTGTCGGTGGCTTCTCAACACCCAATCTAGAGACAATCACTACCCTGCAACCCGATGTAATTTTTACCACTGATGTAAACGAGGAAACCGTTCCCGATATGCGTGAACTCGGATTCAAAGTAATAGTTCTTAGCGCTGCAAGCGTTGAAGGCGTCTACAAAGACATTACCATAGTAGGAAATGCAACTGGAACAGCAAATAAAGCCAACGAAATAATCGCTGAGTTACGGTCAGAAATAAGCGATGTTCAAGAAAAAATTTCTGCAGCAGGTATAACTGACAAACCAACTGTTTACTATGAAGTTTACTTTTCCGACCGGGGCATCATGACTGCCGGTTCAGCTACATGGTTAAATGACATTTTTACCCTAGCCGGTGGCGTTAACATTTTTGCCGACCAAACCGCGGAATTCCCCTATACAAGTTCCGAAGTAATCGTTCAACGTAACCCAACAGTCATAATCTTGCCAACTAACATGGGCACTGGAACACCTTCATATGGTAGCGTCGAAGAAGTCAAAGCAAGAGCTGGATGGAACTCTATTGATGCCATTAAGAACAATCGCTTATACATAATTGACCAAGGAATCATGAGTGAACCGGGAGTTTTAATTGCTGAGCAAGTTCAAGCAGTTGCGGAGTGTCTTTACCCACAACTTTTTAACTAATCTCCCTAATTTTTAGAGGAAAACTGTGACAAGCAATTTAGAATCAGCATATTCGAAGCGTTCAAAGCGTTGGAAGCTAATTCTAATTGGGCTTGTTATTGCTTTATTTTTTATAATAATTGTTTCATTAAATATTGGTTATGCGCCAATATCTTTCTTAGAACTTCTCTCTATTATTGGCAACCAATTTCCACTGGTGAACTCAACAATTGATCCTAACTCGTTTTCTTCAGTTAACGAAGCTATAATTCTTCAGATCCGTTTCCCGCGCATTTTAGCTGGGGTCGTTATAGGTGCCTCCTTAGCTGCTTCAGGTGTTCTCTACCAGGGTGTCTTTAAGAATCCCATGGCTGACCCGTTCGTCTTGGGTGTCTCTACAGGTGCGTCAGTAGGTGCTGGTGTTGGAATTTTATTCGGTTCAGGTCTAAGCTTGCTGGGGTTCCCGGTTACTCAACTATCAGCTTTTGTAGCTGCGATAGTTACTGTCTTTGTCGTTTATAGTATTTCAAGGGTCGGTTCCAGAGTACCTGAGATGACTCTGTTGCTTTCAGGAATAGCTATAACAATTTTCCTTTCAGCTGTGTTTCAGGTGATGTTGGTTTTGGCTCCGAGTATGCAACTTCATAATCTTGTAGGTTGGACAATTGGCGGTATTGCAAATATAGGTTGGAGTGACATTTGGAAGATATCTCCATTTGTTATATTAGGTGTTATTCTGTCTTATTTTTTCTCTCGGGATCTAAACATGATATCACTTGGGTCTGAGACAGCACAGCATTTAGGTGTTAACACAGAGCGAACAAAAAAGATACTGTTAACGATTGGTGCAATGATGACTGCAGCGGCGGTATCTATCAGTGGCTCGATTGGTTTTGTAGGCTTAATGATTCCGCATATTACAAGGTTGGTTATGGGACCAGACCATAGGCTTTTGTTACCGGCGTCAGTTGTAGTTGGCGCAATTTTCCTTGTTGTGTGTGACGCTTTGGCTAGAATTCTAACTGGTGCGTCAGAATTACCTGTTGGGGCTATAACCGCTCTCGCTGGAGGACCCTTCTTCATCTTTCTGCTTAGGAAAAAGAAAATGAGTTACAGAATGTAGTGTGGAAAAATGGTAACTTTAAATGTAAATGGTGTTGAATGCCGTTACGGCTCAACAAAGATACTTTCAGATATCAATTTGGAAGTTAAACCTGGTGACTTTGTAGGCATTCTTGGCCCTAATGGTTCAGGAAAAACTACTCTTCTTCGGAGTATTAGTAGAGTGCTTCAGCCACACGGTGGCTCGATACTAATCGGCAAAGATGATATTTATCGGCTCAAACCTATTGATGTTGCTAAAAAGATGGCGGTTGTTCCTCAGGATAGTACTGTGGGTTTCAATTTTTCTGTTATGGATGTTGTGTTGATGGGCCGTAATCCGCATCTAAAACAATTTCAAATGGAATCAGAAAATGATGTGAAAATAGCCAAAAAATCTATGGAGTTAACAAATACTTGGGCTTTAGCGGACCGGGCGATACAAGAACTGAGTGGTGGTGAGCGGCAACGTGTTATTATTGCACGTGCTTTAGCGCAGGAACCGAAAATATTGCTTCTAGATGAGCCGATGAATAATTTGGATATAATTAATCAGCTTGAGATCATGGATCTTGTGAAAGGGCTGTGTGTTAAGAGTGGCTTATCGGTTGTTGCTGTAATTCATGATTTGAATATGGCTGCACGATATTGTAATTCAATCTTGATGCTTAAAGGGGGTAAAGTTTTTGCAGCTGGTGAAGTGGAAAAAGTTCTAACAAGTGAAAATATACGCAACGTATTTTCAGTAGATGCTATCGTTAGGAAGAATCTGGTAACTAACTCGTTCTATGTGATTCCTCTTTCGCCAAAAAAGGCTTCTGCTGATAAGAAATGTGCAATTCATATGATTTGCGGGGCTGGAACAGGAACCCTTTTGATGAAAGCATTGGTGGATGAGGGTTACAGTGTGACGGCTGGAGTTTTGAACTTGTTAGACTCCGATTATGAAGCATGTGAGCTTTTGAAAGTGCCTGCTGTAACTGCAGCTCCTTTTTCAGCCATAACCGACGCGAATTATGCCCAAAATTTGGAAATGATCAATAACGCGAGTATGCTGGTAGTTACTGCTGTTCCTTTCGGTTCAGGAAACCTGAGGAATTTGGAGGCAGCAAAAGAAGCATTAAGATGTGGTGTACCAACTTACATTATAGACGAGGTCCCGATTGAGAGCAGAGATTTCACGGGTGGAAAAGCTACAAAGCTGATGACAGAGCTAAAAAATGAAGGTGCTATTTTCGTAAGGCATGCTTCTGATTTGCCTTCATTGCTGAACGTTTCTAAAGATAGATTGACATGTTTAACTGAGCGATCTGCTCTCTTTGGCCATGTAAAAGGGCAATTTGAGGTCGAAAATACAGATGACTCTACATCATAGAATCGGCTTAGTTTACCTCCCCGGCGCTCTTCCTTGCTTCGAAGACTTCGGAAACCTACCTACCGACCTAGTTCACGCTGATGCAAAAATTGACGGTAAACCTGCTTCTGAAGTCTTAGACATGATTATCATCCCAGGCGGTAGTCTGGTTGAATCTCAAAGTATAAACAAACAGGTCAGTAGCGAAATTTTAAAGATGGCTGATTCTGGCAAGTTTGTGTTAGGGATCTGCTCAGGTTTTCAAGTACTCGCCAAAGAAACAGACGTTGGGCGCCTCTCTACGATACCCATAACAAGAGAAGGTTTGGGTTTGTTGGATGCTGAGTTCAAGCCTTTGATTTGTACTGATCGTGTGACAGCGAGTGTGGTTGAAAGGAGCTTTTTAACGCAGGAAGTCGGAAAAGAAGTCCACGGCTTTCATTGTCATACTTACGGGAAAATCTTGCTAGATAAAAACGTAAAGACAATTCTTGTTAGTCATATTAAAATGGCCAACTATAAACGCGATCCACAGGATTTGATTTCTGGTGTCGCCAACAAACAGGGCAACATAGTGGGCGTATTAATCCATTCTTTGCTTGATCAGAATCCCACTATTATTGATAGTATCACAAAATCACTAGATATTAACCAAGTTCAGTTGGAAGCTATTCGACAAGCTAACACCAGACTTCTTGAAAACATTAAGGGTGAAATAGGCATATCTACTGCCATCCGACCTAAAACCAACGCCGTGCAGAAAACACCCCGTGCATTAATGATCACTGCTCTTGGCAGCGGTTCAGGCAAAACCTTCATCGTAACAGGCATAGCTGGTGCTCTAAAGAAACGTGGGTTCAAAGTTGGCGTGGTAAAAGTTGCAGGAGATATACGCGATGTTGTTCCCGCTCTCTACCTAATTAAAGAACCGATTAAAGAGTACTCATCGATTAAGATAGGTGAAAGCGGCTGGGCTCCGCTTGAGCAAGTTGTGGAGCAGGCGAATAAAAAACATGATTTCTTAATCGTTGAGGGTGCGATGGGCTCAGTTACTGGTTTATTAAATGAAAAGTTTGAGCGTCCGATGTCTTCCGCTGAGGTCGGTATTTCCTTGGGTGCGCCTACTATAGTGATAGTGGCCTGCGATCAGGAAGGTATCGAAGGCGCCCTTCTAAATACCCTAAACTACGTGAATACATTACGGCTGCTTGGTGTCCAGGTTCGCGGTGTGATACTCAACAAGTTGTATATTAGTTACATGACTGACGAAGTGAAGCAGATTATGCAGCAGGCTTTTTCTCGAGCAGGCGTTGAGTTGCTGGGTATGGTGCCTCGGTTAAACATAATGAGCAGAGGTATGATTCCTGAAATAGAAATTCGGTATGAGGACTTTGGCGCTGAAGCCATCGATGCGGCAGAGCGCCATATCAATTTGGATCTGCTAGAAAAAATAGCTACTCCAGCAAAAGTAAAGAAAGTAGATTATTCTGAGATTACTGCTAAATTCAAAAAGCTCCTAACTGATTATCCCTCTCATACTTATTGTAGCGGAAATTCTGGTGTAACCTGATTTCTTTTTGCTGTGTTAACCGAGTTGCTTAATTTTCAAGGCTTAGCTAAGAAATAGGTGTTAGACAGAATCGTTGCTAAATGGGGCTTCATCAGCTACTGAAGCTATGACCTGTGCTGCGAACTCTTCTTGTTCTTCCTCTCCACTTACGGCAATCCAAACTGCCCCTTCGGCACCGCATACGCCGCCTGCGGCAATCAACTCCACGTTAGCTGCAGTTAGAGCTGTTAACGCTTCGAGTTCAGTGAACACTTCGCCTTGGACAGGTAGTAGCCGATATCCGCCTGCGCCTGGTGTGTTTATCCTTTCAGCTAATTCACACAGGTCCGCGTTTATGCGCTTCTCCAATCCAACTGGAATGATGAGCTTTACTCGTCGTCCCACTATGGCTGGTAGTGCTAATCCTATTGTTCCTGCTTTGGGGTGACCTATCAAGATAGCTGCGCGTTTGTGGGTTAGATCTAGAGCGTTTGCTCCTTTTAAGATCACGTCGCCTTCTTCTAGGTCGTCAACTACGTCTGCAATTGTTTTTCCACTCTGCAAGATGCCTTTAGTTATAATGGCGTCTCCGGGGAATTTGCTTTCGTCAGCTAGTCTTCCTTCTTTTGTGACAGGTGCGTTTGGCGGCATGGTTATGCCGCGGAAGAAATGTTTTCTTGAAAAGTTGCCCGTTATGTTGTGGCTTTTTAGGATTTCTTCTGTTACGTAGCCGTTGGTTGTTCCTGCGATGATGACGACTGTTCCGTTTTTTATTGCTTTGCGTATCGCTGGGTGGTTTGCGATGGTTTTGGCGATTAAACGTTTACCCATGGCGGGTGTGATTAGGAACTGTTTCATTTTTGGTTCTCCTAGCTGATAATTGATTGTTTTGGTTGTACTTAATAATTTAGTGTTGATGCTTTAGGATGGGTTTGCGTTGTTGTTATTGTTGTGTTTAGTCGTTCTAATTCTTAGTCAGAATGTGAGTAGAATGTTGTTATCAAGATAAAATTAATACAAAAAATAAAAAAGAAATTATTGAACTATTGAAAGATGCTCAAGCTTACGCTTAGTATCTTCGTGGTGGTCTTCTTTTAGCGTAGCACTCTCGGCAATAAACTGGTCTTGTGCCGTCTGGCTTGAAAGGAACATCACATTCTTTTCCACAGTCAGCGCAAGTTGCCTTGTGCATCTCTCTGTTACCGTATGACATTTTTGCTATTTCAACTCCTACTATATTCGTGTGCAAACGTGCTCTGCACAGTATTGAGATAGACAAGGTCGAGACTTATAAATTGAGTGCTTTTTTATTCGTGATTTATGGTCTTTAGAGGTTAATCTTAGCCAATTTTGCTTGATATGTTTGCAGGGGGTAGATGAATAGTCAACCTAATATAGGTAAAACACCCATATAGATGACAATTTACATATGTAAATGTGGGGAACAGGTACATTAGCGGCATGGGCTTAGCTTCTCGTATGTATATTAGAATGAGTGTGTGAAGTTAATTTGAGACAGAAAAAATCGACATTGGGCGAGCATCTTGCTCTCCTTTCAGTAAAGTACAATGTTTACCCAAACGAAGTTTTCCAGGCCATGGTTTTAGCGAGAAGAAACGAGAAATCCACATGTGGAAACCTTGCGGTTGAGTACCGTGGTAAGATGAAGAATGAAACGATTTTTTTGATAACAAAGAACAGTGATGTTGTTGCGCAGTTCCGTGTAGAGGAACAATTTTTGATGAGAAAGGACAATCCCTTTGAGACTTGGATGAGCACAGATAAGATTAAGAAGAAATTAGCTAAACAAAACACGGAGTCCATCTACACACATGTTCATGATTTACGTGCAGGCATGAAGCGTGTGAATTTAAAAGCTGATGTTATAGAGATTCCAAAGCCGGCGCAGGTACATACTCAATTCGGCAATACCGTCTTGGTGGTTAACGCCTTGATAGGCGATGATACTGGGAAAATTAAGTTGTGCTTATGGGAAGGGCAAATTGGTCAAATTAATGTTGAAGACAGTATTGAGGTTAGAAATGGGCAGGTTTGTGTTTTTAGAGGTGAAAAGCAACTTCGTTTAGGCAAGAACGGGTCGTTATCCGTGCTAAAGAATGCCCGAGAAGTTAAACCACTGGCGACTGTTCGTTAGTATACTGCCAAATCCGCAGATTTGTTTAGTGAAGATTCTTGACTAAGTTCTGTCAGGGTCCTGTCTTAATGGATTACTAGATGTCTGCCTATTAGAACTGGAATGGTTTAAATTGGCATATTAAACTAAGATCTGCTTAATGATCATTATTCGGGGATTTTGTTGAGTCGGGTTTTTATAGAACCCTGAAGTAATGAGCTAAAGAAAAGAGAGTGAAATTGCTCAGTTGACGCTTATCGTAGACGATGCAGGCAGCGGCGATTTGCTTTTCGGCGTTGTAGTCGGCGCATACCATG
>JAEAMG010002347.1_pt1 | contig 12086 bp, 6 predicted proteins | sample 8958741 | NCBI WGS metagenome assembly JAEAMG01 (sample SAMN16933256, study PRJNA681125) | bioreactor sludge metagenome | isolation source: anaerobic bioreactor treating anionic surfactant - SDBS | place: India: Bengaluru | collected 2019-02-28
AAAGCAGCCGTCTTCTTTGCCGGTCACGATCGGATTGGGGATTTCGGGCGTGCGCCGCGGAACGTTGACGACGCGCTGCGTGTTGTTCGAATCCGCGATCAGGTAGTCGTCGATGAAGAGGTGCGGTCCCCGGACAAGATACACCGGTTCGGTGTCCGGTGGCGGGTGTCCGGGGGCGTACAGGCGCGCGTGGGTATTCGCAACCGGCACGTCCTCGGCGCTTCTGACCACCATGGCGCCGGCCTGCTCGCGATCATCGGCCGTATGCGAGAACGCGGCCGCTGGAACGAGTTCGCGTTCCTGGCCTTCCCATTCCCAGAACAGGCGCATACGAGCCTCGCCGCCGCTCTGGAAGAACTCGACGCGGATGGGGAAGGGTGTCCCAACCTCGTCGAAGGAGAACACTCCCCGGCGGGGGGCGTCTTCGGCGCATCCGTCAATGATCAGCGAATCGCCTATCCACACGCGGCACCCGTTGTCGGCTTCGGCCGCGAACGCGACTTCGCCGTGTACCGGCGCGGCGATACGGCCCAGCCAGACCCGCGAAAAGTCGTTGATGGCCGTGCCCGTGTCGAGGTTGATCTCCGGATCGACGCCGCTGTCTCCGGGCCGGGTGAAATTGGAGCCGTTGAAGAACACCCACGCGAGGCCGGGCTGCGCGTCTCCACCCGGCGCGCCTACAGCGGACAGTGTCGTCAGGACAACTGCCAGGAACCCTGTCATAGCCATCAATACCCCCTCCTCCTCGCTCGTTGTGGATGGAACCCCGCCGCAAAGCGCTGACGGCATGCCCCAAGACCCGGTCGACGCCGCTTGCTGTGGCCCGGGCTCTTAGTCTGCTCTTTCCGGGTTTGCTCCAACAATCTCCTTCCAAATCCTCCGCGACGTCTCCATGAACGTTTCCACATTCTCTTCGGGCGTGTCGCGGGGGACCATCTCGCCCGAGTTCATGACATGCCCGCCGTGGCAGCTTACGTTGCGCGCGATACGCTCCACTTCGCGGGCCACGTCGTCCGGCGTGCCGTTCATGAGCGTGCCGATAGGGTCGACATTGCCCGACAGGCAGACACGGTCTCCAGCGACCTCGCGCACCGTCTCCATGGCGATCCCGGGGCCCGCGCTGAGAATGGAAAAGCCAGCCCCTGCCATGAGGTCGAGCATGGCGGGCAACTCCTCGCTGGCGTGATAGATCACGACGCCGCCGGCTTCCGTGTACGCACTTGACACGCGCTTCGCCGGTTTCAGGGCAAACGCGCGGTAGGTGTCCGGGCTGATCAGGTGGCTGGATGCGTTGCAGTCCCCGAACCAGATGGCATCGGCCCCGGCGCTGAGCTGATCGAGCCCGAACTGAATCTGGTAGTCGACGAAAAACTCCAGGGCTTCGCGCAGGAACTCCGGTTGCGTGATGGGCATCAGCATGGTTTCGTTGAGACCAAAGGCCAGCGCGACAGAACTGAACGGCGCGGCGGTGCGGCCGGTGACGCACACCGTGTCGCCGAAATGCCCCTTGACCGTGCTAATGGCGTCGAGCAAGACACCCATACGGCCCTCGACGCGGTAGCCGTGAAATCTCAGGGACGCCAGCGCGTTCTTATCCGCGGGGAGGTACTCGCACGTGGCGGGAAGAATGTCGCCCTCGCCCTTCACCCCCACGCCGAGGGTTTCGAATTCGAGGCAATCGTCGACCTGCAGCCACGCCCAGTCATAATCGAGCCGCTCGATGGCCTCGATCTGCACCCGGGCCATTTCCTTCGCGTCCGAGTTGTAGCGATTGTACCGGCTGCCGCACACCCGTACGTCCATTTCCTCGCTGCACACAAACACCGGCAACCGCTCCGGCCGCCCCATCTTCACCGCCGCCCGGATATCTTCAAGTACCCCTCGATACGCCATGGCGTGCTCCCTGGTGTCAGTACGTCTTCTACTTGACGGAACCAGAATCGCATTCTCGAGGATTCTAAGCAACAAGAAACGTGGTTCCGGAAAGCCTAGTGTTGACATATCCCCTGTAGGCCTATAGAGTGAATGTTGCTTGTCCTGTTATGTTGAAGAGAGACGGAGAATTCAGCCGGGTACGTTCGTGCTGGAAAGCGGGGGAGCATGAGGGTTGCAGGATGCGGGGGGGTAGGGTCAGTAACGGCGAGGCCGCATACTGGATCGCCAATTCTCCTTTTCCTGATCAGACTGATCCTGGCATCAGGGCTGCCTTCAGCGGCGCCTTCCGCCGATTATCCCACGATCGACGAACGTCTCATGCAGCGCCCTGCGCACGACCTGACTGTGGAGGTTTTTGATCCGGATGGGCATCCTGTCCCCCAGGCGGAAGTCTTCGTGTATTACGCGCGCGACTGGGACGGGGTGCGCGACCGCCTCGCCGGAACCCGGTTCACGGACGACACGGGTGCGGCTGTATTCAGTGAGTGTCTCCGATGGGAACCCGTGTTCGAATTGCCCTCTGATGGATGCTCTTATCCGCCCCCTCCCCAAGGTCGACAGGCATGCCACGTTTTCGCAAGACATACCCAACACGGGATGGGTGCAGCCACGCTTCTTGAGGACCAACCGTTCCGGGTGAGGATTGTCCTCGAAGCTGCCGTCTCTCGTGAGATTTCCGTCGTCGATCAAGACAATGCACCAATTCAGGGAGCGAAGGTCTATTTGAGGTCGACCAAAACCGGGGGTTCCGGCATCGCTCTCCTGGAGGAAGACATCGGGTTCTGCTCCGCCGTGACAGACGCGGATGGTATCGCCGTGTTGCTGGCGCCGGGCTCTGCCGTTTTCTGGGCGGTGAAAGAAGGATTTGTGCGCGGCTCGACACAGAGGGAGGCTGTGTTGCAGCCTGCCATGCCGGTGATGGGGCGCGTCACCTTCGAGGATGGAACACCGGCGCGGCATGCGGGGGTATGGCTGGAGCTCGAGCACATGAACACGGTGTGGCGCGCTGGGACGACGACCGACGAGGACGGACGCTATGCCCTGCCTTTTGCGCCGGCGGCCACATACGCGGGGAAAACCACATCCTCCGGGAAGCGCAGCCCCGGCACGCTCATGCTCCACGCGCGTGATCTCCGTATCGGCTCACCTTACCAGACATGCATGCTGACGCTGTACTCAGGAGCAGGCGGCCCCCGTGAAGTGGACCTCGAACTACGCCGGCCTCCAAGAATGGCCGGCCGCGTAATAGATATCGACACGCGAAAGGGGCTGCAAGGCGTTGTCCTGCAGTTTACCTTTCACACTCCCGGGCGCGCCGGCCAAGGAACGTGGGTCGTCACCGAGGAAGGGGGTGACTTCGAAACGCATGTTCCTCCCGGCTCAGGCATTCACGTGATGGTCATGCGCAACTCCGAAGACGAGTCCATCGTGGACGAGGAGTGGCGCCTTCAGAATACGCCTCTTTTTGTGACAGACCGGGTGGAGCGCGACCTGACGGACTTGCGCTGGGCCGTCAAAGCCCTGTGGACGAATCGATTGCGGGGAAAGGTCGTAGACTCCTCAGGCAACCCGCTCCCCGCTGCGCAGGTCTACGGTCCGGGAGGGTCCCTCACTAAGACCGATAAGGACGGTTGCTTCACGCTGAAGAGCGGGCTGAAAGAGAGGGAGTGGGAACTGTTCATCATTGGGAATGTTGCACGTGACAGTGGCGGCATGGATGAAGGCGAAGCGACGGATTCGTCTCCCTCAGCCTCTGCGCCGAATGGTGGACAAGCCGAAGCGTGCTACGCGCTTGTCGAAGCGGGCGACAGACGGGTGGAACTCCAGACGCAGGGGGTTCGCGACCGCCGGGGCAAGATACTCGACACAAGCCGGGCTCCGGCGGCGGGTCTGAACGTCAGTATTGCACCCTATATCAACGGGGCGCGTATCCAGAGTCTCAGTAGAGAGGCCGTTGTGGGGGCCGACGGTTATTTCACACTCGAGGGGGCATGCCGCGGGGCGAAATACAGTGTTTACGCGCACGGCCCGGAGGAGGCGGGCTATCGCTACGAACAATGGATCCGCGAATTCCCGTCGGAATATGTCCGTGGGCCCTTGGTGCTGTTCGTACACCGTTACTGCCTCACTCTGAAAGGGCGAGTGCAGGATAAGGATGACCAGCCGGTAAAAGGGGCGAAAATCTGCCTGACAACCTCAAGAGTTCACGAAACGGCCGAGTCGTACACGCATTTCGATGCAAACGAAGAGGGTGAATTCGCGATCCCGGGCGTACGATACGGCGAGGTAACCCTGCTCGTATCCGCGGAAGGTTACCATAACAAGCGATTCACAACGTTCGCGGACGCCAAACCGAAAACCGTGGCCCTGCGAAAGGCCGAGGACCCCGTCGTGGCGCGTATAACGGTAGCCGACGACATGAATCAGCCCCTTGGAAATGTTCCCATAGACATATTTGCATCTCCGGACATGGAACTCGCTTACATCTATTCCGGATACACGAATTCTTCAGGAGAGATGTTCGTCCCATGGACCCAGTTCACGAATGAGGAGGAATACGCGGTAGTGGCGTGCCGATTGAAGGGGGCAACGTTTGGTTTTGTTCGCCTCGTTCCGGATGAGGACGCCAATCTTCTCCTGCGAGTGTGCCAGCACGTTCCACGCTGGAGGGGCCGTCTCGTGGACTCGCAGCATGTGCCGGTGGCCGGGGCGTCGCTTCGCGTGGATTCCGTAGCCCAAGACGGGCAGGAGCGTTGTGCCATCGGTTTGGCGGCCGATAGGGAGTATATCTACACGACGGACGAGAACGGAGCGTTCGACCTCACGGATTTCAGTCGGCACGACACCGTTATTCTGAGTGTCAGCGTGCAGGGATGTGAAGCGGGCGAAGCAAGGCTCTTTGCAGATGACCGCATGGGAATCTGGCATCAACCCGTAGGCGACCAGTTGCCCGTGAAGATCAACCGGCTGAATGAAGATCCTGCCGGGGAGGCCGTCATCACTCTTCCAGTCAGTGTGCGGATAAGGGGCTGCCTAACCCTCAAAGAGACCGGAGAACCCCTCGAAGGCGTCACGGTCTATCTGGACCGCCTGCTCCAGAAAGATCTGTGGACTGACACGGATGCACGCGGTCGGTTCAAGTTTGAAGGGCTTCTTCCCGGAAAATGCACGCTGAGCATACCAGGCAAAGACCCTGAGGGAAATCCCAATCCTTACATTCTGGAAGATCCGGTTGAAATTGACGTTCAGGAGCAGACCGACATCCAAGTGAATGTCGAGGCGCACAAGCTCATCTATGTGCGCGGCAAGATTGTTGACGCAAAGACCGGCGGTCCCCCGCCCCACCGTGTGGTAGTTATCATCAATACGGGGGGTGAAATGCCCTATGGAGTCGAGATTGAAAAAGACGGTACGTGGACCCTTCCGGGTTATGCGGGAGTCTTTGATATCGCGGTCACTCCGCTCTTCGGCGAGCATGAATACGCGCGCTTCCAGAACATCACTCTGCCGCTTGCCACGGAGGAGCCCCTCCTCTTCGAAGTGGATTTTCCGGAGAAATAGCGCTCGGATAGAACAACGGGGCCGGCATTATGCTCTCGCTGCGGCAGAGTCTCCTGACCCTGTCACTCTTGCGACCGTAGGTCTCCAAGGATGATCGAGCGGGCCTGATGTGGCGGGGTCTGGCCGGAAGGGGCACGGTTTTGCGCCGTTTCCGCGAAGCGAACCGAAAAGTTTGTGGAAGGGGGCCGGGGGGAACCTTCTTCTCGAAAAAGGTTCCCCCCGGAGTTCTGTCGCGCTTATTCGACCGTCACGCTCTTGGCGCGGTTGCGGGGCTGGTCGACGTCGCAGCCGCGGTTGGCGGCGATGTAGTACGCCAGCAACTGGAGCGGCACGGCGACAATGATGGGACTGAAGGGCTCGTAGCACTCGGGCACCCAGAGGACGTCGTCGCTGTGGGCCTTGATGCCCTCGTCGCCGATGGTCGCGACGTTGAGGCAGATGCCTCTGCGCGCGCGGATTTCCTGGATGTTGGACACGGTCTTGTCGTAGGTCTCGCCCTGCACCGCGATGCTGACCACGGGCAGTTTGGTGGTGACCAGGGCAATGGGTCCGTGTTTCATCTCGCCGGCGGCGTAGCCTTCGGCGTGGATATAGCTGATTTCCTTCAGCTTGAGTGCGCCTTCCAGCGCGCTCGGGTAATTGTAGCTGCGGCCCAGGAAGAGGGCGTTGAACGTGTCGAGATATTTGGGATCCTTGGCGCAGTTGACGATGTTTTCCTGGTTGTCGAGGACCCACTGGATCTTGTCGGGAATGGCGCGGAGTTCGGCGATCATTGTGCGGGCCTGTTCCTTGGAGATGGAGCCGCGGGTTTCGCCGAGCCAGATCGTGAACAGGGCGAAGCACGTCACCTGGGAGGTGTAGGCCTTGGTCGAGGCGACCCCGATTTCGGGCCCCGCCTGCTGGTAGATCACCCCGTGGGATTCGCGCGCGACGCTCGAACCGACCGCGTTGACGATCGAGGCGACTTTGGCGCCTTTGCTCTTCGCGATGCGGATGGCTTCCAGGGTGTCGGCAGTCTCGCCGGACTGCGACACGGGGATCATGATGGTGTTTTCGGGGATGATGGGATCGCGGTAGCGGTACTCGGAGGCGATGTCCAGCTCGACCGGCACGCGCGTGAACTTCTCAATGAGGTATTTGCCCACCATGCCGGCGTGCCAGGCGGTGCCGCACGCGACAATGTGGATCTGTTTGCAGGCCTTCAATTCGTCGAGGCCGATGTTCATGTCTTTGAGCTGGACTTCTTCCGAGCCCTCGGAGACGCGCCCGCGCAGGGTGTTGCGGATGACGTCGGGCTGCTGGTTGATTTCCTTCAGCATGAAGTGCGGGAAGCCTTCTTTTTCGGCGGCCGCATCGTCCCAGTCGACCTGTTTCACTTCGAGGGTGACGGGATGGCCCTGGAGATCCTCGATTTTGTAGCCATCACGGCGGATTTCGCAGACCTGGCCGTTGTCGATGTAGAGGACTTTGCGGGTGTACTTCATGATCGCCGGCACGTCGGAAGCGATGAACGCTTCGCCGTCGCCCAGGCCGACAATGAGCGGGCTGCCGTGACGGGCCGCCACCAGCACGTCGGGGTTGTCCTGGCAGATCACGCCAATCGCATAGGCGCCCTCGACATCCTGGAGGGCGCGTTTGACGGCGGCGAACAAATCGCCCTGGTAGTACTTGCGCACGAGATGGGCGATGGTCTCGGTATCGGTCTGGCTGCGGAATTCGACACCTTCGGCCTGGAGCTGTTCGCGCAGTTCCTGGTAGTTCTCGATGATGCCGTTGTGGACCACGGCGATCTCTTTGGGCACGTCAAAGTGCGGGTGCGAGTTGACCTCGCTCGGCACGCCGTGCGTGGCCCACCGGGTGTGGCCGATGCCGAGGGGCGACACGAGCGGGGTTTCTTCCAGCCTCGTGTCGAGCAGGTTGAGTTTTCCAAGGCTCTTGATGCATTCGAGTTTACCGTCCTTGATCACGGCCACGCCCGCGGAATCGTAGCCGCGGTATTCGAGCCGGTGCAGGCCGCTCATGATGATGTCGGTCGCCTGCTTGTCTCCGATGTACCCCACTATTCCACACATTGCTCTTCCTACTCCTTTTCACGGTTAGTCGTGCGCCCCAGGGCGCCGAATGAGCGTACACACCGGGCCGCGGCCTAGCCGAGGCCAAACAGTCGAACAAACAGTTCCCGCGCGAAGAGCGCCAGCGCCGACATGACAACGCCCGCGATGCATACGCCGCAGAAACACGCACACAAGGTCTTGTACCACTTCAAGCCAAACAGATGGCCGGCCATGGCGCCGGTCCACGCGCCGGTCATCGGAAGGGGAATGGCCACGAAGATGGTCAGCCCCCAGAACTCGTATTTTTCGATGTTCTTGCCTTTGCGGCGCGTGCGGGCAAAGAGCCACTCCACAAAGCGGTTGCCGCGCTCCCATCGCCGCACAATATCCGTGATGGGCTGCAAGAGAAACACGATGAACGGAATGGGCAGCATGTTGCCGAACACCGCCAGGGAATACGCCTGCCACAACGGCAGTGGCTCCTTCCACAGGATCGCCACGGGCAGCGCGCCCCGGAGTTCGAGAATGGGCAGCGTCGCCAGAAGCACCGTGGCCACCGGCAGCGAGAATGTGCCGGTGAAGAATTCGACCAGTTGCTCTTTCACAACGCGATGTCCCATTCGGCCAGGGCGGCAATCGCGCCCTGGTTGGTTACGTCCCGGTGCAACGGCGTTATGCTCACCCGGCCTTCCAGGATGGCCTCGAAATCGGTGCCCGGCGCCGCGACATGGCTCGGTTCCGCCCCGCCAATCCAGTAATACACGCCGCCACGGGGATCCGTCCGGCGAATGATCTCGTCTTTATAGTCGCGCCGCCCCATGCGGGTCACGGCGACGCCCCGCAACGCCTCGAAGGGCATATCGGGCACGTTCACGTTCAGCACGGTGTCCGGCGGCAGGCCCCGGTCGAGGGCGTGCCGGGCAACCACTCCGGCCACGCGTGCGGCCGTCTCCAGGTGTTTCGGACTGTACGCCACGTCCGACACCGCAAAAGCCGGCAAGCCCAGCAGCATGCCTTCGCGCGCGCCGGCCACGGTGCCGGAATAGGTCACGTCATCGCCCAGATTGGCGCCCGGATTGACGCCGGACACGACCAGCGACGGCCGCCGCGGGAGCAGGTCCCGGACGGCCAGCATGACGCAATCGGCCGGCGTGCCATCGACCATGAACCACTGCGGCCGCACTTCCGTGACCCGGAGCGGGCGGTGCAGCGATACGCCATGACTCACCGCGCTCTGTTCCCGGTCGGGGGCGTACACCCAGACATCGCCCAGCGCGCCCAGCGCTTCGGCCAGCACCAGCAACCCCGGCGCCTGAACGCCGTCGTCGTTTGTTACCAATATCAGGGGGTCGGTCATGCTTGCTCGCCGGAGCCCGGTTGGGGACTCCTGCCTTGATTCGCTCCCGGCGGCGGCGCCGTTTGCCAATGACAACAGGTTCGTCTGGGAATCGGGGATGCCCTCGCGCATGCCTCCGGATGTATGCGGAACAGACAGAAAGGCAGGGTTCACCCGCTCGACTGCATAAACGCTGAAACAGGGTATCACAGGCGTCTGGCGGCAATCAAACGAGCGGTGGGCGATGCAGGATACACACCCGCCACCAACGCACAAACAACCGGCCACTCGCCTCCTATTCCACACGCTCGAACGAGGATACGCGGCAGCCGCATGGGGGGGCATCCGATTTCCCTTGTTGGGGGCAGCCCCCCGTGGCTGCCCTCCGGTTCGAACGGGGACACGGTGTCGCGCCGGGGACGGCGCTTGGAACATGTCCCCCTTCTCGTCAGGGTGCTTCAGACTCTGAGATCCCTGTGCCCTCCGTGGCCAATCTCTTCTTGTCTCATGCGGGATCCCTGGCGGCCTGCACTCATTCGGCCGCGGTGTAGCGGTAGTTCCACCGGCGGTTGGGTGCGCTGTCGCCGTTGACGCCGAGCTCGGAGACATCGCTGAACCCCTGGATGTTGTCGGCCCAGTGGAAATCGAAGGCCGGAACGCCTTCGATCTCGCCGGTGAGGGCGCGGGGGACGGCCAGTTCCATCCCGTTGCCGTTGACCCGGTAGGCGGCGGTTCCGGCGGCGCGCCAGGCCCCGTTCTGCCAGGCGCTCACGCTGGTCTCGGTGCCGCTGGCGACCTCGAGGTTGATGACGCAGTCGTACGCGAGCCAGCCGGTCCGGGCATCCTGGTCGGTGTCGAGGAACAGCAGCATCCAGTGCGGATCGGTGTGCGGCGAGATGGGTTTTGCCGTCTGCACGAAGAAATACAGGTGGCGCTCGTCGTGGGCCGCCTTGGACAGCACGAAATCGTTGCGGCCGGTGGTATTGCGGTAGACCAGCGTGCCGTAGCCAGGGTGGTCGCGGTGGAGCACGTCGCCGATGGTATCGCGGAACTCGGGAACGACCGATTCCCAGTCGCCGAATGCGCCGTCGACGGCAATGGTGCGCGGTCCGCCGGCGACGGGCCGCGGGCGGACCCCCTTGAACCGGCGCACCCAGCTCGCAAGCTGGTAGTAGTAGTTGTCGGTATGGCCGCCGCGCATGGGTTCGCAGTCGCGGCTGTACTCCTGCGTGTACTGGTCGACAAACAGCCCGCCGGAGTAATAACAGTCGGTGTCCTTGTAGGTGCTCCATTCGGTGTACCGCCCCGCGACCCACTCGTTCCATCCGGTCACGAAGATGAACTGGGGATTGACCTCGAGGGCGCGCCGCCATTGCTCGTCAAAGTTGAGTCCGAGGTTGACGGCGCCGTCGCGCATGTCTCTGGCGCCGTTGTGCCAGCTTCGGCCCATCGCGCCGCCCTTGTGGGCCATGGGAGCGGGGCCGGGCGTATTCGGCAGGGCGTTCTGGGCCACACCGACGCTCATCTGTTCGGCCTCGCCCGCGCTGTTCCGGAACACGTGTTGCGGGTAGACCTCGAGCCAGCTCCACTGGTCCGGGCCGTCCGGACCAAGCCAGTAATCGGGCATCGGACGGCGAAATGTGAAGAACTCCAGCATTTCCGGGTCTTTGATGAACGCCTTGTTCGCGAGCAGGAAGGGTTTGCCGTCCCACACGAACCAGAGGTCGCGCCAGAGACCCGGTTTGTAGAGGTCGGGCCAGAGGCGGTTGACCACCTCCGTGGGGTCCCAGAAGGGGGTGATAAACCCGATGGCCGGGGTTCGATTGCCTTCCGCGCGCATGGCGGTGTATTCGCGGCACAGGGCTTCGTACTGCTCTTTCCAGGTCCAGGGCGGATTGGTGGTGTCGAACAGGACGACGTCGATCCCCGCGTCGCACAGCATGCTCGCGTGTTTTCGGATGACGAAGGGATCGGTCATGAGGTAGTACCCGAGTTCCGGCTCGCCCCAGTGATGCGGTGCGCCGTTTTGCGGCCATTCCACGACGCCGTCCCGGGCGGCGGCGATGAGCTTCGTGTTGTCGTTCGGGCCGCCGGGGTTGGGCCGGTGCCAGGTCCAATAGAAGATGCCCACCCACTTGTCGGGCTTGACGGGTCCGGTCTCCTCGAACCCCGGCGCCTCGCGTCCGAGGGCGTCGGTGGCGACCCAGGTGTCGGCGAACGTGTCCGCACCCTCGTACGGCCGGCCCGCAAACTCGCCGGCGCCGGCCGGAAGACAGGCCAAGGCCATGACCAGGACCACAGGGGAAAGCCGCGGCCGCCGCCGCATGATTACGCCGCTCTGATGCATTGATGAGTCCTCCTGTAAGCAGAGAATCCCTCTGACGAACCCGCGACAGTATGCCATTGTGCAGAGCCCGTCTGCCAAAACGGGGACCGGTGCGCCGCGGGGTTCAGCGCGTGACGCCGGGTTGCAGTCCGGCGATGAACCCCTGGAAATCGGGATGTCCCGCGAGAATCTTCGCGGCGGCCGCGCGAAGCAGGTCGACCTCTTCGCGTTCGAGTTTGAAGCTCGTAGGCAGATTGTCGAGGACGTCCCGCTCCGCGGGATCATCGATGCCCGCGAAACTGACCTCGACAAACCGGCATTCCGGACCGGCGGGTTTCTGCCCGTTGGCGTCTGTGCCGCCGAAATCGAGCAGGCCCTGAAGCTCATAGTTTCGGAGCAGCAGGCGGATGTATTCCACCTGGGCGCGCGTGAAATTGGATAACGGCGTGGTGCCCGCGGCGAGCAGGGTCGCTATCAACCCCAGCGGCGACTGCCGTGCATCCCACCCGCGGTCGACGCTGGTCTCGGCGTTGACGGCGACGATCAGGACTTTTTTGACCCCGGTGAAACGGCCCGCGGGCAGGCCCGGGTGGCTTCCAATGGATTGCCGCAAGACCTGGATCACCGGCAGCAGGCCCAGGTTGTCGGCCACGCCCCCGTCGGTGAGGTGGATGAACCGCCGGCCCGCCTTATCGTACGTCTGCAGGCTGCGCGCGTAGTCGTACGTCCAATGGTCGGGATCTTCGGCCGAGAGGATCTCCTTTTCCCAGGCCGGCAGCGCGTAATCGGCCCCGCGCTCGTAATTGCGCAGGGTCAAGGGAGGAAATGCGCCCGGAAAGGCCGCCGAGGCCGCGACCGCATAGCCAATCGGAAA
>JAEAMG010002350.1_pt1 | contig 12081 bp, 7 predicted proteins | sample 8958741 | NCBI WGS metagenome assembly JAEAMG01 (sample SAMN16933256, study PRJNA681125) | bioreactor sludge metagenome | isolation source: anaerobic bioreactor treating anionic surfactant - SDBS | place: India: Bengaluru | collected 2019-02-28
TTGTCCTTATTGGCTTTACGCCAACAACTCGGTTTCTTACGTGCGGATTTGGGCCATGAGTGAGAACGAGAAAATGATCCCATAAGTTCCTGACTATTCAGTTTTCGACGGATTGTTCCTCTGGAGGAGGGTGCAATACCCGGGAAGGCCGGCGCGGGCATGTCAAATGAATTCCTATAACGCGCCACACACCCCTGGTAGATGGTTTTGCGGGATTAAACATTGGCAGTGGCTAAACGCATGATAGCCTCCTGGTCCGCCTCACTTCGATTTATTTGGCCCATAATATGGCCCTCACGCATTACATAGATGCGGTCACACATGCCCAGGGCTTCCGGCAGTTCGCTGGTGATAATAAGTATGGCAACACCTTGGGAGGCAATTTCATTGATGAGCCGGTAGATTTCCATCTTGGCGCCCACATCTATGCCGCGGGTGGGCTCATCAAAAATCAGGACTCTGGATTGTGTCAGCAGCCACTTTGCAAGTACTACTTTCTGCTGGGTACCGCCGCTCAGATGATGCGCAATTTCCTCAACGTGGGGCGTCTTTATTTGAAGGGTTTTTACAAAACGGCTTGCAATCGCCCGTTCAACGGTGGGGAGCAGCAGCGGCCCGCGGCAGGCGGCACGCATATTCGCCATGGTGATATTGGCGCGCACGCTCATGGGGAGTACCAGACCCTGGCCTTTCCGGTCTTCCGTAAGCAGTCCGATGCCGTGGATAATGGCTTCCCGGGGTGAGCGTATACGCACGGGCACATCATCGAGAATGATGGTTCCCGAGGTTATGGGGTCGGCTCCGAACAGGGCACGTGCCACTTCGGTGCGGCCTGAGCCCACCAGTCCGGTCAGGCCAACCACTTCGCCGCCGCGTATGGTGAACGAAATGTTGGAGAACACCCCTTTGCGTTCCAGGTTATCCACACGCAGACGGACCTTGCCGTCAGGGATGTCCCGCTCGGGAAATTCATCTTTTAACTCACGTCCGACCATCATGCGGATTAAATCATCACGGTTGACCTCGGCCACGTCCTGTGTGGCGATCCACTGGCCATCACGCATGACAGTAACACGATCCCCAAGAGAAAATATTTCCTCCAACCGGTGGGATATATAGACGATGGCTACGCCCTGTCTCGCCAAGGATTTTACCAGGGAGAACAGGGTAGCCAGTTCATGGTCAGTAAGGGCGGCGGAAGGTTCGTCCATAATCAGAATGCGCGCCTGCATGGAAAGGGCCTTGGCGATTTCCACCAGTTGCTGTTGTGCTACACTCAATGTGCTTACGGCACAACGCGGATCCAAATCAGAATCCAGACGGACGAGAGCATCGCGGGCATTTTCATAGAGGGAACCCCATTCTATAAGTCCCAGACGCTTGGGCGCCCGCCCCAAATAAATATTTTCGGCAACACTTAGTTGGGAGACCAGATTGAATTCCTGATGTATCATGCTGATGCCCAGTCGCGCCGCCTGCTGCGGGGTGTCATAGTGGACTTCCCGCCCGTCTATGAGGATCTCTCCTTCATCCCTGTTTATGGCGCCTGCAAGCACCTTCATGAGCGTGGACTTTCCCGCGCCATTTTCGCCGACAAGACAGTGTACCTCGCCCGGAAGAACCGCCAATCTGACATTATCCAGCGCAAGCACACCGGGATACCGTTTTGTTATCCCTCGCATTTCCAGTAAATATTCGGACATAGGGCACAAACTTTCCTAAGATGAAAATATATTCAAAGAACCGTTACACACTATATCATAATGCAAACGCATACATTTCCCTATAAAGGTGGCTTATCCGCCGTACTAACGGCGGCGGTTAAAGTGCCTGTTAAAGCAAGTGTTCGTCTGGCATATTTTTGCGCCTAAGAACGTCTTTCCTGTGGTTTACCTACAGAAAACGTTTCGAAGGCGATATTATCACCGAACAAAACTCCTAAGGAATATTCTGTCGGGATGGTCTTCCATAAAGGTTGAAGTGAACCGAAAAATCCTTTATGATTCTTATCCATGGCAAATTATATCTTTAAAGTATAGCAAATCATACTAACCAGGGCGGGTGGTGTGCGATTGGATTCTGAAAAACAACCAGCACTGCAACCGAAGGCATGGCTGGTAATCCTTTTGAACGCCTTTTACAGTGTGGCGGATTCCCTTTGTTCCGTATTTGTGAGCGTGTATTTCTATGTGAACAGTCTGGACATCACGCTTGTTTTTCAGCATTACACCACGCTATATATCACAACACCCATTGCCTTTATTATTGCCGGTTGGTACGCCAAAACTAAAGACCGTACGCACGTATTCAGAATCGGACTGGTCTTACATGCTTGTTACTATGCGCTGTTGCTTTATCTGCGTGCCGACTCAATTCACTATGTCATTCCACTGGGGGCATTATTCGGGGTCACCTGGGGATTTTTCTGGGCGGGCAATAACACCTTCCAATACGATTTCAGTACCGGAGACAAGAATCGCGAATATTTTCTTGGCCTCATTTCCGCGGTCAGCAGCGGGGCAAAGGTAGCGGCCCCTTTTGTAAGTGGCGCCATCATTGCCATGTCACCCACCCAGGAACATGGCTATTACCTTGTATTTCTTCTTGCCCTGGTCATTTATATGGCGTCCATCGCCATCAGTTTCCGTATACCGCTTGGTAAAAGCCGACGCTCTTTTCATCTGCTTAAAGCTTTGGTTCCTCCAAAAGAACACAGAGACTGGCGCCTCATAATGCTTGCAGCGGCCTCCCTGGCAGGTTCCTTTCATATCTTTCATTTTCTTATGGCCATTCTGATGTATGAACAATCGAACAATGAAGCAGCAGTAGGAGGCTATGTTTCTTTGCAAGGTTTAATTAGTGTAGTTGTGGCCTATTTCGTCGGTCGTTCTATGCGACCGGAGAAAAGGCGTCTTTTTATGTTCTTTGGCGTAGCCATCCTGGTTATGGCCGGATTGGTGGTTTCCTGGGAAATCAGCATCACCACACTTATCATCTTCGCATTTCTACGTTCCATTTCACTTCCACTGTTCGGTATTCCTCACACGGCGATTCGCTTCGAAGTCATGCAACAAACAATCGCGGAACCTTCCGCGAGGATTGAATACCTCTGCGCATGGGAGGTGCCCCTGGCAATCGGGCGTATTGTCTTAATGTGTTTCATTATGACCACATATTATTTTTCAGGCGTCTTCGGTCTGCGTATTTCGCTCCTGCTTTTATGTCTCATACGGATTGTAACCTACAGGCTGGTTACCCGGGTCTCATTTGTAAAGGATCCCAAAATAGCAAATACGTTTAGCGAATACAGGACAGACATCGAACACGGCAATCTATAAACGTTTCTTAGGGTTTATGGGTTGCAGATGCTCTTAAAATATAACCATAGAACCCGGGATGGTGACATGAAATGTTCGTTTCTTTATCGAATGGCACTGATGGGTATTCTGGTATTCAATCTCGCCATTGTGGCAGTTTGCGAAACGGCCCCCGACTCTGACTTCAGCGAGTTGATACCGCCGCCAGACCGCTATCATGTGGAAATCATCCGCGACAGTTATGGTGTGCCCCATATTTACGGAAAGACCGACGCGGATGTGGCGTACGGTCTGGGGTGGGCTGCCACCGAGGATGATTTCAAGAATGTCAGTGATACCATCCTGATGGCCAGAGGCATCTATGCTCAAAAAGCGGGATTGAAGGGATTTCTTTTCGACGTGCTGGTGAACCTCTTTCAGTTCCGCGCCCTTGTTGACCGGGAATATGAAAGGCAGTTGTCTCCTGAAACGCGTGCCATTTGCCAAGCCTATGCGGATGGCTTTAATCATTATGCCGCATTGCATCCCGAAAAAGGATTGCCAGGGCTCTTGCCGGCCACACCGCAGGATTTTGTTACCGGTTTCGTCATGAGGACCCCTTTCTTTTTCGGCATGGAAAGGGAAATACGGGGCCTTATGGGGACCAAGCGCGGGCATCAGGTATCTACGCCTTCCGGAGGCCACGAGGGTGGGTCTCTTTCCAGAAATCAACCCATCGGATCAAATACGTTTGCCGTATCTCCACGACGCACACCGGACGGCAAGACACACCTTGCAGTCAACTCTCACCAGCCTTTTGAAGGGCCTGTTGCCTGGTATGAAGTACGCTTGAAAAGTGAAGAGGGACTTGATATCACTGGGGGCACCTTTCCCGGCGCCCCCGTGGTACTCCACGGGCACAACAGGGAACTTGGCTGGGCGCATACGGTAAACCTTCCCGACCTTTGCGATATCTATGTGCTTGAAATGCACCCGGAAGACCCGAACAAATACTTGTTTGATGGTGAATATCGTGAACTCGAACGGCATGAAGTGGTCATACGCGTTAAATTGTGGGGCAACTTGCGCATTCCTATTAAACGGGAGGTTTTAAACTCCGTTTATGGACCTGTTATCCGCAGGCCACATGGGGTATATGCTGTGCGCTTTGCGGGATACGGTGACATACGGCAGGTGGAACAGTGGTACCGCATGGGCAAATCACGAACGATGGAGGAGTTCGAAGCGGCATTACGCATGCGCGCCGTTCCCTCTTTCAATGTGGGCTACGCGGACAAGAAAGGTAATATCTGGTATCTGTACAACGCGCTGATTCCCCTGCGTGACGAGAGGTATTCATGGAAGGAGTATCTGCCGGGCGATACTTCGGAAACGTTGTGGACGGAATACCTCCCCTTCGAGAAACTGCCCCAAGTCAAAAACCCGGCCAGTGGGTATATCCAGAACTGTAATTCCACGCCTTTTCATACCACGATTGGCGCTGACAATCCGAAGCCGGAGGATTATGTATCCAGCATGGGTATTGAAACCCCTGATGTCATGACCAACAGGGCCCTGCGTGCCAATGAACTTTTCGGAAGTGATGAAAGCATTAGCGAAGAAGAATTTTGCGCCTATAAATACGACTGGTGTTATTCAGTTCATTCCAGGGCGGCCGCACTTCGTGATCAGCTACTCCATGCGGTTAAGGAGGAGGAATTTGTAATTCAGCGGGCCCTCGAAATATTGCGTTCCTGGGATCTGAAAACCAATCCAGAAAATACGGGGGCCGCTATCGCCGTCTTGAGCATGGAACCCGTAGTACGCGCGGAAATGCTTGGGAAACAAGTCCCCGACCCGATCGAAATATTCAAGGAACGGGCACATCAATTGCAGGACACCTATGGTCGTGTTGATGTGCGATGGGATCAGGTCAACCGCCTGGTGCGCGGGGAGTTAAATCTTGGCCTGGGAGGCGGGCCCGATCAGCTTCGTTGTGTTTATGGCGATTGGAACGGGCAATATCTACGCGCGATTGCCGGAGATTGTTATGTGCTGTTAGTCACCTGGGAGCCTGACGGCAAGGTGCGTTCGAAAAGTATTCACCAATACGGCAGCGCCACGGAAAACCCAGACCACCCCCATTTTGACGACCAAGCCCCTATGTTTGTTAAGGAAGAAATGAAACCCACGTTTTTGGACTATGAAGAACTACTAAACCATATTGAAGTGCGCTATCGGCCTGGAGAGAATGTATGGAATGAACGTGTCAGAACAAAAGACGCCCTTTAGCTTTGCATAAAAAAACGGCAACCAATGGGTTGCCGTTAGCTATATACACTGGTAAAACAGGTGGGGCGGGAGTATTACATCTCATCCAACACTGCGCGGGCTACTGCTTTGGCGAGCCGGCGTCGGCGTTGTTCTGAAGGCTTTTCATAGTACTTCACTTCTTTGAGTCGCTGCATGAGACCTTCCTTGTTGCATTTCTTTTTGAAACGACGCAACGCTTTTTCAAAGGGCTCATCCGTCTTTACACGCACCTTCGTCACGAAAACTCAACCTCCCTCCTGTAAAACGGTTTACGGCGGTACGACCTGGACACGCCGGTGCGCCACTCCCTTCCAGGAATATTTTCTGGCAGGCCTGACAGCACGATATTTATGGGAAACAGTTCCCTTATTTTCTTTTGGAAAAGAAAGCGTTATGATTCCACTTCTATCTCATCTCAAAATCTTAAATGTATAATATCAACTTAAACAAATTGAAGTCAAGTTGTGACAGTCGTTGTGACGCATGAGCGCTCACGGTAGTGACTTGCGCGAAATATCGTACATACACACATCTTAAGGCAACAGGTCCGTGCTCTCAAGGCATACACCGATTACAGGTACTTTTCTTCTTTTATGCCAATAATATCCGGTTGACTACAAAGGCCTATAGTTCTTCCTTATTTTCGGGGGATTATTTTATACCGTTTCCCGGTTTTATACCTGCACCATGTGTTTATCGCAACTATTATTGTTTTACATATCGTTCTTTTTTCCCGACACATATCAGATATAATAGCGCGTCATCGATCTATTTTTTGGTATCCTCAAAACATGGAGAACTGAAATGTCAAATGCGTCTTTCGCCTGTGCCATCAATTGCATGGATGGCCGCACTCAGGAACCGGTGATTAGGTACTTAAAACAACAACTGAATGTGGACTACGTTGACGCCGTCACAGAACCAGGGCCCATTAAATGCCTGTCGGATGGCGAGGCGGTCTGGGTAGATAATATCAAAGGGTGTTGCGATGTATCGGTAGTAAAACACAAGGCCACGGCCATTGCCGTAGTTGGTCACCATGACTGTGCCGGGAATCCACAACCCAAACAAATTCAGCTAAAACAGATTGAGGCATCTATCCAGAAGGTGCGGAGCTGGTACCCCGATGTTCTTATTTTGGGACTTTGGGTAAATGAAAATTGGGAAGTTGAGAAGGTTTTCGAAAACCTTCCTCAAGACCGTTGAAAGGTTAAGTTGTGGGTGATTTCATATATTCTTTCGTAAGTATCGCTTCACGCTATCGCAACAACGTCACGGCATTACGGGGCATGTCCCGGCTGGCCAATATTGTCCACCCCCACGGTGTCCCCATTACGTGGATGGTGAGTCCGGATTCCGCCAGGGCGGCTGCGGACGATCTGACACGGTGGCATCATGAATATGGAGATGATGTGGGAGTCGCTCCTCCTGAACTTTCCTTTACGCCAGTGGACACGAAGCCCGATTACGCAACGCGCCGTGATCGGCTTGCCCGCTTGCGTGATGATATCTGCAGCGTCTTGCCGTGGGCGCGTTGCACAGTGGCTTCCGGCCACACCGACCCAGAAATCGTGCGCATGTGCGGGGAAATCGGAATAGAAGGAATGTGGGGGCTGTGTTGGGAACAGATTGATGTGGACGATATTACGGACCGGGGATGTCCCTGGGGAAGTTATTATATGCATCCGGAAGATCGTCTGCGCCCCGCGGATGGACAAAGCCTGCTGAGTTTCGAGTGGACCGCCCGTGACCTTTTGAAGTCTTTTCACAGCGGCTATGCAAGCATGTACTCCACGGATCCGAATGATGTCGCGCGTAGTAGTATTTGTTCCTGGGATAATATTGACTATTGGAAAGGCTTGGCGGACAATTACCTGCGCAATACCCGATATAATGAACATGTTTTCATGGTGCAGCAGCAGGAATCTCATGAGATGGAAATTGCGGACGGGTGGCAGTGTTATACCGAAGAAGATATACGCGAAACATCCATAATGCTGGATGCCTTTATTCGCCATATCAAGCCCCACGCAGTACTGAAAACGCTGCCCGAGGTCGTACGCCTATACAGAGAGCGATATGAAGTTACTCCGCGTTCTTACATGCTTTGGGAGGATGTTACACTGCCGCGTCGCCCCAATCCGGACTATAACTGGAGCAGTTGTGTGGGCCCCTGGCCCAAAACATTCCTGTACTACGACCGTGAAGCACAGATGATGTTTGTGGATGGCCAGGTGGAACCGGCGTGTATCCGGAATTACCAGCGTCCATGGCGGTATGGCGAATATTATGCGGAACCGGAAATACCGCGGGTTAAACTGGTTGGAGAAACACGCTTTACATGGCGGCGGAAATTAGAGATTAGCATAACCGCTCCCAAGGCCATCCCCTATGGACTGGCATTGTGGAAGGATTATAGCCTTTACCAGATTGGCGCTGCTCCCGGTCTGCTTGAAGGTAAAATTCTCCCTCACGAACTGATGTTCCTGCGTTATAACCTCAAGGAGGGAGAAAATCACTTCACTATTGAACTGCTGGGTAAATAGGCGAAACCCTCCCTATGGACTTTCATGAATACCCGTCCTCCAACAATAAATACCACAAGACTGCTGATGGTTATCGTCCTGGCGCTTGGTCTGTTTCTACGGATTGTCTATCTCTTGCTCAATATGCAAGCGCCCGATTTTTATTCTCCTGTATTGGACCCGCAGTTAAACGATTACTGGGCGCGGGCGTTAATCACGGGAGATTGGACACCACCTCCTCACGCAGACAACCCCGAGATATCCACCACGCCTTATGGACGACCACCGGCATACCCCTGGCTGCTGGCTTGTATTTATTGGCTTACGGGGGCTAGCTACCTCGCGCCACGCATCCTTCAGATTGCGGTGGGACTGTTAAATATCTTCCTGGTTTTTCTGCTGAGCCGGCGTTTTTGGGGTAATGCCGCGGGGATTATCGCATCTTTTCTCATGGCCGTGTTCTGGGCAGCGGTATATTTTGAAGGAGAACTGAATTCACCCGTATGGGAGGTGTCCTTTGCTTTGGGAATGATTCTTTTCCTGCTACGATGGGCCGATACAAAAGCTTGGCCATGCCTGGCTGCTGCGGGTCTGTTTCTCGGTATAGGCGCACTGATGCGGCCCAATATCCTGCTCCCCGGCGGCATTATACTAATCTGGGTTATCTGGCGCGCAACAAAAGACGGGGCGAAAATACGGCGTGTTTTCGCAACGGCCCTTATCTACCTGGGAACCGCTCTCCTCGTTATCTCCCCGGTCATTTTCCGGAATTGGGCTGTTGGAGGCCAGTTCGTATTTATTTCCTATTACGGCGGTATAAACGCCTATATCGGCAACAATCCCCATTCCGGTGGGATTTCCCCCGAGGTACCCGACTTGTACGAGATTTCGGGTGTGGAGGAGTGGAACTGTTTCAACTACCCCAGCATTGTGCGAGGGTTGGCGCGCCATCTGAAAAAGCCGGACCTGGATTTTTCCGGCGCATCGCGGTATTTTTATAAACGCGCCCTCGCCTTTTGGCGGGATGCTCCCCTGCAGGCCTTTACGCTGACCCTGCGCAAGGCGTGGTTATTCTGGGGGCCTCACGAGATATCGGACAGTAAGGTCATCCACTATGAACGGCTTCACTCAAAAGTGCTGTCATGGCTGCCACGATTCTCTTTCATCCTGGCGCTTGCATTGACGGGACTTTTCGGCGGCTTGCTGTGTAGAGATACCGGTACTGAGGCAAATCGCCGGATATCTATAGTATTAATTTTATTTGTCCTCGGATACTTTCTCTCCATTCTTCCCTTCTTCATATCCGAAAGATATCGTTTCCCGGTAGTGCCATTTCTTTTGCCCTTTGCGGGCGGCGCCGTTGTCCTGGCTTGGCGGCGCTTGCGGCAGAAGCGGGTGATATCGGTCTGCATGATTATGCTCGGGTTCTTCCTTTTTTACCTGGCGGTCACCTATCCACTCTTGCCTTATGCGCCGGACTATTCCACCTGGCATCTGCATCGCGGGCTGGCTTTTGCAGCGCGGGGAGAAACCGGGGACGCCGAAGCCGCACTGGAACAGGCACTCAGGGAAAACCCGGACAATGATGAAGCCCACTTGCAGTTGGGATACATTCATGCCCGGCAGGGCCGGCAAGAGGACGCTATGGAGCATTACCGCCGGGCATTGGAGGCAAACCCCGGAAATGTCTTTGCCGCCAACAATCTGGGGTATGAGCATTACCTCAAGAATGAGTACGCCGAGGCAGAAAAGTATTACCGGCAGGCGCTGGAGCGCCATCCCATATATACCCTTGCCTTGAACAACCTCGGTAATGTGTTATTGCGGGAAGGGCGAGCTGAAGAAGCCCGGGAATGTTTTCAAAAGGTACTTGGCATCAATCCCTGCGATCCGTTCGCCCGGTTTAACATAGGGAATGTGTACCTGGAAACCGGTGTCTATGACAAGGCCGTCGAAACCTTCCGCCAAGCCTTCGATGAACAGCCTTTCAATCCTGATATCGCCAACAACCTCGGCCTGGCCCTGGCCCATGCCGGACGCGCCGGGGAATCCATCCCTTGGTTTGAAAAGGCGCTCGACCTGATGCCGAAGTATCCGCTGGCCCATTTCAACCTGGGCAATATCTATAGGGATATGGGAAACAGGAAAGAGGCTTGTTACCATTATGCGCAGGTACTCGACGCGTGGCCCGAACACGCCCAAGCGAAGGAGAGTCATCAACTGCTTTGCGGTGAAACGACGCTTCCATAAGGGGAGTGCGCCGTCAGACCGGTCCAGGTTGCCCGGCTGAAGTTTCAGCCTCGAGTTTTTCGCCTTCCCGACTGAGTTCACGGAGTCCCAATCGCTCAAAAGAGAGGCAGATCATTCCGATGAGGACAATGGGGATCAGATTGTAAAGATGGGCAAAAATGGCGATAGCCCGTGCCGTGTTCACATTGACTTCGGGGACCACCAGGATCAGGCCGCCTACCACGCCCGCATGGAACGGGCCGATAAAGCCCGGGGGGCCGGGGATGCTGATGAATATGGAAAGCAGCGATAACACGACAAAGGGCGTATACCAGGGGACCTGAATGTGGAATGCGGCGTAAATGGATGCCTGGGAAAGGGCGAAGGTTCCCCACAGCAACAGGGATACCCCGGTGGCTTTTGCCAGATTGCCAAAGGAGGTCAAGACTTGCATGCCCGCCGCGAAATGCTCAAAAAGGTGATGGGCGAAATCAGCCAGGCGTTTTGATATCCGGCCCAGGATCGCATCAGAAAGGGCAAGAAACATTTCCTTCTTGGCAAAGAGAATAATCACCAGCGCGACGCCAGTCAGCATCACGACGGTCAGAGTGACAACCGCGCCCCGGATCATTTCCCGGGATATGGGGCCTGAATAGAGATAGCGGAATTCCTCCGGCAGATACACATCTTCCAAGGGGTTAAATACCAGCAGCGTCATGGAAAACATGGCCACAAGGCCGAACAAATCGGTGAGTCGATCCAGTGCCACGTAGGCTACCGTCGTTGGAAAGGGGATGCCCTGGCTGCGGCTCAGGGCAAGGGCGCGGATGATTTCCCCGATGCGGGCGGGCAAAATGAAGTTTCCCAGAAACCCGATTTGCGTGGCGCTGAACAGGTGCCAAAAGGATACAGGGGTGACAGGGTTGACAATATAACCCCAGCGCCAGATGCGCACCACAAAGCCCAGCAGGATAAAAAATAACCCCAACAGCAGCCAGGCGAGATTCGCGCCCCGAAGCGCGTTCCATACTTCGCCCCAGTCCGTGTCCCGAAACAGAAACCACATCAGAAAAATGCCGATGGCCAGACCAAGGATTATTTGTATATGTTTTTTCAAGATAGTTAGCCTGACTGCCTGGTAAAAGTAGTATCGAGAATATAGAAACCAGCGATTACAAGCATTCCCGGGAGTGACATGGTGGTATTTTCTCTCTACAGTATATCAATTCAAGGACAATAAAACACATCAAGTCCTGGCTTGCGTCCTGATGCTTCAACCTGCCCAATAGTCCTTGTCGAGCGAACGGTACTGGATGGCCTCGCCAATGTGATGCTCCTGGATGGCATCCGCCTCTTCCAGGTCCGCAATAGTCCGGGCGACACGCAAGACCTTGTCATGGGCGCGGGCGCTGAGACCCATCTTGAGTACCGCGACCTCAAGCATGTTCAGAGCGCCATCGTTCAGGCGGCAGTGAAGGCGCAGGGATGCCGAATCGAGATAGGCATTCCAGCACGAAGTCCCGTTGGAGCGGGCACGCTGCCGGTCGCGGGCCTGTTGCACCAGGGCGCGGACCTCGTCGCTGCAAGGGCCAGAAACGCCCTCGTCGTGCAATTCTTCAAAACGCAGGGCGGGAACATCCACATGAAGATCTATACGGTCAAGCACGGGGCCGGAAAAACGGGAGAGGTAACGTTGCACATCCCCCTCGGAACAGCGG
>JAEAMG010002351.1_pt1 | contig 12077 bp, 11 predicted proteins | sample 8958741 | NCBI WGS metagenome assembly JAEAMG01 (sample SAMN16933256, study PRJNA681125) | bioreactor sludge metagenome | isolation source: anaerobic bioreactor treating anionic surfactant - SDBS | place: India: Bengaluru | collected 2019-02-28
GCTGCGCAGTCCCGACGCCTACCATCCGGCGATCCGGCGCTGGCGGGCGTGCTGCCCCTGGATGCCGCGCTGCGGCCCCAGGTGCATCCCCGGCCCGGTGGCCGTCCTGGCTGCTGGCGACTTTCCGGCGCGGCCCGCTGCGCAGTCCCGACGCCTACCATCCGGCGATCCGGCGCTGGCGGGCGTGCTGCCCCTGGATGCCGCGCGTGTATCGAGCTGATTCCCATCGGCTTCGCCTCCGAAAATCAGAAAAGGAACAAGAGGCTCCGGACTTCGTCCTACACCTCAAAAACCGAAATCTATCGAGCTGGCTCCACTCGGCTTCGCCTCGTGAAGCCAGAGATTACGAGGAAAGCTGAACTGCGTTCAGCTTTCCAAAATGCCACAGCGTTAGCCGTTTTTGAGCGCGGACAAAGCCGCGCTCAAAAACGGAGTGATGGATTCCGGGGAGATCCCCGGACCCCCCTTAAATCGGCACACATGACGCACGGTTCTCCGTGGGCCAAAAGTAGCGCTAACTATTTGATTAATATGGATTAAATGCGTATACGCTCAATGCATCGCTTTGTGTCTTTTCTATTCTTATTTTTGACAATATCGTTTAAAAACAGTATCTTGTTAAGTATTACAATCACATACATCATTTTTAAATAAGTTGCATTTATTATACTTATCAATATGGAACTATAATTATGGCAAAAGAAGTTTTTTCTGTGCGGTTGGAAACGGATGATCACGACCGTTTAGAGGCATTAGCGAAAAATCGCGGCCAAACTGTAGCCTCACTATCTCGACAATTTATCGTTGATGGCATAGCCGGTTATGACCAAGCTCACGAAGCAACTATGCAACTCATGGAGCAAATGCAAAAGAAAATTGACCTGATGGCAGCGCTACTTGGTGGAAGCTTTCATACGATACTTGAGCAGAAGGTTCTGGCTATGACACAGAATTCGGACGAGACGCCTGATGCATACAAAGAGCGCTTACGGGCAACTTACACAAACACAGTATTTGAGGCCATTTCTAAGGGGAATGGCATATCCGCTGCAGTTGAAGAGCGCTTAAAAAAAGCAAAATAAGGAGGTTTTCATGATAGTCAATATTGATGGGTTTGATAGCCTAAACAAAATTGATCAGCTTCCGGATGGCTGCTACGTTCAGACTATTCGTTCATACACTAACTACGATCGTTCAATCCACGCGACCTTGTATGAGTATGCAAACAGCAACCTGCCAGGTGTCCCAATCGTGTACGACTTAACGATAGTGCTCGAAAATGGAGATGTTCTATTCCGTGATTTTTCGCTGCAAACTGATGCTGAATGGAGAGATAGTTATGGTGCTAGCGCCGTAGATGTCATTCATCTATTTCCACCAGAGATGACCGACTTTCGCGCAGTTGGTAAGGATATTGTCAATGTTCTTACGTGGAAAAATCCGCTTCTCACGACGAATTCTATAAGCGCATAACTGATCTATTTTTTGGAGTATTGCATGGCTAGAAATATTGCCGCTACAAATGCAGGAGTCGGGCAAGCCAGTGTCACGACTAAGGTCAAGCTGACTATCCAGGCAGCTAAGAAGTGCCTGGCGTTCGGCGCCTTTCCTCTCTTCGTTCTTCCTCATTTAACATGGTTGTATGCTGTCACGCCACACGGCTTTGACGTAACGAAAATACACATTTCTACATTCTTCGCGGATCCCGAAAAGCATCGTAAGTGGCGTATACGAGATGCTTCTGGAAATCGTCAAATCATTACGTTGACAAACAAGGATGGTGAGCTCGTTCAGTACTTTACACCGGCACAAATACAGAAAGTGTTGCAACCATCCTGGGATTCTGCCGTGATCTACGATAGGGTTTGGCTGCTCTCCTTTGTTCTTGGCGGATGTGGATATTTGTTGCTATGGACTTTGTTTACTCGCAGGGGCCTCTTGCAGCAGACGAACAAGCGCATAAGGGGTGCTAGTGAGGTAATTGATGCAAAGGAACTTGATCGACTCGTTCGAGAAAGAGATGAGCCTGACTATACTTTGGTCGATGTTGCTCTGCCAAAAAAATCTGCAATGATGGGCATCTTAGCCATCGGGGCGCAAGGTAGTGGCAAGTCACTTACCATCCATGATTTTATGCGACAGGTTTTCGCTAAGAAGCGAAAGTCCATCATCTATGACCAGAGTGGCGAGTTCTATCGGGCATATTTTCGGCCTGGTATCGATAAATTCTTTAATCCTGCATGCCTCGGTTCGGTTGCTTGGTCCATCTTTAAAGAGCTTACCTATACATATGATGCTAACACGCTATCGCATGCATTTTTGCCGCCAAAAGGAACCCCTGGACAAGCCGGAGCAAATGGATTCTTTGAAGATGCAGCACGAACATTGTTCGGGGTTATTTTACTAAGACTAGCTAAGCTTGGAGCTCAAAATACAAAGGATATTGCTACCGCTTTTCTGAGCATGCCAGAAGAAGAGATGAGCTTGCTCATCCAAAATTCTGTTGCAAGCTCTGCGATCGCTGGGGATTCGAAGGGGCAACGACAAGGCGTTATCAGCTCTATTTCGATTTATCTTGATGGTATTGCTGCGGTCAATGAGGGAGACTGGACAATTTCTGACTTCATGGCCGGCGACGATGATGCTCGGCTTTTCATTACTGGTACGGAAGATACTAAAGCGATGTTTGCTCCACTTTATCGCCTTATCCTTCAAGTCGCCTTCTCATCGATTGCTGCGAGGCAAGAGATCGTTCATGAAGATAGGTACTGGTTCTTTTTGGATGAAGTCCATACCCTGGGTGACATCAAGGTTGATGAGCAGCTGGCGACATTGCGAAAGTTCGGGGTTTGTGTCTTCGCGGGGACACAGAATGATACGCAATTCGTTACAAGCTTGGGGAAAGAGCGAGCTGAAACGGCAATGAACGGTTTTAACACATTGCTGCAGTTACGAATGAATGAACCAAACGCGCAAGATCGTGCGGCAAAGCGGCTGGGCAAAGCTGAGATGGAAACCATTTCGCAGAACCAGGCTGTGGCAGTGGTCGAGCAGCGTGATGGAGCTGGTCTGGTTATTAGCGAGCAAGAAAAATGGATTGTGATGCCATCCGATATTGGACAGCTGGAACCGTGTCAAGGATATTTAAAGCTTGCAGGATCACTTCCCGCAGCAAAATTGGATTATTCAAGCTGGCTCACGAAGCCGCGCTGGTGGGGGCGTCGACGTGTTGATGCATTTTCTGAAGTTCAAGATTCACCGCCCCGCGACCCGCGCTTCTTGCTGTTTAGAAAATCGCAGCCTGTAGGCGAAACACCCTTCGATGATGTGCGGCGCCAGGCGGAGGTTGTTCGACAGGAATTGGCTGAGAAAAAGAAGCAGGAGGAAGAGCAAACCAAAGGCGTTGTTGAGGAGCGGAATATGGGCGATAAGGCTGCCGGTGTCGTCGTAAACCTTGAAATGACGACCGCCTCTCCAAGCGATACGACAACTGGTCAAGTAGCATCAAATGATGTGCAACTCGGGTTCTAGACGATGAAATCAGACTTCCCACTTTTGAAGAAAATTCTCTATTTTGTCCTGTCGATACTTTTTATCGTGGGCATATTTGTGTACAACTATCGGTTTGAAATTGTCGATAATGTAGCCGATACCTTGGGTAACAATCCTTTGGCCGTCAAGCGAACTATGGCTGATGGTGATGTCGTCACAAATTTTCATTACAACCTACGGCCGGAGCGGAATGATATCGGTTTTATTCGGGTCACTAACCTTCGAACCGGGCCCCCTGGAAGTACAGGGATTCCTGTGAATTTCTTGCTAACCAACGAAGGGGACAGCAATGATTTTCCAAGTATCCGGTTGGTTATGCAAACGCGCGCAGGCAGGCAAACAAGAGAAATTATCATCGGACCGCGCGAGTATGTTCACGCAGAAAAGTTTGAAAAGCAGACGGTCGAAATCATGGTTTCACCTCGATCTGAAGAGTTCAACTTCACTGTTCAACCTTTTTACCCTCCTAAATTATGATTAGCAAAACTACTCTTACAAGCAGCTCGGATGCCGCCCGCTATCATGATTCGGCCCTTGTCGAAGATGGGCAAGCTGTTAGAAAAGAAGCTGATAATTATTACGCTAATGAGACGGCCACCGCGACCTGGGAAGGGGTTGGAGCGCGAATACTTGGCATAGAAGGGGATGCTGTCACCAAGACGGATTTTGTCAATTTCCTGGAGGGAAAGATACCAAATCCTAGCACTGGCATGGTTCAAGACCTGTCTGCAAATAGTAAGGGTGCTGATCGTCGGCTTGGATACGATTTCACTATATCGGCACCAAAGAGTGTTTCGGTTGTCGCCCTGGTCGGCAATGACTCGCGGATCGTTGCTGCGCACATATCGGCCAACAAGGCGGCCATGTCTTGGCTTGAAAAAAATGGTGCTCAGATCCGCATGAAGAACGGCACTGAAACGGTAGGGAGCGAGAATCTACTTTACGCGACAGTCCAACATGAGACAAGTCGCGCCAATGATCCTCAACTTCACAACCACAATGTCATTGTGGCTGTCTCGTATGACAAAGACGGCGGTAGTTGGCGAAGTCTTACTAACGATGAACTCTTTAATCTCAGGGCTTCCGCTGACAACATTTACAAGAATGAGCTCGCGCGCGGCCTCAAGTCCATTGGCTATCAGGTCGATTATGCCGAAGATGGTAGAAATTTTGAAATTGCCGGCGTCAGCAAGGATTTGTTGACGACTTTTAGCGAGCGGACCACGCAGATAGCGGAGGCGCTTAAGCTTCGCGGTATCGACCCAGCTAACGCTTCATACGAGGCACGCCAGGCTGCGGCGTTGGACAGTCGTGCGAGTAAAAATGATCTTGGGAAGGAAACGCTGCAACAAATATGGCAAGAGAAAGCGAAGGAAGTTGGTTTAGATGTATCAAAAATTGTTGATGCGGCTAAAGAGCACTCCTCCGAGATTTCGGGTCTTGCTGCTCAAAGTAGAGCGGATTCTAATAAAGCTGTGAGTTATGCCATTGAACATCTAGCGGAACGTGAGCAAGCTTTTAAGTTGGCGGATCTTGAAGTCGAGGCAGTATATTTTGGTGGTGGCGATGTCGGAATTCAAGATGTGCAAGTGGCTATTGCTGAGCGTATTGCAGATAAATCCCTTGTGCATCGTGAAGACGATAAAGTAAAAATGGTGACAACATCCGCTGCTATTGCGGAAGAGCTAACCTTGCAAAATAGTATTCTAGAAGGGAAAGGACGTGGAAAAAAAGTATTGAGTGATAATGGAAAATTTGAGGAGGCAGTAAAGAAATTTGAGGAAAGAAAAAGCGCAGAAGTAGGTGGCGTATATAAATTATCGGTAGAGCAAGTCAACGCAGCAAAAAATGTACTGATGCATCCGGATAAGTTTCAGGGTATTCAAGGTGATGCAGGTACGGGGAAAACTGCGGCGTTGGAGTTTGTCCAAGAGGTTGCCGCTGAAAGAGGGTGGAAAACACTTGGCCTAGCTACTTCGACAACTGGCGTAACCGAACTTCAATCCGCAACGGGAATTCCCAGTGTTACGGTGGCGGCATTTATGGTTCAAAAAGATCGCCAATTGAATATGTTGAAAAGTGAATTGGCTATTTTGGCAGTAGATATAGCTAATTCATCTGAAAATCAATCTCGAATTAAGCAAATTCAAAAGCGTGACATTAATATTGGCGGGAACGTTGGTGATGCTGGAACGGCGAGGTATGTTTTTGATAATAAAAACGGCATGGTATTTAAGTCCAACACTGGTCCTTCAAATCCATTGAATGTTATTGGCCATAGATTAATGGACGCAGCATTCAATGCGTCTTCTGACTGGGATAGCGCTTGGAAAAATGCCGAATCGCTTTCTGATAAATTTAAGGCTGGTTCGGATTTCGTTAAATTTACTATTCAAGGGAAGATAGGAAAGAGTTTAGCTGGTTATGAAGTAGTTGGAACGGTAGAGGCAAAAAAAGCTAGGCAGATACATGAAGCAAAAAGTATGTCTGAGTATAATGACAAATTAAAGTCTATTCAGGTAAAAACGGCTCAGGTTGATAATATAAAAAGAACGGGAAATATTGACGGGAAAAAGTTAATGTTTGTGATGGATGAGGCGTCGATGACTGGCACTAGAGATTCGGCAAGGATAAGCGAGATAGCGCGCGAGCTTGGAGCCAGAATTATCATACAAGGTGACACGAAGCAGCATGGCTCTGTGGCGGCCGGCCAGGCACTTCAACAGACGCATGAGGCTGGCATTAACCTTTCAAAAATCGAGGAAACTCGCCGTTTCGATAAGGCTACCCCACAAACCAAACAAGCAATCGCTGAAATGAAAAAAGGTAACTATGCAGGCGCTCTTGCGGGATTGGATACTACTAATGTTGCTTTGTCAGATAATCTATATTCTGTAGCTGCTGATAGATATGTAGCGAATCTCAGAGAACTTAGCTCCCATGGTGAAGTTGATCCGAAAATAGGTATTGTTTCATTAACAAATACTGACAGAAAGTCAATAAATGTTGCTGTTCGTGAGGCTCTACAAGAAGAAAAACTATTGGACAGAAAGCAATTTAGCAAACAGCATCTGGATGACCCAAAGTTGACATTGGTTCAGCAGCAGTTCGTTCCAGCACTAGAGTCAAAAGGTGTGGACAGGCTGACTGCATTACGTGACTATAAAAGCTTGGGTATTGAAAAGGAGGAGATACTTAGTGTCGTCGAATATAGGCGCGAATCAAATACAATAATTTTAAAAAAAGAGAACGGTACGGAATTATCTATTAATCCGCGGAAGCATGGAAAATTTAGTGTTTCTATCAGTGAGTCTCGAAATTATTCGCAAGGCGATAAAATTGAAGCGCGAGCGAACATTGGCAGGAAAAATGACCCTGCAAGAATAACGAATGGCACCCGTGGTGTTATTCTTGGTGTCACAGATAGTGAAACAAGTATTCAATGGCAAGATGGAAGGAAAACCGTATTTACTAATAAGCAGATGAATCATGTAGATCATTCTTATGCGCATACATCATATAAGGAGCAAGGGGTTTCAAATCAGCGAGAAATATTTGTTGTCAGCGAAACTGGAGCGAAGATTATAAATAAGCTTGCAGCGTATGTGGCAGCATCACGAGCCAAGGGAAATACTGAAATTGTTACAAACTCACAAAAGGAAATGTTGAAAAATGCAGGCAACGTCTCTGAGAAGACGACAGCAGTAGACATTGCAAAACTTGGTGATCAACTTAATATATCGGATAGTCAAATCAGTTCCTCTCAGAGAAGCTTGACCAACGATAAATCTACTCAAACAATTAAGCCTACTATGAGTCAAGATCTAGGATTGGGTATGTGAGCATTGAGTCAGCATTAAACTGCACTCGCGCATCGGGTGGCTGGTTATGCCGGCGCCACATCCGCATCAGGACAAGGCACATGATTGGCTCTGGCCAGCGTCGGATCGCACCTAACGGCGCACCAGCAGGCGCCACCACCTGCAGCTGCACCTGGTAGCCGGGTATGGCCAGGTAGTGTGTGGCGCCGATGCACTCGCCTGGCGGCCATCCTGCAGCACGCCAACGGCAATCGCGCGGCGCGCATCGAGCACCAGGCCAGCGTCAACGTCGCCGGTCACGGCCGCAACACTGCCGATCGACGTCGGTACCGCTTTCCAGGATCCACATCGCGGCCAGGACCGGAGCGCACGGCACACCAGCTGGCGGCCCCCACCTGCAGCTGCACCTGGTGCGCGCCCGGCCAGGTAGTGCGCGGCGCCGATGCACTCGCCCTGGTGGCCATCCTGCAGCACGCCGACGATTGCGCCGGCCAGCGCCGCGCGCGCATCGAGCACCTGGCCGTGTCAACGTCGCCGGCCACGGCCACAACATTGACCTGGTCGACATCCGCACGCTCTCCAGGATCCCCATCGCCGTGCCGGCGCCGCGATGGCGGCAGGACCAGGCGCATGCGCCACCCTGGCCAGGACCGGAGCGCACGGCGCACCAGCTGACGGCGCCACCTGCAGATGCACCCGGTGGCCACCTGCAGCTGCAGCTGGCGGCCGGGCCCGGCCCGGTAGTGCGCTGCGCTGGCGCGCACGCCCTAGTGGCCATCTTGCAGCACGCGCGCCGATGATCGCGCCGGCCAGCGCCGTGCACGCATCGAGCACTTGGCCAGCGGCAACGTCGCCGGCCACGGCCGCAATACTGCCGATCGACGTCGGTACCGCTCCCCAGAATCCCCATCGCCGCGCAGGTACCGCGCCTGCGCCATGGCAGGGCGAAGCGTTGGAATGTCATAGTTTTTTTTCGTGACTACATGTGATAACATCATACTTGACGTCACGCCATGCAGTGACCACAATGTAACCACAATTGGACGTATCATGAAACTACGCAAAATCGGCAATTCTCTCGGCACGACCTTTAGCCGTGACTTGCTCGAACGTGCCGGCATCGATGAAGGGCAAGAGTTGGAGGTGTCGGCCAAACCGGGAGAAATTACCATCCGTCCTTCGGTTCGTACTGGAATAATTGTGGAGTTCACCCCTTCAGAAGCGAAGGCGCTTGCCGCAGGCAAGCTTGCCACGAAGGCGGGTGAATCTGCGTTGAACAAACTGCGCGGATCGATTGACGCAGACTAAGAGGGAAATATTGTGAATATTAATGATCGTTTTCGCGTTCTGATTGAGCTTGTCGCACACCCATCGCGGCGCTTCAAAATTCTTGAGGAGGCGACGAAGATTTCGACCGGAACGTGGCGATCATGGTGGAACCGAGGGGCGGCGCCATCTGCTGAAATGATTGAAGCAATTTCAGAAAAATGGCCACAGTATGCATTTTGGCTTGCCACCGGACGGAGCGATTCGGTTAATGGTCATCAGGCTCCTGAATGCGTAACAGCTCTTGATATTGACCGGATGAACATACTGTCTTTAGCGCGCTAACTGTCAGGAAAAAATTATGCCTCGTAGAAAGAATGATCAGGAACAGGCTGCGCCAGCCGAAATCAAATGCGAAAATTGCCACAATTTCACTGGTTATTCACATAGGTTTGAATGTGCCAAAGCACATACGCAGGAGAATTTTATTTTTTTCGTGCGTTCGTCATGCGAGGATTTTTCCCTGATGTCCCGCGAGGAACTGATATTCAAACGCTTCAAGAATTCATCTTGGACGTATGGATCTGAGCTCGTTAAAAACAAAAAATCTGTAGTTCGTCGTACCGCAACCTCCCTGCGCTCAGCTATGAGCGAATTTGAGAAATTCCTTACCCTGGAACAGTGCACGGCAATTAGTAGCGCCGCGGCCGGCGCCGCGACGGCGCCAGGGCATGGCGCATGCACGGCCCTGGCCTGAATCGGCTACCAGCCGGCGGCCGCCACCTGCAGCTGCACCTGGTAGCTGCACTCGGCCCGGTAGTGCGCGGCGCCGATGCACTCGCCCTGGTGGCCCGCCTGCAGCACGCCGACGACGATTGCGCCGGCCACGGCCGCAACACTGCCGATCGATGTCAGCACTGTTCCCCAGGATCTACATCGCCGGACCACCCGCGACGGTGCCAGGAGCAGGTGCATACGCGGCCCTGGCCACGTCCGGTACGCACCTTCAAACGCACCAGGCGATATCCACCTTCAGTTGCACCTGATAGCCGGCGCGCACGTCCTGGCGGCCACCTTGCAGCGCGCCGCAGATGATCGCGCCGGCCAGCGCCGCGCGCGCATCGAGCAGCTGGCCAGCATCAACGTCGCCGGCGACGGTCGCAACACCGCCGATTGACGTCGGTACCGCTCTCCGGGATCTCCACATAGTTCTTTTGTGACTACATGTGATAACATGATATTTGACGTCACGCCATGAGGTGGCTACAATGTAATCACATTGTAACTATGGGCTAAGCGCCCAGGAAATAGGAGAGATAAAACATGAATTGGTGGGAATGGGTTCTTGCTATTTTGACGCCAGTGGTGGTGGTGGTACATATAATTTTATTGGGATACGCTGAAACGGTAGGGCAACAGCGATACCGCTACTACAGCATTAATTTCTTCCTTTGCTGTGCTCTTATAGCCACGGCGTGCTTTGGTGTTCTTCATAAACTACCGCCTATGTTGTCGAGCATTCTGATAACTACGTTATATGGATGTGCAAGGCCCATCGCCCGTGCTGCATATGAGTCTGCGCTGAAAAGGTAGGAAATTTTCGCCTTGACGACGCACCCGCTACAGCACCCACGCCCGCTTAGATGCCAGCTGGCGTGCGCATCGATGTCCAAGGTCTTGCTACAGGCCGGACCACTGGCGTGAGGAAATATATATGAATCGAAGGATTTGTGATGACTTCGGCATCATTAAATCTACATTGCAACGGATACTAAAGGTACTGATTAAGTGAAAAAAAAGTTCGCTGCTGTCTGCTATGTTTCGGCAATTTTGGGCATGTGGGCTTGGAGTCCGTTCGATTACATGCTGGAAGCCGGTAGCTCTGCCTATTATCAAGCACGTCTTGCATACCTTCGTGGGACTGACGCTGATAGGCGGACGATTAAACATGCATTCGCTGATCGGAAGATCACAATGCACGAGTATTCTAATATCGTTTTTCCTGCGTATTTACGGGGAGTACATGGCACTGAATTGGTCTTCCCGGAGCAAGAGAGTTCAAAGTCGAAAGAACAGTTGCGAATCGAACTTGAAATATTACTACGACAGTAGTATGCGCCATCCTGGCCAGGTCCGGAGCGCCTGGCGCACCACCTGTCGGCTGCCATCTGCAGCGGCGCCTGGTGCGCGCCGCCCCGGTAGTGCGCGGCGCCGATGCACTCGCCCTGGTGGCCATCCTGCAGCACGCCGACGGCAATCGCGCCGGCCAGCGCCGCGCGCGCATCGAGCACCTGGCCAGCATCAACGTCGCCGGCCACGGCCGCAACACTGCCGATCGACGTCGGTACCGCTTTCCAGGATCCACATTGCCGTGCCGGCGTCGCGACGGCGCCAGGGCAGGGCGCATGCACGGCCCTGGCCAGGACCGGAGCGCACGACGCACCAGCTGGCGGCCGCCACCTGCAGCTGCACCTGGTAGCTGCACCCGGCCCGGTAGTGCGCGGCGCCGAAGCACTCGCCCTGGTGGCCAGCCTGCAGCACGCCGGCCAGCGCCGCCCGCGGCTACAACATCGACCTGGTCGACGTCCGCACGCTCTCCAGGATCCACATCGCCGTGCCGGCGCAGCGACGGCGCAAGGGGGTATGCACGGCCCTATGTAGAAATTCTCAATGAATCGTTGCGCGGCGCTTTGCTGCGCACTGAGGGCAAAATGCTTGCTGTGGCGATTGAATGAAAATCCATCCTTCATTCTTTGCTCTGCTTATACAGTCTATCCAACTCTCGCCAGTGATCCGTACATAGGTCGATTGTATTGCCCCAAGAGGGTATTTCGTGCAGCACGGGTTATCGCACATGATGTCTATAAAAAATAGTAGTAACATCATTGCCTCCCAACTCAATGATATCTGTTCTTTTAATAATAACTCTGCTGGGTAGTGTTGGTATTGAATTTGATCATGCTAAATACTGCTGGTAATGCTCTAAAAAAATATAGAAGAACATAATTGATGCTTCCCTGGTTAGTTGTATTGCGCAGTCGATAAAAGAGGGGGCCACCTGCAGATTCACCTGGTAGTTGCGCCCGGCCCGGTAGTGCGCGGCGCCGATGCACTCGCCCTGGTGGCCATCCTGCAGCACGCCGACGGCAATCGCGCCGGCCAGCGCCGCGCGCGCATCGAGCACCTGGCCAGCATCAACGTCGCCGGCCACGGCCGCAACACTGCCGATCGACGTCGGTACCGCTTTCCAGGATCCACATCGCCGTGCCGGCACCGCGACGGCGCGAGGGCAGGGCGCATGCACGGCCCTGGCCAGGACCGGGGCACACGGCGCACCAGCTGGCCGCCGCCACCTGCAGTTGTACTTGGTGCGCGCCCGGCCCGGTAGTGCGCGGCGCCGATGCACTCGCCCTGGTGGCCATCCTGCAGCACGCCGAC
>JAEAMG010002310.1_pt1 | contig 12075 bp, 3 predicted proteins | sample 8958741 | NCBI WGS metagenome assembly JAEAMG01 (sample SAMN16933256, study PRJNA681125) | bioreactor sludge metagenome | isolation source: anaerobic bioreactor treating anionic surfactant - SDBS | place: India: Bengaluru | collected 2019-02-28
CATGAGCCAGCCGTGGGACCCGCTCTTCGACCGCATCCCCCGTCCGATCAATCACCTGTATATGGGAACCGCGCGGTACCGCCGTTCCGTGGATATCCCGGCCGACTGGCAGGGGAAACGCATCTGGTTGAAAGTGGGGGGCGTGCGCACCGAGGCGTGGTTCTGGGTGAACCAGCAGCGCGTCGCCCATCTGAATACCTACTGCGGCGCCTATAAGTATGACATTACCGATCTCGTGACGCCGGGCGAAACGGCGGAACTGGTCGCCACGGTGCGCAATGACTCGCCCAGCCGCAAGGGATGCATGAACGCTTATCACCGCTTCGGAGGCTTCTACCGGGATATCGAACTGGAAGCCACGCCCCCAGTGCGGATAGACGATGTATGGGTGCGCAGCGACATTGACAAACCCGCGGCGCTGGTAAACATCCGCCTGCAAGGCGGGGGCGGCGTCGCTCCGGTAAATGCGGCGGTGGACATCCAAATAAAATCCGCTGACGGTGCCGTCGTGGGAAACCTGCGCCAGGGAGTCGCCCTGGACGAAACCGGCGGCGCCGACCTTGCCTGTGAAGTGCCGCTGCCCGGGGTGCATCTTTGGACGCCCGAGTCGCCGGTACTGTATGTGGCCGAGGTGACGTTGCTGGACGGCGATACGCCCCTTCACGGCTGGAACGAACGCTTCGGCCTGCGCAAACTCGAGGTGCGGGGCGACCGCTTTTTCCTGAACGGGGCGCCCTTCCTCGCGCGGGGTTTTGGCGACGACTATATCTATCCCCTGACGCTGATCTCGCCACCGGATCGCGAAGCGCATTTAAAGCACCTGTTGGCTGCAAAGCAGGCGGGCTTCAATTATGTGCGCCTCCACACCCATTGTGAAATCCCCGAGTTCTACGAAGCGGCCGACGAGGCGGGCATACTGGTACAGCCTGAATTGCCCTACTATCACGACATCACCACCGAGGCCTTTGAATTCGATCCCATGCGGGACCTGCAGGAACTGTACCGCCATTACCGCCGGTACGTGTCCTTTGCCTCCTATTCCCTGGGCAATGAAGGCCACCTCGGCACGCCCCTCGACCGGGAACTGTACCAATGGGCGAAACAAAACGACCCCGACCGCATTTTCCAGCACCAGGACGGCGGCTGCAACATGCCGGGCAACACCGATTATTACACGCCGAACGGGTACGGGCTGGCCTCGTCCATCAGGCCCTGGGCGCCGGGCGCCTTCGATGCCCTCGAAGCGCCCTTCATCGCTCACGAATATCTGAACCTCGGCATCAAAATGGATCCCCGTATTGCACCGAAATTCACGGGCGCCATTCCGTCGCCGCGCACGCTGGAAACGTATGAAGACTCCCTGAAGACGGCGGGACTTGACCGCGCCTGGGGCGACGCCTGTCTCGATGCCGCCCACGCGCTGCAGGGCTATTACCAGAAGCGGGGCCTTGAGCGGGCGCGGCTGGACCCGGCCTGCGACGGCTATTCCTACTGGACCATCGTGGATGTGATGGTGGAACAGGCGGGCACCTATACGGGCCAGGGCTTCCTGAACGCCTTCTGGGAAGAGAAGCAAGGGGGATTAACCCTGGATCAGTTCCGCCGCTTTAACGGGCCGACCGCCCTGCTGGCCACTATCGCCCCGGAAAGCGCCATCGCGGTGGCCGGTGATACCTGCACGGCCGCCCTGTGGATATCGCACTTTACCGGCGAAACCTTGGAACAGGCGCGCATCGGCTGGCGGCTCGCCGCCGGCGAGACCATTCTGGCTGAAGGCGCGCTGGGTCCGGTTGTGGTATCTCCCGGCGATGTCAAAGAAGTGGGAACGGCCTCTTTCACGGTTCCCGACCTGGATGCGCCGGTCCATGCCGTTTTCGAAGCCCGGCTCGAGGGAACCGATATCCTGAACGCTTGGGACCGCTGGTTATTTCCGAAACGCGCGACCAAAGACGGCGCGGCAATTGCCGTCACGGAAGACCTGTATGAGGCCCTGTCGGCCCGGTATTCCGGCCTGGCAAAAATCGGGACGCCGGAAGCTGCCTCCTCCGGAGTGGTCATTGGCTCGTGGGACCACCCGGACTTACTGGCTGCGGTGGAGCAGGGCAAGCGCGGCCTCATGATCGGCCCCGCCGAGGGCGCGCCGAATGTCGAACTCGGCTGGTGGTGGTTGGGCGACCAACTGGGCACCGTCTTTGCCAACCATCCCGTATTCGGTGATTTTCCCCACAGCGATGTCCTGACGCCCCTCTGGTTCCGCCTCATCAAAAAAGGGCTCCCCCTTCCCCTCGCGCAATACGGAGAGTTCGAGTACCTAGCGGTCGGCGAGGGACAGACCCAATACTTCGCGTACATCATGGAGAAGCAGCCTCCCTCCGGTCCGCCGCTCCTGATGACCCACGGCATGGACCTCCTCGCCGACACCCCGGAAGGCGCGTATCTCCTGGACGCGATGATTGCGTATATACAAGGCAGAGATTCTTCTACCACGCTGAATCCATAATGAGTGGTTAATGCCGATGTATCCGGCCTTTTTACTGCATTAGAAATCGATAAGTTGCCCGTCCTATATTCTTGACCATTGCATAATGGCTTTAACGTGGCGTCATGAGGCTAATTTGTGGTTCTGGGGGCGTCATTTACAGCCAATAACAGAAACCGAATCCTCGGATTGATTGCACTGTGGCAATTTAGTGAGAATATCCAATAAAGGAACGTCACAGGTGCGAAGTAGTACCAATCAAGGAAGGGTAGAATCCGTCACGTCAAGTAAGGCCTTCAATGACAAGAAATGCCTTGAGTAATATTCAATTCTGTGATCTTTACCAAACATCTTAAAATGGAGTGATATAACATCCTCGTTGGTATTTGTTAAATCTACCCGCGATACTTGCTCTCGTATATTTACAGATTCTTTTGCAGCGTGGCGCCACTTTACAAAATGGTCGGCACAAAGACATAATGCATTACCAACGGTGTCAACATATCCCTTGTGCTTACGTTCAACCAGATAGGCCGCGATGAAGAACGGTTCTCCATGACAGTCTGGAAACGTGTCTCCACAAATCTGACATCTTCCTTGGTACCACTCGTAAAGTTTTGCCCGTACTTGTGGATCGGGACTTTCAAGCAATGTAGAAATGGTCTTGCGCCGCCGTTCCTCGGCGTTGGGTTCATTATTAATTCTTTCGTTATGTTGGGTACGCTCTCTGGACAGGCGCCGATTCGGATCTTTTACAATTGTATTCTTCCCGTGGTAATAATCATATTCTTCGGCATCTCCTTCAAAATCCGATGCACCAGTACGGTTAAAACATTCCTCAAACATCATACCATAATTAAAACGTTCACCATCTCCCTCATCAATGCTTGGATCAATTCCGCTATTTTCGTTCCCATCGTCATCACGAGTTGAACGATCGCTGTCTTGCGCCCCATCATACGATGTTTGTATTTTGCATCGTCGTTTCACATCCGAAGTTTTTGTAATACTTTCTTCAGCAGATTCTTCAAAAGGCCTTTTGGTATGTGTAGTTTGGTTGTCCGCATAGTTCGATGCAGTAGACGATACGGGCAATGTTAACATTTCAATAGCAGTACTACCCTCCGATTCATCATCAGTTTCAATTGGTTCTTCGTTTTCCTCTTCTACTTTTGTTTCAAGCAGTGCTTCGCCTGCGTCTATTTTTTTCTTAAGGTCCAATACTTCTTGGGGCACATTCCATCCTTTGCTTTTTAGTCTTCTCGTATCTTTTTCTTCAAGACAAAGTTCAATGAAATCCGCCAGATCCTTGTAGTGACGCTTGGTAATGATCATTTTCGCTATGCAGAGTGCAAAATCGGTCTTATCAAATTTTCTCGTATGTAGCAAAAGATTTTCTATCTGGTTCTTTTCCCAATAAACGTTAGTCTCAAGCTCACGTTCTTCCGATGAAGTACCGGTTTTCAGCGTATATTTGACCTGAATGGCTGATTCCGTCTCGACTTCACGCAACATAAAAAGTTGCTCATACCCACCCGATTCAAGAAGATATTCGTGATCATCGTTGTGCTTTTCACGTAACCATGCCGCGATCATTAAGACAGCTTCAGAGGTTAAATATCGGTTGATTGCCTTGGTCTTGTTGTCGGTAAGGCTGCCACACATTTCCTCCTTTACAGACTCAGATAATAACGGTACCCCTAATCTTTGATAAAAGGCACGCCAATCATTGAAAGAGTCTTTGGGAGGACGCCAGGCATACTCAATGTTGCCGTCGGCGAATAACGTTCGTAAGCGCTCATCGTCAGGAAGTACGACATCACTCGGCACCTGAAAGCTGCCCTGCTGGGTATACACCTTGACAGATTTAAGAAAGGGATCCTTCCAGTACGCCTTATAATCATCATTATCACTTTCCGAGACAATACTTGCTCTGAGTCCCTTATAAAGATTTTCCATGACAGATTGGCGTTTGTTTTTTTCCTCGTCAGGTTCTTCTTGATATTGGAGCCAGCGTTCGGCATAAGTCTCCGGGTCTACCCACTCTTTCACCCCGAGCAAATCTACAAAAAAAGTTTTGAGTTTTGGATAGTGACATTCAAGGTATACGAAAGAGTCACTGAGAGCATTACGGGCATCCTCCCAGATACAATCATCCGGGCTGTACCATTCAACATTTCCTTCATCGGATTTTATGCATATAAGATTACGGTTTCTAAATTCACTACCGCAAGAATAACCCTTCCTGTGCGCTATTTCGCGATACACAGTAGATACAAGAGGTAAATGTACGTTGTTGCCATCTTTCTTTAAGTTATCCAAATAATTAATAAGTACTTCAGAAGTGACTGCTGTTTGTATACCAAGAAAATTCACTATTTTTTCAGGAAGCGAGTCTTCAAAATAGGGAACTGTATCTCCTAGAATCTCCTTTATCTCCGATTTAGGTAGAAATGCAGTGCTTGGCCGCACATTCCCTTTTGTTGTTGGAAGCCATGATTGTTTGATTAGTGTTTCTGCAAAAGACGATAAATCACATTTGAAATGGTATTGGCCGCTATTCATATAAGGCTGGCCATGCTGTAGATAGTATAGTCGTTTGTATGCCCATTCTATACGATGCTTTTTCCCGGTAAAAAACCATTCATTAGGATTAAAAGGCCAAAATTCTTGAATATCGCTCATAGTATTCAAGAAACGCAGTAAAGCAGGAACCATAGGAATAGACAATTCATTAGGAAACCAGTAGTCTTCTTCAATATGTTCCACAGATATCGGCGTGTCACTATATTTATACCAATACGGCATTGGGAATTCACGAATAACTTCTAGTTCTAACATGCGTTTAATACAAGAATTACTATATGTGTTTGATAGAACATGGAAATGTCCTCTGTTTTCTTTTTTCCATATTTTTTGCCATCCTTTTTTTGGGTCATAGTTTTCTGGTACAACTATTTGTCCTGAATATGAACCATGAATAGGTTCTCTAGCATCTGATAAAGAAAGGATACTGTTATCATTCAAAACAATTGGCAGTTCATCAACGGGTTGTGAATCATTAATATTATTTAAAATAAATGTAGTGGCGTTTACAATTTCATTTGGATTTCGGCTTAAACTTATAAAATTAATGATGTCTACTATATAGTTTAGCAAGCTAAATTCATATATTTTTAGATTATCTATTAAGAAGTTTTTAATATTATCGTAAATATCTAGATCACTTAATTTTTTGTATAATATATCGCTTATGAAAGCGAGATTTATTTTTTTTCGAAAATAGTTGGGCGCATTTGCCAACAGTTTATTAGATTCATTGCTCAAGGGAAAGTAAATAGGTTGTTCAATGTCACAAGAAAGCCTATATTTATATCCTGGTTTATTAACTGGAACAATTTTCAATTTACTTAAATCTAAACTCTTACTTACATACGCATTCCGTGTGTTGTAAAGATGTTTGTACAAATCCACTATCCAGTCTAGCGTCTGTTTCTTAAGCCATTTTTCCTCTTCAAAACAGATGTATTCGTCAGATACGTCAAGAAGTTTTACCCCTATAGATTCTAGCCGTTTCCTATAGTGTTGAATCTGAATTGAAACCAAATAAATTTTTGATGACAAGGTATTTGGAAAACTCTTAGCACTCGAAATAAGATATTGAAAACCTTGTGAAGGAATTTTGGCGTGATATGGTATTACAGTGTGGTTATCCGGTTGCACTAAGATACATTCCGTATCGGTTAGTCCGATCTGTATTTGCTGAATGACTGTTTTAAGAAAATCTTGATGCGCTACTGTCGGTATAGATGCATAGGCATAATATTTTTCTTCGCATGACAAATTATTGTCATGAACAAGTTCATTGAACGCATTACAGAAAGCGTCCGAAATGCAATCGCGTAGCCATAGATTCCACTTTTCATCTTCAAGAATTCCTTCGCGCGAACTGACCAGTAAGAAGTCTGCATTAATAATGAAAGGAAGCCCAGTATTTTCCCAGACGGGCAGATACGCGAATAACTTCTCTGCTGGCGTATTTTCATCAAGTGGAATTGCAACGGAAACTTCTCTGGATTCGATGCCCTTGCGTTTCGCATGTTCTATGTCATGCGGTTTTTCATAGGGTTTACAATAGAGCCAGTATCGGTAAACTCGTTCTTGTTGTTCATCATCTATTTCGCCCCTGAAACGAAGGGTAATTACACTTGATCTTGTGCTTTTTTCATCAATATCTTTCTCAATTATGATGTTGATATGTTTGCTGTTTGGCAGGGTATTCTTGATGATAATCTTTTTAAGTTTCTTTAAGAAAAGTATTGTTTCTGGTGCAATGTTGCTAAGTGCTTGAGTGACATCAAAGATTTTGTCCAGTTGTAAAGGAAGAATGATAGTGGTTTCATTCGGATTAATGTGTGAAGGGACGCTTTTCAGCCACGTAGGCACAATATACCCCAACCCACTTTTTTCATCGTCTTTTGGCAAACAAAACTGAAATCCATTCGATATGATATGCGGACAGTCTGTAACCTTAAAAACCGACTTAAACCCAATTCCTTTTTCGCCGATATACCCTTCAGATTTTTTCTTGGTGGATTCGCCTACTTGACAAAGAGCGTCAACTTGTTCCGGCTCAAATCCAATTTCATTATTACGAACTATTACAACGCACATCAGGTTACCACCAATGGTCATGCGGGCGGTCTCAATGCTGAATTTCGGTGCTACGTCAGGTGCGTATCTGTTGTCCTCAGCATTCTGAACTAATTCAAAAACAAAGTGCGTCTCTTTTGAGTTAAGTCCTTCCGCCAATTCATGAATCGAGTTTTTCAAGGACTTTCTCGGCTTGTCCTTTAGTCCCATGTATTCTTCTCGAATACGTTCTATTTGCTTCTCCGGTGCTTCTTTTTTACTCATCTTTTGTTTTCCCTTGTATCTGCTACGATCAGTATTCCCTGTAATACCGGATTTGCGAGTATATCGGCGGTAGTTTCGGTTTCCGCGAGTCGTTCCAAGGTTCGTGCGTGATCAGCGCGCCGATTTTCCAATTCTCCCTGGCGCATACGGATAATATTCGGATCGGTGGCTGTTTCGAGGCGTTGGAGGAGCACGCTTTCGTGATTTTTGAAACTGGTTTCCAAACTGTCGCGTTGTGCAATGCAGCGCTGGTGTATGGCTTTTCGATGTGCTTCGCGTGCTTCTTGAAACTGGCGATAGTGAAGTGCATCCAACCGTTCGAAGGCGGACTCCTCTTCAGGGGTGATGCGGTGATCACAAGGCGTTGCATCTTCAAGGAGCACGAAAAAGTCCTTTGTGAGATCCTCGTTGTCACATATCGGCGTTAGTTTTATTTCTGTCCGTGCGCCCTTGAACTCCCAGGCATAGAGGACGAAGGGATATATACCCGCTGTTATTATATCGTCCGGATATAACTGGAAAACAGCGCGTACGGGCATGGCGGGGTTACACGCCTGTACGGCCTGCTGCACCAACGGATGGAGGGGGTTGATAAACAAGGCGTCCCGATTATCGGCGGCGCACGTTCCGTCAAAGGTTACCGGGCAATGGGGAGTTTGGCCCTTGAGGTAGCGTTCCCAAAGGCGGTTCATTTCATTTTTTGCCGGTTTGAGTTTTAAAAACTGTTCCCGGAGGGTCTGACGGGCCTCCTGACTGAGTCGTATTGTTTTCAAAGGACCTTTCCCAAGGAAGGGTTCCTCCGTTCCTGTTAAATTATTTATGTAGCGGGTGAGAAATTGTTCGAGCATCTGAGGGGATAACCATCGGCTTTCCGCTTGATATACCGCAGCATCGGCGGCATTCCTGGGGACTTGCAGACCGAAAAATTCCGCCTCCTTTTCTTCAAGTTCGTTTTCTTCTTTCATGCGTCGGATTTCGTTGTCGGCCAGCTGTTCGAGTTTTCGCCTTTTCTCCTCGGGAGTGAGTTGGGCGTTTTTAGCGATGTTTTCTATCGTGGTCTGGAGGTTCCCGAAAATATCCTCGCAGTCACCGACGCTTGACTCGAAGATGCCGATTCGCCACAAGCACCGGTAATAGATGTCGGCGTCTATGGTATCGCTGGTAATGAGATTGTAAATGGAAACCGTTTCACTTTGTTGGCCGCGCCGGTCAATACGTCCGATGCGTTGTTCGATACGCATGGGATTCCAGGGCAAATCGTAATTAACCATGGTATCGCAAAACTGGTAATCAAGTCCTTCGCAACCTACTTCGGACATCAGCAGTACGTCCACAGCGTCTTTGTCCTCAGGGGACGTCTCAAATCGCTTGCGTATCCGCTGGCGCGTTTCATCCGGTACGTCACCATGTACTAAAGCGACACGAATACCTTCCTGTAAGAGACGTTTTTCAAGATAGGCCAGGGTGTGCCTGAAGGTGCTGAAGAGCAATACCTTGTTGTTGGACATTTTTTGTTTCTGATGGACAATGTCCAGAAAGGCATCAAACTTCGGATCCTTTTCCGGCAATGTTTCCGCCAATTTGAGTATGGATTCCGCTTCTTGGCGCAATGATGCATCCAAGTTTATTTGCATAGCCCCGTCATATTCGCCCGTATCAAGGGGATCGTAATCTTCGAGCCGCCCTTCGATAAGTGCGCGTATTCTGGGGGCGAGCCCATAAAGACAGCTGGCAGCCTGCCGCCGTATTGTCGTGGTCATAAAATGCACTTGCAGAGGATTGAGCTGCAAGGCCAGCGTTCTTTCAATGAGTGTGATAGTAGCGTTGTAAAGACGGCGCTGTTCCGGGGTGTGGGCGTTTTCCACCGTGTAGGGTTTGCGTACACAGAAATCACCAATATCGCGGCGGCGGGTACGATTAATGATGGTGGCGAAACTGTGGAATTCCTCAATGCGGTGTATGAGTTCTACCCGTTCTTCCCGTGTGGTAGTATCCTTTCCAAGCAAGTTTAAAACAGCGTTAAATTCGGGATCGTTGCGCAGGGTAATGAGCCCGCGTGCGGTTTGTGCGGCTGATAAAAGGGCGGCGCGGGTTTCTTCACGCCAGACGTCACCGCCGGCCCGCGTATGGCGCAAGGCCAGATTGATTGACGGGTTGGGCTCCGCCATATGTTCAAAGGCCACTTCATCTACAATAAGATCGGGGCGTAATACACGAAGGAGTGTGTACAATTCAGTATTATGCAGTTGTACCGGCGTAGCGGTGAGGAAAACCACCGCATTGGCATTATCGCAAAAGAAACGCACGCACTGATGGGCGTAGGTATTTTCGTTACGGATGTGGTGAGCCTCATCCACAATGACCAAATCAAAGTACGGAGGCGGGTCCAGCTCATATAATCCAAGCCTGCGCCGCCGTTTTGATTTCTCGCCCATGAGTAACTTTTGGTCGAACAGGGAATAAGGAATAATTGCTTTAGCGTGCCTTTCAGGCCATTCACCATCCTTGTCTGTTTCTTCGATGCAGTACTGTAGTTGCGCACTGGTCAACGCGGTGAATCGCTCATCAAAGCGTTTCATCTCGAGTTCCCACTTGCGCTCGGCCACCAGTGGCTTTGGGCAAATGATCAGAACCCGTTCGACGGTTCCACGGGCTTGAAGTTCGCGCAGGATAAGTCCCGCTTCGATGGTTTTACCTACGCCTACCCCATCGGCAATGAGTAATCGGGGGCGGTCGGCGCGAATGATTTTCAAAACGGGACGATATTGGTACGGCACGAAATCAATACGCGCCGCATTCAGTGAATACAGGGTGGACAAAGAAGGATTGCGCAGTTGGAGGGCGGTAATGAAAGAGTGCAGTTCCTCAAACGAAAGAAGCGGTTTGACCTCCGGTTTGATGACAAGACCGATCTGGTCCGCGTAGAATTGTTGTGTTTTGTTATCGAGAAATACTTGGTAACGTGTCGTATCGTCGGTACCCGTTATACCCACAACAGCACCTTGGTGGGATGGATCACTTTTGAGAAAAACCATGTCGCCGATTTGAATACCGGAATTCGATGTTTCCGGTACTGGAGGCGCTGTGGGGTGTTCAGAAATTTCTATGGCTGGCGGTTCAGAATCAATCGGGGTGTGGATTTCATGCAACACTTGCTTCTTAAATGCTTGGATTTTCTCAAGGAAACTTGGCGGAGATCCAAGTAGCTCGGCAAGACATTGGAGCGTGTCGGCATCCCTGTAAACCATTTCGTTGTCCAAACTCTGCGGCGTTGTATGAGACCAGCGATTGCGCACGGTAATTGCTGCCTTAACATAATGTCGTTGATGATAGTCCAACTTGGCGGTTTGCGTTACCGAGTGCCAATTGTGGTCTAAAATACGCAATAATGCCGCCAGGTCAAGGGCATTCAAAGATTTAATGCGATTTGCATCGGCGTATCGGCTTTGAGCATATGTCATGCAGGGAAGAACACTATTTTCCCAGTAATGTTCATCCTTTAGCGATAACTGGGTATGCAGCCATGCTGCAAGGAAGCGGGCCATATCTTGAAGCAGTTGGTGTATTCCCACCGCTGGATTAAGATTGTTCATTGGTTCCTCCTGTATTTTACTCCCCGTACACGATTTATGGGCTGAACAGTGTTTGAAAGGTCTGACGGCATGGGTTGTTTGAATAATACACCATTTAACTTTGTTTGTAAAGCAGAAGACATAGCCAGTCCATGCAATAACTTTTTCATTGTTTACACAAACAGCCGTGACACAAAATAGCAGGGGCAATATGCCTGCAATACACCATTAAATCGGTAGTATGACGAGGCGATACCCCCCGGATAGGTTAGGGCGTATGGCGTAATCCCTGTGGTTACGCAAGGGGCAACCCTCGACGAGACGATAACGAATCTGTATGAAGCCATTTCCCTCCACCTCGAGGAAGAAGATTTGGCGACGTTGGGGCTGGCAGCCAACCCGACCGTAATTGTCACCATGGAACTACAGGCTATTCATGCCAAGCCTCCGGTATATGTACCGCCTTTCCTTGCGTTGACACCGTAAATGAAAAATCTACTGGATTCTTTTCTCGAAAGGTTCCGGGATTCTTCCTGTGCTATAATGGGTATATAAATGACTTCCAAACGTCAGCGACATCGTAACGGAGAAGAGACAATGCACTTACAGCATACCATTAAAGCCGTGGTTAGACGGGGAGATACTTCCGGGTATGTAGCGGAGTGTGTCGAAATCCCTGTGGTTACGCAAGGGGCAACCCTTGATGAGACGATAACGAATCTCCATGAAGCCATTTCCCTCCACCTCGAGGATGAAGATTTGGCGACGTTGGGGCTGGCAGCCAACCCGACCGTAATTGTCACCATGGAACTGGAGACGGTACATGCCTAGCCTCCAGCCCATGTCGGGGCAATCTGTCATTTCCGCATTTCAGGCCCTTGGTTTCCAAGTCCATTCACAGCGCGGCAGTCATGTGAAGTTGCGTCGTATTGGCCCGAACGGGGAACGGCAAACACTCACCATTCCCAATCATTCAGAATTGGACGTGGGGACAATGCGTGCAATTATCCGCCAAAGTACACATTACTTATCCTCGGAGGAAGTCAAGAAACACCCAAATCCGCACGTAAGAAACCGAGTTGTTGGCGTAAAGCCAATAAGGACAAG
>JAEAMG010002352.1_pt1 | contig 12075 bp, 12 predicted proteins | sample 8958741 | NCBI WGS metagenome assembly JAEAMG01 (sample SAMN16933256, study PRJNA681125) | bioreactor sludge metagenome | isolation source: anaerobic bioreactor treating anionic surfactant - SDBS | place: India: Bengaluru | collected 2019-02-28
CGGCAAGCTTGCCCCAGTTGAAGTGGAACGTCAGCTGGGGCGTTTCGCCGACGGGTGCCCAGGTCCGGGTCACGGACGGCTTTTCGCTCAGGCCGCGTTTCCAGCGCCGCGAAGTCTCTGTTCCGCTTCGTTCCAACTTTCATGAAAACAGAATATCATCTGTTACTCACTTATGCAAGTCTCAATAGATTTCTTGATTGCCGACCTCTTTGATCCATTGGCGGGTCCATTCGACTGCTTCAAGGTCAAGATCGCAGACGCAGGAGGCCAGGAAAATCATCCCAACGATGCGATGCTCCTTGAGCAAACGTAGACCGAGCTCGCATTGTTTCTTCATCAGTTCCACCGGCATGGGGCGCTTCTGGCCGTAGTCCCACATATAGCAACCAAGAATACGGCGCCGCGCATCCGGCACCAGCTCCTCGAACCGGGTGAAGTTGGCTTTCAGTTTGGCCAGGCTCTCCGCCTCCCACGTCCAGAACGTCACCTTGTCGCACAAGGCCAGATGGGAAGCCACCGGCAGGTCCAGTTGGTTATCGTACAGAACCACCCAAAGCTCCAGCGGCCGAACGGCACCCGTCAGGCGGTGTCGAAGCTCCTGGAGTTCAGCGACGGAGAGGACCCCGACATGTTGCTGGTTTCGACGGAAGAAGTCATCCATCATCACGCCGTCGGTGTTGGGCAGCAGCCGCGCCACGTCCAGCGCCCGCTCCACATCGTCGCCCTCATGCCGTCCGCTGTCGCCGACGACCGACCACACAGTCCGGCGCAGACCCCTAAACGGGGCGAGGTCCTGCGCGTCGGTCTGCAGCCGACGCTGCCCGTAGCGAACCATGACGACATTGGAGACTCCCATGTAGCAGGCCGCTTCCGCCGGGCCTATACGCGAAACCCCCGGCAAATTCCATCCCTGATTGTGACTCCCCGCCGCATGTCCCCACAGCCAGAAGCATTCGCGTGCAAGTGTCATTTCCTTTCCTTGTTGCCGGACATCGGACCTGACCGGCACAGGAAGGACGCCGTCTTCGGCGGCCTTTCGGCTAACGTGTTCAGGTGCTGGTTGATTCGTCTGAGCGTTGGCGAAGCCACAACCAATCAGAAGGCTGGCCAGTACGACCGCAACATGCAGTTTGCTCATGATTCCGCTCCTCATCTACTCCTGCTGAACGTCAGCGGTGAGGCGGCGGTATTCCGTCGCCGTCCACCGTCTTGTTCGGTTTGTTCTGTCACCCTGGGACGGCTTTGAGCTTTAATCCGATCGCATCGAACACCTTCAGAACAGTGGTAAGCTCTGGGTTTCCCTCTCGGGATAAGGTTCTATACAGGCTTTCACGTCCAAGTCCGGTCTTTTTTGCGATTTTCGTCATGCCTTGGGCACGCGCAATATCGCCGAGCGCTGCGGCAATCAGCGCAGAATCGCCTTCTTCGAGCGCACAGGCCACATAAGCGGCCATGTCTTCTTTTGTTTTCAGATGCTCCGCCGCATCCCATAAGGTTGTTTTTGTCTTCATGCTGTCCTCCTAAACCGTTTTCGAAAGTGCAATGGCCCTTTGGATATCTTTAGGCTGTGTCCTCTTGTCGCCACCTGCGAGCAACACGACAAGCGTTTTCCCCCTCTGAATGAAATACACGCGATATCCCGCACCATAGTCAATACGAAGTTCGGATACCCCTTCGCCCACGGGCTTCACATCTCCGAGGTTCCCGAGTGAAACGCGCCGAATTCGAATCAGGATGCGTGTTTTTGCCATCCGGTCTCGAAGGTGGTCAAACCACGAGGAGTACTCTTCTGTCTGACGGATCTCAATCACGACATAACCGTATCACATAGGATACGCTTTGTAAAGACGCTCTTGCTTCTGGCCTCGTTTTGACTTTGCCGAACGTCAGCGACCACCAACACCCTGAGTCGAAGGCGAATGGGTGTTCGGTGTGGCGCCGGGTTCGGTATTTTTATGTTGGTGTCTGCATTTGAGTGCAACACAAAAGGCAATCGCGATGAGCCACCAACCGCTCAAATACAGATCAGAAGAAACGTCAATCCATCTCAACATCGTTTGGGCTTGTGGGGTGACATCACCTGAAGGGGTTGTCGTTATTAAATCGCCTTTCCACGCAAAGGATCTGATTGCCCATGAAGTGATCATGAGGCTTGCCCCGACAATACCAAGGCCGTGTGGCCAACGGCAATGTGCGTTCTTCAGCCCGGTGGATGCCGCCCAAAGAACAAAGATTGCTGGGAGATAGGTGTATAGATCTGCAGTCGTAAGTGTCATCCTTTATCTCACCGAACGTTGCCGTTCAGTTTCCGAGCGGGACGCGAGGTAAACTGCGACGGCGTGTTCGGTGTCTTCAATGGTGTGGCATTCTTAGCGAAAGGTTCAGGCCTGCAACTGTAGCATACCATACTAGAAACAACACATCTATGAACGCGAAGGTGAAAAGGACACTTCGCCGGCTCAGCGCTGAATAACGGTAGGAAAGAGCCCAGAGAACGATTGGAAAGAAGATAAGGATACGTGCGATCTCACCAAGCCATCGGAGGATCAAGCACTCGCCTGGCAAGAAACCGGGAATCCACTCTCCTCGCGTAGCTTCAATTGCCACGTCCAAACGATAGTGGTGAACAAAGACTAAAGGAATCATGCAGAAAGATAGTGCGATGTAAGCAAACCCGGCTTTCGTTGCGAGGCTCTTTCGTGAAAGCCAAATCACAAAAGCAACTAAAAGGCCTGTGGCGACGGGCAGAATAATGAACGGGAGATATTCCAATATTCGTGTTTTCATTTCGTGTTACCGAACGTTGAGCGCTAGGCGCGGCGTAGCCGTTGCCTAAGCGCTCTGGTTCGCCTCATTTTCGTGATCTCATTCAATGGTTTCGTCAACCATATCTCACCGTTTATCCCCAGCCCAGATCATCAATCAGTTTCGTCTCGCGCTTGACAACAATGTGTTTCCCATTGTCGAGGCAGTTCCCCGTGGCAAGGATCATGGCCGTAAGTTGAGACCATAGGGTATCTGGATCGATCTCGCGTCCGGCCATTTGCAGTTTTTTCGAGACAAGATCAAAAGCATCTCCGGCGGTAACCAAATGTAGCACCCGCTCATCGTCCGACACGGTGATCGAGAAAGTTTTCTCAAGGTTAAACATGAACTCAAGATGCTCTATCCCCATGGAATTGCGATCCTTTACTGCCCTTAGCTTTCGAACATTATCCAACCGTTCGGGACTCGAAACTACTCGTCATTTCCGCGTCGGCGAACGTCGGAGGCCACCAACTGCCGGGAGCCGAAGGCGTACGGCGGTTGGGTGGGCCGTATGGTTAGGGACCCTTTTGCTTCACTTTGCTGACTGTGGGTGCACCAACAATGGCCTTGGCTGTGTTGTTTGTCGGTTCTTTGTACATCATGGCGTTGAACTGGTCTAGGGTTAAGAACCTTGTCGAACTGACATAATTCATGTTTCCTGGAGCAAATTGATCATCGAATTGAATATAGGGGCCGTAAACAAAGCCGTCTAAAGTCCCGAAGGTCGAAATACTCTGAAAGATCGTTAACCGGTATCCATCCGCTTTCCAAAATGTTGTTCCACCGTCAGCAGCAATGGGAGCACTTTTGTCAAATGTGGCATGCCGCGGCTTCTTCCCGGTTATAACGAGGGTGAAGTCTTCATTCGCATTGCCGATGATCAAGCGCTCTTTTCTGGATAAAAGGGAAAGGTCAATACCCGCAAATGGCCCATTAGTGAGGCATTCTGCCCTTAGAATGCAGGCCGACAGCGCGAAAATCGCAATGTGCCAAATTCTCATTGTTGTCTTTCTCCCTAACGTCGGTGGTGAGGGACGGCGCGTCAGCGACGTTCCTCTCCACCACCTGGTTCGACTTTGTTTCGTTCTCGGTAAAGTTCGAATGGGTCAATCGTCCATTCAGCGGACTCGTCTTCCCATTTGCCATTTGCCTTTTTAGTTTGGAATGTACCGATCATGTCGGCACTTTCGTTGGAACCGCCAACTTTTTTGTCTTTTCCTTGACTTGTTAACGCTACGATTCCGTTTGATAAAACAGTATAGTCGATGTCTCTGCCCCAGCCATCTTTAAATGAGTTGCGGTATCCTGGTATTTCTTCGGTTTGCGTCAGTTTATTGGGTAATTCATTATGCTTGGCAGCATAGCGCAGTATCCGCCTCTTGGCCATGTGCATAGAGTTGTAGGTTAAGGACGACGGCGGAATCCGCTCAACAAAGGAATTCAGCACGGCAATCAAGACAACTGCCGTTAAGAGACCGATCAAGGCTGTTTTTTTGTTTCTGGTCATTTGTTGCCGTACGGTCCAGTCGATGGCTCGACCTTCATTATCTCTTTGAGTCCTCGTCCTTTGTTGCCGATGGGGTTGAGGTTTTTGCTTCCGTCATACTCCAAGAAGTAGATGGATTTTTATGCCTCCAGCAGAAACAAACGGCAACGCAAGCCCCGCTCAAGATGTTCAAGACCAAAAGGCTGCCGACAATGATGGAAGACCAGTTGAGATTCTGCCATTTATCGGGTTCTCTTCTGCACCTGATTCGGGCAAGCGCAAACGGGGTTCCGACGACAAGCAGGCAGGCCATGTAGAGAACCGCGGCCTGCACATACATCTTATGGCTTAGAAGAGGGTACATATTATCCGCTTCCAAGGGCAGGATCATGATGATGATGGCCAGAAGCACTCCGAGTAAGTCGAGCGGATGCCTCTTTCTGGCAGATTTGACTTCCATCTTCCTCCGTGTCGAACGGCGCCATCCAGTCACGGCGCAGCCGTTGACTGAGATGGCTGGTTCGCCCATTATCGTTCATTCATCGCTCATGTGCCAGGCGGTATTCCTAAAGCTGAAGAACCCATTTTAGTGTTTGTACCGCAAGTGCTCCCGTAATTAGAAGCACAATTCCACCAAGAACAATGATCGCCGGTGTGCCTCGCTTTATGATGCGTATGACTCCGATGAATACGGGCACAAAGAGCAATAATCCAACCCAATTCAGCACCACAAAAGCAACGTTTGGAGGATATGATTCCGTCATGCCGAACCAAGACGCCATGACAAGAAGAGCCACAGCACCTCCTAGTTCTTTCAAGTCTCGTTTTTCGGCAGCTATGCAATCCATTTGTTTCTTTTCTCTTCTTTGGCGAACGTCGGAGGCTAGACATGCCGCGCAGCGGCATTGTCTACGCCGACTGGTTCGGAATCCCCTATGATGCCCATGTCAGATTGAGCCTCTTCTTGTGCATGGCGCAATCGCGCAAGTACAGATTGATGAGGTTCTGGTATGGCATTCCGAGATCTGTGGCCAGCGTCTTGAAATACGCTACCGTCGCCTTGTCGATCCGCATGGTGATCGGCTGCTTGAGCGATTTCACATAGGGGTTCTTCTCGCCCTTCATTTTGTCAAAATCGTAATGCGTTCTCATGGCGCTCACCTCCCGCTCCAGTAGTTTGTTTCCTCTTGTTTGTCTGCCTTGCGTGCCGAAATGATGCGAATGACACAATCAGCGGCACGATGGCAGTGGCACACGATTAACACACGAAGATGACAACTGATGCCCAGCATCAAGAATCGATCCTCGTCGGACGAATGGTCGGGGTCGAAAAACCGCAGGGCGTTCTCATCCAAAAAAACAGTCTGAGCCTCTTCAAAAGAGACACCGTGTTTGCGCCGATTCTGCTGGCCTTTGGCCTCGTCCCACTCGAACCGTATTTCACTCATATGTACACTGTACTTCGTTATTGCCGTTCGCGCAAGGGATTCTCGGTTCCAAATTTTCCGAACGTGGACGCTCAGGTTCGGCGAGCTTGCGAGCCGTAACCTGCGGCGGCGTGTTCTGCTTCCGTCTTCATCCGGACAACCACCTTTACGAAGTCCGCAACAGAGTCCACTTCCTCCAGAGGAAAGGAGTAGTCCTTGAAGCCAGGAACTATGCCTATCTTCTGGACGAGCATGGCCACATCGTCGTCGTAGTTAAGCGCGAAATCGGACAGTGAATCTTCTGGGTTAATCCGCGTCGGATCACACTTGCCGTATTCGGCGAGATTGCATCGAATCGTCGCGACAATGCCGCAGATCGACTCATCCAATCCGCCCCGGGCGCAGAACTGCTCATCCGGTAGCGCGATCCGATCAGATCGTTTGGCCAGGTACCGGTTGTGATTTCTCTTCAAAAGGCACCAGTCCTTAAAGCCCACCACGGCAACGGCAATGGCGATTAGGAGGACTATCCCCGCTATGATCATTATGGTCGTCATTCTTTTCTCAGCGTCGGTGGTGAGGGACGGCGCGTCAGCGACGTTACTCTCCACCACCTTGTTGGCAGTTTATCATACGTTCCAGTACCACTGTATAGGAAACCAGAATTGTGGCCCAAAGAACCATAAGACCAAGCGTCGGCCAGCTCCGCCTCCAAGAGGTGCTGTTACCCAGGCCACCTCGTCTATGATTATGAACGGGGCAATTGCATACCCTTTGCCTCTGTAGCGCCATGGCCTGTCAGGGAGGTTCGTGTTGCGAATGTCTCTAAGATCCTTGGGGTTGGGCATACTGTCTATCCGGATGATAGACTCAGGCTTCTTTTGTCCTATTCGACTAACGCCTTCCGAGTGTTGGCGATCAAACGAACGATCCACACTTGGAAGACCCACGAGTTCAGTTAGGGTCCAGAGCCCACAGTAAAGGCCGCAACCTATTGCTATTTTCACTCGCTTTGTCATTATTGTTCTGCCAACGTGAGCGGCTAGCCGCCACCTGAGCCGAAGGCGAATGGTGGTTGGCTAAGCCGCCGGGTTCTCCTCTTCATTTGTTTGCTTCAGCAAATGGATCGTCTGAGCCCGGTGGATACATTGTGAAGGCAATCATACGGCTCAATACGGATAGGGGATAAGTTCGAGATTTGATTGATCATGGGAGGACGTTTTGCGTTTGTCGGCAGCACTCCGCATGACCACCTTTGTCCGGTCCGTCCTCGAAAGCGCAGCGTGTACGTCCTGTCCGTTCCGTATCCGCCGCTCACTGCTCGAAGTAGGTGTAGCCGCGCAGGCCGTTGTCGTACGCGGCGAGGATCTCGCGGCGTTCCGCCGGGGTGATGCGCTTGGCTTTAACCGCTTCTTCGGCCAGCGAGCGGAATTGCTCCATCAGGCGCTCGGGGCGGTACTCGACGTAGCTGAGAACGTCCCCGACCGAGTCCCCTTGCAGTTCCTGCACGTAATCGATGTCTCCGTCCTCATCGACTTGTACGCCGACGACATTGGTGTCTCCGAACAGGTTGTGCAGGTCGCCGAGCGTCTCTTGATAGGCCCCCACGAGAAAGGCCGCGAGCATATAGGGGTCGCCGCGGCGGAAGGTGTGGACCGGTAGGACGGATTTGACGTCGTGCTGGTCGATGAAGTTGTCGATGCGTCCGTCGCAGTCGCACGTGATGTCCGAAAGGCAGGCCATGCGCGTCGGCTTTTCGTTCAGCCGGTGGATCGGCATGATCGGGAAAAGCTGGTCGATGGCCCACGCGTCCGGCAGCGACTGGAAGACGCTGAAGTTGCAGTAGTAGACATCGGCCAGCAGCGCGTCGAGCCCGAGCAGGTCTTTGGGAACCGCTTTGAGCCCCGGGAGAAGTTCGCGGATGCGGGTGAGGATGTACCAGAAGAGGCAGTCCGCGGCGGCGTGCTGTCTCAGCGTGATGTCGCCGTGCTTAAACGCTTTCTGAATCTCTTCGCGGTAATAGAGGGCGTCGTTGAACGACTCCTGAAGGTTCTTGAGGCTGAGCGTGCGCGAGACGTACATCATGTTCTCAAGCGCTTCGGGACGCGGCTCCGGGATGTTGTCCGGGGCTTCCTTTTCCTCGTAGATCGCGGTGTCGAGCACGTTGATGAGCAGCACGGAGTAGTAGCCGATGAGCGCGCGGCCCGACTCGCTGATCACGGTCGGATGGGGGATCTCGGCCTCGTTGCAGGCGGTCATGATGCCCTCGATCACGTCGGCGCAATACTCGGAAATGTCGTAGTTCGCGCTGCTGGCGAAGTTGGTGTGCGAGCCGTCGTAGTCGATGGCCAGGCCGCCGCCGATATCGAAGATGCCCATCCGGGCCCCTTCTTTAACGAGGCCCACGTAAAAGCGCGACGCCTCTTTCACCGAGTCGCGGATCTCGCGGATGTTGGGTACTTGCGAGCCGAGGTGGTAGTGCAGCAGTTCCAGGCAGTCCAGCATGTTGGCGTCGCGCAGCGTGTCAACCGCGTCGATGACCTGAGAAGGGGTCAGCCCGAAAACGCTGCGCTCGCCGCCGGATTCGGACCATTTGCCGCCGACGCGGCTGGAGAGCTTGACGCGGATGCCGATGCGGGGCCGGATGTTGAATGCCGCCGCACGTTCAAGGATCAGCGTGAGCTCGTCGGTGGTTTCCAGCACGAGGATCGTCTGGAGTCCCATCTTGAGCGAAGAGAGCGCGAGATCGATGAACTCGGCGTCCTTGTAGCCGTTGCAGATGAGGAAGGCGTCCGGGTCGCGCATGTAGGCCAGCGCGGCGATCAGTTCAGCCTTTGAGCCGGCCTCCAGCCCGTGGTGATAGGGCGCGCCGAAGGTGATCACATCATGAACGGCCTGTTGTTGCTGGTTGACCTTGATCGGGAAGACGCCGCGGTAAACGTTCTGATAGGCATAGTCCGTGATCGCTTTATTGAACGATTCGTTGATCAGGCGGATGCGGTCGCCCAGCAAGTCGCTGAAACGCAACAGCAGGGGCAACCCCATGCCGCGGTCATGGATGCCGTTGACGATGTCGCATAACTTAACGCTGACGGTGCCTTTTGAATTTTTCAGATTCACGGCCACATAGCCGTCATCGGTAACTTTGAAAAACCCTTGGCCCCAAGAGCCGACACCATAAAGTTCAGCGCTTTTTACGCTGTTCCAGCCATCCAGTGCTTCCAGCAGACTTTGTGCCATTTCGGGTACTTTACCTCGCGTTCTGAATAGTGAAAGACGATTCTCAGACGCGCCCCGTTCAACGCGCTGATACGGCGATAAGATGACACCTCGCAACATGCCAAACCCGGGCTGAAAGTGCAACAGAAAAACGTGTTGATCCGCCCCGGCTTTGCCCGTGTGACAGAGCGTGCGGCTGCAATGCGGCTTGCTTTGCCCGCAAGAATGTGAAACGCTTGATGCAAGGTTGGTAGGATTGAGGACAACGGCATGAGCCGGCTGAAGCGTAGGGGTTATGGAGGAGAGTCATGACGCGAATGACAAGGCGTTTATCGCTTATGAAAACACGGGCACAGACCCGCATGCTTTGCGGTGCCGCTGTGCTCCGCATCCTGGGCGGCATCGTGTTTGCCGGAGAATCTCCGGCCGCCGCTCTGCGGGAGTGGTCGCATTTCAGTCCGCGCGCGGAGATCGCTCCCGCTTTTTCTGTTGAGCCGCAAGGCGGACACGGGGACGGGCCTCGCCTCATTATTTCTGCCGATGGGCGCGAGGGTTTACAGGGCTTTTGGCAAAAAACGTTTCCCGTGAAAGGCGGCCAGAGCTATCGCTTCACGGCGTATCGCCGCGTCGAGAAGGTGCCGTTTCCTCGCCGTTCGGCGTATGCGCAGATTGTGTGGCGGGACGACGCCGGCAAGTCTGTGCCGACAGAGGAGCCCGGTCCTCGTGACGTTCTCGTCGGGTGGAAGTCGACGGCCGAACCGGATTTCCCGTTCGACCAGGCGACGGACGCGGTGGGCTGGACGGAACTGGCGGGTACCTATCGCGCCCCGTTGAAGGCGACGCGTGCTGTAGTCCTCCTGAATCTTCAGTGGGCGGCCTCGGGCCGCGTGGAGTGGAGCGGCGTATCCCTGATTGAAACCGCTGCTCCGGCGGGCCGCAAGGTGCGTCTGGCTGCCGTGCACTTCCGTCCCAAAGGCGGCGTTACGCCGATGGGGAACTGCCGCCTGTTCGCTCCGCTCATTGCCGATGCCGCCCGCCAGAGGGCGGATCTGGTCGTGCTGCCGGAAGTGCTCACCTCCGCCTTTCTGGATAAAACGAACGAAGAATGTGCGGAGCCGGTTCCCGGGCCCTCCACGGCCTACTTCGGTGAGCTGGCGAAGCGGCACAACCTGTATATCGTCGCGGGCCTGATCGAGCGGGACCGGCATTTGATTTACAACGTGGCGGTGCTGCTCGCGCCTGACGGCAGCGTGGCTGGCAAATATCGCAAGGTCTCGCTGCCGCGCAGCGAAGTTGAAAAGGGGGTGACCCCCGGGAGTGATTTTCCCGTCTTCCAGACCCGCTTTGGCAAACTGGGCATGATGGTCTGTTACGACGGCTTCTTTCCGGAGGTCGCCCGCGAGTTGAGTAATCGCGGGGCTGAAGTGATCGCCTGGCCCGTTTGGGGCTGTAACCCTCTCCTTGCCAGCGCCCGCGCGTGCGAAAATCAAGTTTATCTCGTCAGTAGCACGTACGAGGACGTTTCCCGCAACTGGATGATCACGGCGGTCTTTGACCACGCCGGGCAGCCCTTGGTGAAGGCCGAGACGTGGGGCACCGTGATCGTGGCCGAGGTGGACCTCGACAGCCGTCTGCAATGGCCCAGCCTCGGTGATTTCAAAGGTGAGATTCCTCGTCACCGTCCGCCGGTCCCGGGGGAACTTCCGGTGGTTGAAGCCAAGTGACCGTGTTGCCTTTAGGGGATTTTTTCGGAGAGTTTCGAAAATCGCTGAACGCGGATAAATAACGCTCTATGCCGTAACGGGTTATGGATGTCTCGCCCCGCATCTGGAGTGGCTTGTTTTTTGCTTGGCCAAGACGTGGACAACAGTAGGTCGGGATCGCAATCCCGACTGGGACTCATCATAATTGTGTCCTGTCAGAACCGGCTATATTTTTGTACAACCGCTCTAACCCCAGCGGTTTAACCGGTATGCCGTCTGTGTATTCACCGGTGAAGCATCCGGGTGTAACCGCAAAATTACGGCTTTTGTGGAAGATGAATGTTCTTTTTGCATATGTCATAAAGAATCAGAGCACCTTCGTCATTTTCGGGTCATTTTCGTTGCATTTCCTGTGGACTTTTCTCTAAGAAACAGGTTAGAATTTTTAAAAAGATGGAGGTAATTTGCTATACGGATGAGTCATCTAAGTGATGATTCTTATCGTGGGGCAAAATGCGTTACCGAAGTTTTTCTATGAATGGAGGAGTTTTGCATGAAAGCCATGAAAATCATCTCGCTCGCGGTGGTGCAGCTTGCACTTTTTATCCCTTGTGTGTTTGGACAGGCGGACAGCTTCCCTATCTTCGACTTCAAGGCATCGGTTAAAATTTACGACGAGGCTCAGCTTAAGGTGGTGTCTTTTACAGTCCAATCCTACTTCGTGGCCCACGAGGGATTAACTTGCGAAGTTTTTTACGGGGGAACGGGCTCTGGCAAATGGTATTCAATCTATAGCCCATCGGCTGACTGGGCCTATATCAGAGTTCTCGACGAAAAAGGAAACGCCTCGTTTGGGTTCGACGACCGCAAGGTTTTCGGTTACGGCAAAATGACCTTTAACAAAACGACCGGATCCATGTCGTCGTGTTCAATAATGGGGACAATTACCGATCTGGACGATCAAACGGGCACTTTCACTTTAAAGTACAACAGTACGTTGACCAATAAGGCGATCACGTCAAATTTGAGTTCACTCGATATGGTTGTCGCTTCTTTGACGGCGAAGGGGTATGTTTTAGATGACTGATGGGGCTGGGCGTGGCCAAAGGCTTTTTTCTACCGTCCGCCGCCATCAGAATGCAGTAAAAATGCTTGCCGGAGAAAGACAGACTCAAGTTTGTCTCTCCCTTGAAGTTGCGGCGGAATACTCCGCATCCGTCACGGGATTCCGCCATTCAGTTCCGCACGTCGGCACGCTGTTTCAAGTACCCAAACGGATACTTTTTTGGATATGGCGTTTTTGGAGAGGGTGGAAAGGTTGTCCATGAGAATACGCAGATTGTTGTCTTTTCAGCTGCTGGTCGCGGCCGCATATCAGCTGGCGGCGGCGGAGTTCCGGCCGGTAGCCGTGTGGACGGACGCGGAGTGTTTC
>JAEAMG010002349.1_pt1 | contig 12074 bp, 10 predicted proteins | sample 8958741 | NCBI WGS metagenome assembly JAEAMG01 (sample SAMN16933256, study PRJNA681125) | bioreactor sludge metagenome | isolation source: anaerobic bioreactor treating anionic surfactant - SDBS | place: India: Bengaluru | collected 2019-02-28
GGCGACGACTATTACCATGACGGGATGGAGGCGCTCTACGCCGAGCTGTTCCCCCAGGACTGGAACGCCTGGGACAGCCTCGCCGAGGGCCACTACACCAAGGGCGACAAGCGGAAGGCCCTGGAACTGTACAAAAAGTCGCTGGAGCTGAACCCGGCCAACGAGAACGGCAGGAAGTTCCTCGAAGTCGGCCTGCAGACCGCGTCGGGCGTGCCGCTTCATCGAGCGTATCGAGAGCGAGTTGAAGAAGTAAGGAGCCCACCCGGCGGCCTCCGGCTTTTCACGCGCAGGAGAGCCGGCGAACCCGGCGAGGAGACGGACCATGGATAAGATCGACCAACTGATCCGGCAGCGCAAATGGGCGAACGGCAAACTGCTGAAATACGACTCGCAGGTGTTTCAGGCCATCCAAGAGCTGGAGCAGGCGACCTTCCGCGACGGCGCCCTGCCCAAGAAGGTGAAGGAGCTGATCGCCGTCGGCATCAGCGTGGTCAACAACTGCGAGTCGTGCATGCAGTGGCACATCAGCGAGGCGGCGAAGGACGGCGCCAGCGAGCGGGAGGTCCTCGAGGCGGTCGAGGTCGCCTTCGAGATGGGCATCGGCCCGGCCACGGTCAACGGCCGCTTCGCCCTGGAGGTCATGGACGGATTGTTCCAGGGCAAAGGCGGCAGGATGAAGATGAAAAAGCGCGCGGCGGGACCATCTCGCTTTCGCGAAGGAGAAAAAAAATGAGACCCCCATTCCTTGCCGGAGTTATGGTTATGGCGCTCGCACTGGCCGTCGGCGCCCAGGCGGCCGTCTCCGACACGGCTGCGGCCGGCGGCCAGGCCGTTGCGGAGGAGGCGGCGGTGCGCAAGGCCATCGAGGGGTCGATCGGCTGGGCCGTCGAGAAGGACTTCGAGGCCATGTTCCGCCTGTGGGGAGACGACCTGTTCCATTTCTGGCTCTTTTCCGACAGCCAGGTGATCGGGCTGGAGAACTTCAAGAAATTCGCCGAGCAGTGGCGCGACCCCGATTTCCGCGGCACGCGCTTCGAGTTCCGCGACCTGCGCATCCGCTTCTCGCGATCGGGCGACGTGGCCTGGTACTCCTGCTTCCTCGACGACTGCGGCTCCTACAAGGGCAAGGAAAACTGCCTGCAGAACGTGTTCCAGACCGGCGTGCTGGAGAAGCGCGACGGCCGCTGGGTGCATGTCCTGATGCACGGCTCCTACCCAGTGGACAAGGTGCCGGAAGGCTACGTCCGCCGGTTCTACCGCGACCTGTTCGAGAAACCGGAGGTGAAGGAGGCAAAGCCGGCCGGGGCAATGCCATCGGTGTTCGCACCGGGCGTCGTCTCCCGGGACGGCATCCAGATGAAGCTGACCATGTCCGCCGACGGCGCCGAGATCCTGTACACCGAGCGGGACCCGGCGACGAACGCCTGGTCGTTCATCAGCCGGCGCCGGGCGGGAGATTCGTGGGGCGAGCCGGTCGTCCTCCCCTACGCCCGGGAGTACATGGACCTCGAACCCAGCCTGTCCCTCGACGGAAAGAAGATCCTGTTTGTCTCCAACCGGCCCGCCGATGGTGGGGGCGAACCGGGAAAATTTCCGGACCTCTGGATGGCCGCAAAGACGGGGGATCGGTGGGGCGATCCCGTCCGGCTGGGTCCGCCGGTCAACACGGCCGACTCCGCCGACATCGAGGCCCATCCGGCCTTGGGCCCGGACGGCGGGATCTATTTCATGCGGCAGAATGGCCAGAGCCGCCGCCTCTTCCAGGCCGCGCGCCGCGGCGATGGGTTCGACGAACCGCGCCCCCTGCCCCTCCCGGACGATCTGTTCGCCGGCGGGTTCAGCGGGCCGTGCCTGTCCCCCGACGGCCGGATCCTGCTGATGCACTCGCGCCGGGAGGGCGGGTTCGGAAACTGGGACCTCTACGCAGCGTTCCTAAACGAATCGGGCGGCTGGAGCGAGCTGATCAACCTCGGCCCCGCCGTCAACACCGACCAGCCCGAGTCCAGCCCCACCTTCTCGCCCGACGGCCGGTTTATCTTCTTCACTCGGGATACGGACATCTACCAGGTTTCCGTGACGATCATCGATGCGTTGAGACCGAAACGATAGTGCGATTCGAGAACAGAAATGTAACGGTTGGAGATCAGGGAGGAATGATGAGACATCGGGCGACCCGGATCATGGCCATTCTGGCCGTCACGCTCGCGACTTGTTACCAGCACGTCCGGGCCGGGCAGGAGGCCGCGGCTCCGAGCGGACCGACTGTCAAGATGCTCGTAACACCTCTGCCGGTGATGCAGCCCCCGATCGAATTCCTGGCCCGGGAGCCGGTCATCGACGGCCGCCTGGATGACGACCTGCGGGTCCTGGCGAGCCGCCCCTTCGCCGCTCTGGTCAAGATGAACCCGGCCACCACGGACACCCAGGGTGAATACCGCCTCGCCTACGGCAGCGATTTTTTCTACGTGTTCATCGACGTGGCCGCGGACTCTTTGACCTGCCGCGATCGGGGGTACCAGAACGGCGACGGTTTCATCCTGGTGTTGAGCCGGCCCCGGCCCGAAAACGCCCCGGCCGAAGAGTCATACATGCTCGCCTACAACCCCACGGACGATCCGAAGAAGCCGTTCGCCCAGATGGTCTGGAAACGCAACGACGCCTGGCCGTTCTCCCCACTGAGCGAGGGGAGCGTGTTCCGGGTGAGCGCCGCCGGGGGGCGCCTCGGTTTCGAAGCCCTGCTCCGCTGGACGGACGTCCACCCCTATCACCCGTGGCTGGACGACGGCATCGGCTTCAACCTGATCGTGTCCAAGGCCTACGGCGATCGTGACGTCAATTACCTCGCGGCGCATATCACGCCGGCCCCCGGGATGGAGGCGTTTACCGGATATTCCCGGCTGGACTTCGCCCCGCCATCCGTTCCCGCCGGGGCGCAGGTCACCGCCGTGCTGACGACCGGACATATCACCGCAGGCGATCCGTTGCGCCTGCAACTCCTGGCCGCCGCCGAACGCCCGGTCCGGGAGGAGGTCGCTTTCCGCATCCTCTCGGGTGAGGGTGCTCGGGTGCTCAACCAGACGATCGGCGTGGACCTGACGCCGGGCGCTACCATGCAGGAGGCCGTCCTCGACACCACCGACCTGCCGAGCGGCGGTTACACCGTGCGATGGGAATCCCGCTCGGGATCGGCCACCGGGCAGGTGGGGCTCACCGTGTTGCCGCCGTTTGATTCCGCACACCTGGAGCAGACGCTCGACGCCGCCGGCGCTCGTCTGACCCCGGGCAGCCAGGCGACCATCCGATTTCTTCTGGCCGAGATCGCGGCGGAACGCGCGCGGCTGAAAACCTATGATCCGTGCCCGGAGCTGCGTGCCTGGATGGAGCGGGCCGACCGGCTGATCCGCGAAGCAGCGGGCGGCCGCGACGTTCTGGCCCGGCAACAAGGACTCCTGCGCCGCGCCTTCGAATCCCGGGTGGACCGGACGCTGCAGCCCTACACCGTGCGCGTGCCGCCCGGGCTCGACGCCGGGAAGACCTATCCGGCCATCGTTTACCTGCACGGCAGCGACTCCGACGACCAGAGCGTCCGGCGAACCATCCGGGCCTTCCCGACGCTGTTTCCGGACGAGGTCTTCGTCATCGCCCCGTACGGACGCGGCCGCAGCAACAACTATACCCGGGATCACGCTCAGGATGATATCCGCGAAGCGGTGGCCGACGCCCTGCGCGAGTACCCCATCGATCCCGCCCGGCTGGTGCTGGCGGGCTTCTCCATGGGCGGCTACGGCGTGTATCGAACCCTGTACGAGAATCCCGGCAGGTATGCCGCTGCCGCGGTGTTCTCCGGGATTCCCTACCCCAAGGGAACGTTTGCACCGGGGGAAGAACCGCCCGATTTCAGGCGGCCGGAATGCCTGAATGCGCTCCGCGGGATGAACATCGCCGTCATCCACGGCGGCCGTGACCGCAATTGTCCCGTGGAACTCACCACCGACCTGGTGACCCGGATGCAGGGAGTCGGCATTTCCGTGCTGTTCCTCCTGGACGAGAAGGCCGGTCACGAGCCGCCGCGCGACCCGGCCATCGTCGAGGCATATCGGCGCTGGCTGGATGAGGCAGTCCGGAAGCAAGTGCCGGCGGGGGATAGAGGAACAAGGAGGACAGAATGAAACATCGCGTGTTGTTGGCAGCGGCTCTATCGGCGCTCGTTTTCGCATCCATCAGCCTCGCTCAATCGGCTGATTTCCCGGTGCTCAAGGGCCCGTACCTCGGCCAGAAGCCGCCGGGGCTGACGCCGGAGATCTTCGCGCCGGGCGTCGTCTCCACCGGCGCACACGAGTTCGCCGGCTCGTTCTCGCCCGACGGCCGGGAGTACTACTTCACCCGGCGGGAATCGAGGCCGAGCCCCACCCTCATCATGGTCACGCGATGCGTCGACGGCACTTGGACGGCGCCCGAGCCGGCCGCCTTCAACGCCCCCGCAGCCGGTCCGAACGCCATGTCGTTCGAGCCCATGGTGACGCCCGACGGCCGGCGGCTCTACTTCACCTCCGACCGGCCCCGGGCCGGCCAGACGGGACCGCCCGGGCCGCCCCAGCTGAACATCTGGTACGTGGAGCGCGCGGGCAACGGCTGGGGCGCCCCGCAGGACGCGGGCGCGCCGTTCAACCCCATGCAGGTCATGTACGTCTCCGCGGCCCGGTCGGGGACGATCTACACCATGGACATCTCCAAGGGCCCGGCCGGAGCCGCCGTCGCCGTCATGAAACCGACGGCGAGCGGGTACGGGGCCCCTGAGCGGCTGGGGCCGCCGGTCAACGGCGGGTCCCCGGGCATGTACCCATTCATCGCGCCCGACGAGTCGTACCTGATCTTTGCCCGCATGCGGCCGGGAGAAGCCATCGACCAGGTCCTGTTCGTGTCGGACCTCAATGCGGACGGGAGCTGGGGAGAACCCCGGGCGCTGGACCTGGGGATGCGGGCGGGCACGCCCTGTGTGTCCCCCGACGGGAAGTACCTGTTCTTCAGCAGCGGCAAGCGGGGGGAGAACGGCGACATCTACTGGGTCTCGGCCGAGATTCTCCGCCCGCCGCCGCCGGGCCGGTGAAGACAATCACTGCTCGACTCCGTATACATCGGCAAAGTTTTTATAGGAGGAAGACCATGTTGCACCGAATGTTTATCGTGGCGGCGCTGCTGGCGGCCCTGGCGGGCCTGGCGGGCGCGGGCGGGACCATCGAGGGACTGCCTTTGCACGTGAAGCAGCTCGCCCCCGGCGTCGTCCGCGTGTGGGTGGGCGACCAGATCTCGTCCACCGCCGTCTGTGCGATCGCCACCCAGAAGGGGATCGTGGTGATCGACACCACCGACATCCCGAAGTTCGACCAGGCGTTCCGCCAGGTCATCGCCAAGGAACTCGGGCGCAGCGACTTCGCGTACCTCATCAACACCCACGGCCATCAGGACCACACCAACGGCAACGGCGTCTACGCCGACTGCCAGATCATCGCCCACGAGCGCGTCGTGGAGATGATGAAGGAGAACCAGGGGAACGTCGCCCGCCAGATCACCTGGCGCACCGAGGACATCCAGCGGCAGAAGGACCAAATCGCCTCGGGCAAGCTGACCCCGGCGCAGAAGACGGCCGCCGAGGAGCGCATCATCCTGGACACGCTGTCCATCGAGTATGCCAAATCAGCTCCCGCGCCCACCTTCCCCACCAAGACGTTCACCGACAAAATGACCCTGGACTGCGGCGACGTCACCTTCGAGCTGTACCAGGCCGGCGGCACCCACACCAAGAGCGACATCTTCATCTTCGCCCGGCAGAAGGGGATCCTGTTCACCGGCGACATGATGTGCGACAAGTGGCTCACCGACACGCCCGGCTGCCTGGCCACCTTCGCCGTCCACACCGGTGAGGTGGCCGACTACCCCGTGCTGGTCCGGCACTGGCAGGCGCTGCTGGACCGTGGCGGAGAAATCAAGCTGTACGTCCCCGGCCACTGGAACGGCGAACTCAGCGCCGCGGGCTTCCGGTCCCGCTTCGACTACCTGCAGGCCCTGCTGGCCGACGTGCCCGCCATGATCCAGGCCGGCAAGACGTTCGACCAGATGGTCGCGGAGTACACGCTCCAAGCCAAGTTTCCCCAACTGGTGGGCAGCCCCGGCATCGGCCCCAACGGGCAGCGGATCTCCATCGAGCATCTCTACCTGATCCACACCGGCAAGATCTCGATGGGCCAAGCCCTGTGGGATATGATCCGAGATGATACCTTCGCCGCGAAATTCACGCCGCTGCGCGCGGACGTTCTGAAAAACCGGAGCAAATACTTCTTCTCCGAAGCCCAGCTCAACGCCATGGGGTACGTCCTGCTCAATGAGCAAAAGAAGCCCGCGGACGCCCTGCAGGTCTTCGAGCTCATGCGCGAGCTGTATCCCGAGTCGTGGAACGCCTATGACAGCCTGGCCGAGGCCGTCTACGCCACGGGCGACAAGCCGAAGGCGATGAAGCTGTACCGGAAATCCGTGGAACTGAATCCGAAAAACGAGAACGGCGTGAAGTGGATCGCAAAACTCGAAACGGAACTGAAATAAGGTAACTGCGGCCGTCCCCGCCCGTCCCACGGACGGGGACGGTCGGGGGTCGATCATGGTTAAAATCATCTGGATCGCGCTGCTGGCGCTGTGCGTCACGCTGCCGGCGGCCGCGGCGGATACTCACGAGGCGGACCGGGCGGAGATCGCCCGGGTGGTCAGCTCGGTGATCGGCTGGGCCAAGGACAAGAACCTCGATCTGTTTTACGGCTCCATCGCCAACGACGAGGATTACATCAGCGTGACCCCGGGAAAGCGAGTGGTCAAGCGCTTCGAGGACGTCAAGGCGAACGTGCCGTTATGGATGAGCCCGAACTTCCGGTACGTCCGCCATGAGTTGAAGGAGCTGGAGATCACCTTCGCCCGCTGCGGCGAGGTGGCCTGGTTCTACTGCGTGCTCGACGACATCAACACCTACAAGGGCGAGCCGGCCGTGTGGGAGAACGCCCGCTGGACCGGCGTCGTGGAGAAGCGCGACGGCCGCTGGGTGGTGGTGTCGCAGCACTTCTCGTTCGCCAGCGACCGTTGAGGCGCGCGGCCCAATCGAAAAGGCCGATACCAAGGAGTCCCGTATGAAACGCATCATAATTGTGGCCATGATGCTGTGCCTGGCGGCTCTGGTCGGCGCCTGCCGCGGTGTCGATGTCCAGCGGTTTGAAATGCGGTCCGAGGCTGTGGGCGTCACTTACACCATCGAGGTGGTGCTCCCCGCCGGGGCGGCGGCGGGCGACGCCCGGTTCCCTGTGGTGTATTGCCTGGACTGGTACATCCTCGGGGATTACCTCCAGTCGCTGCCCAAACTCATGGACATGGGCCGGCTGACGGAACCGTTCGTCATTGTGGGCATCAGCCAACCGGGAGGGATGCACGAGTGGGCCACGGCGCGAACCCGGGAGTTCACCCCGGACCGGCCCACGGACGACTATTCGAAACAAAACACCTACCCCAGCGCCATCGATCTGACCGGCGGCGCTCCGCGATTCTCCGCTTTCCTGAAGAGCGAGCTCCTCCCGCGCATTGAGACGTCCTTTCCGGCGGATCCTTCCCGGCGTTGCCTGGCGGGATATTCGCTGGGCGGCCTGTTGGGGACGCACATCCTGGCGAATGATCCGCAACTGTTTCAATATTACCTGTTGGGGAGCCCGTCGCTCTGGTACAACGATTTCGGGCTGGCCATCGGACTGGAGAAGCTGACGGCGGAGAGCCTCGACACCGTCCGGGGCGTATATGTATCCGTCGGTGACGCCGAATCGTGGGAGATGCTGAAGGGCTTCGGCATTTTGCGTGACGCGCTGTTGAAGCGGAACGTCCGCGAGCCCCGGCTGAAGGTCGAGATCATACCGGATTCCGGGCATGTCGGCGGAATGCCCATCTCGCTCTATAATGGGCTCCGTTTTCTGTTCAGTCGGAGATAACCGGTTTCGAACATCCTTTCAGCGCATCAGCGTTTTTCGAATATTTCGGTCCCCTGGCCAACAACCACACAATAAATCCCATCAACGGGTTTTGACGGAGCGTGTAAGATTGGAACCATGAGACACGGAGCCTTCTGGACTGTCGTCCTGTTCCGGGGGGCGGCGTGGGGGCTGGCGGAGGCCACCGTCGGCTTCGTGCTGCACCTGGCGCCGGCGCCCCTGCGCAGTATTATGGACCACGGTGCCGCAACTCTCCGCGTCGCCCAACCCGATTGCTGCCGGCCTGCTGACCGCTCTGGCTGCTGCGATCGGCCCTTTTCTTCTTTAATCAAAACGAACAACGCTTACTCAGGTAAGCTCGTTTTTCTGCCAATTTTGGGCATAATATTTGTTGTCCTGACCATTCCCATTTCGCCGGCATCGTGATCCTCAGGCCGGTTCACCGGCCTTGGATTGGACTAGCCCGTCGCTTCAGCGACGGGGAAGCATTCGTTCATGTCCAATCGGCAGCTCCCTTGAGGGGGCTTGTGCCTGCCGACCCCCATTGCGGGGGAATTCCGGACCGCCCTCCACGTGGCACCGCACGAACCCGGGGATCAATCGCTCAACCGTGCCGAGGGAACGGGCCGCGCCCGGCGGGCGCGGCCTACGGCGAAACTCCACCCGTCCGTGCACAGCCGGGCTACGGAGGGCACCAGCCCAGCTACCGCGGGGCTGGAGCGAGCGCGTGCCCGGACGCACGGCCACCAGCCCATCCACCGTCTCGCCGACCGCCCAATTTCGGCTACACCGGGTTGGTGAAACAGACAACGACAGGTCCGCCTGTCCGCACCCTGTCACCATCCGGACCTTCGGAACCTGCCACTCGGATTGAGTTGTGGAAGCTGGATCAGTCGGCTTGGGTGATCTTGGGGATGATCGCATCGATCCATCCCATGGCGGTTTCCTTGGAGCCGTAGAGGAAGTGAACCCCGACACCCACGATGCCGCCCGGGCCCTTGCCGGCCCAGCTGACGTCCCAGGTCACCAGGTCGGGTCCGGTCCCGCTGCCGATCCAGGGGGTGATGGACTTGCGGCATTTGAGGATGCCGCCCCGGTACCGTTCCTTGCCGCACGGTTCGTCCCGCGTCGCCGAGCCCGGGAGCTGGCCGCCCGGATCTTCGGGCTGGTTGGCGAGGATCTCCATCACCTGATCGGCCACCGGATTGTTCTGCCACATGATCTCGAGCTTGATGCCCTGGTCCATGTGGGGCTTGGGAAAGTTTTCGTTGGGTTTGGTGGCCTGGATGATCATGGTCCCGCCGAGATTCCGCTCGTCGACCAGCTTGAATCCGGCCGGCAAGACCTTCGCTGCGGGCGGCAACTGGGCCGGGACCATGGTTGCCAGCAGAGCGAACACCAGACCGATCAGGAACAACACTTTCACATGAACCTTCATATAATCCTCCTTTGACGACCGGTGAAGATCCCGCTCATTTCAACAACGCCGAGTACACCGTCCATCGGCTCATCAGGGACAGCGGACGGCGTCCCTTACACAACGGCCAGCAAGCGCAGGCGGCTCGGGCCCGCCGGCAGGTCTACGGCGATGTCCGCTCCGGGCCGGCGGTCCAACAGGGCGCGGCCCAGCGGCGAATCGGGGCTCACCAACTGGACCGACCGCCCCCCGGCGTCCACTGCCGCGCCCATCCCGCCAGGCACGAGGAAGTAGAGCCCGGAGGCGAGCCCGCCTTCGGCGGCGATCTCGAGGAGCGCCCCGGGCCGCGCCTTGCGCGCCGGCGACAGGTCCAGATCGTCCAGCGCTCGCAGCAGCGCCTGGCACCGCTCCACCTGCTGCATCTGGGCCGTCACGAGGTAAGTCTGCTCGTTGAACACGGCGCGCTCGCCGCGGGTGCGGGTCCGCTCGTCGCCAACGAGCATTCCCTCGCGGGCGGTTTCGGCCGCCCGTCGCGACGTCTCGGCCATTGCAGCCAGCTCGCGGCGCAGGGTGGCGAGAATCTGTTCCTTGACGGCAATATCCATGGGCGAACTCCCGGCCTTACACCGGGTCAGCTGGGCGGCGGTTGACCCGGCGCGTCACTTGCGGCGCGAGGCGGCGATCTCGCCCACCGCCCGGACCGCGGCGTGGATGTGCGCCTCGGTGTTGAACGGTCCGATGCCGAAGCGGACGGCACCGTGGATCTTGTCGGTGCCGATCTGCTCGTGCACCAGCGGCGCGCAGTGCAGGCCGGTGCGACAGGCAATGCTGTAGTCCACGTCGAGCATGGTGCCGGTGTCCATGGCCTCGAGGCCGTCCACGTTGAAGATCATGACGCTGATGTGGTTCTCCAGGTCGTCGGCGCAGTACAGGGTGACGCCGGGAATGCCCTGCAGCCCGTCGCGGAGCAATCGGGTCAGATGCATCTCCTGCTCATGGATCTTCTCCACCCCCTGCTCCAGCACCCATTTGACGCCGGCGTTCAGGCCGGCCACCCCCATGCTGTTCATGGTGCCGTACTCCAGCCGGTAGGGATACTCGTCGAGGTGCGTCTTCACGGCGGAGCGCACGCCGGTGCCGCCGGCGCGGGTGTGCCGGACCTCCACGCCCTCGCGCACGCACAGTCCGCCGATACCCGTGGGTCCGAGCAGCGACTTGTGCCCGGTGAACGCCACCAGGTCGATGCACTGCGCTTCCATGTCGATGGGCACCTTGCCGGCGCTCTGGGAAGCGTCGATGAGGAACAGGATCCCCGCCTCGCGGCAGCGGCGGCCGATCGCGCCGATGGGCTGGACGGTGCCGATCACGTTGGAGGCGTGGTTCACCGCCACCAGGCGGGTGTTTTTCTTGAATCGGCGGGCGATCTCGTCGGGATCCACAAATCCCTTCGCGTCAAAGGGCACGTGTTCCAGCTCGATGCCTCCGTCCTGGAAGAGGTGGTACAGCGGCCGCAGAACCGAGTTGTGTTCCAGGTTGGTGGTGATGGCGTGATCGCCGGGGCGGAGCACGCCGAAGATGGCCAGATTCAGGGCGTCGGTGGAGTTGTAGGCGAAGACCAGCCGGTTGGGATCGGTGCCGTGGAAGAAGTCGGACAGGAGCTTGCGGGTATCCTCCACCATGGAGCCGGCCTCCATGCACATGTCGTATCCGGAGCGGCCCGGATTCACGCCGAAATTCCGGTAGAAATAATCCATGTACTTGTAGACGGATTCCGGCTTCGGAAAGGAAGTAGCTCCATTGTCTAGGTAGATGAGTCCTTCCATGCACAACCTTCCTTTTAAAGATAATGTAAAAGTTTAGTTTAATCCGATATTGCGGTCAACAGAAAAGGCTGGGGGCGTTGCGGAAACAGCGCGCATCCGGACACTGGCCCGGCGCATCGAATCGACACACCAATCGGAGTGCGACACAATGGATCCAATCGTCATTCTCGGCAACCTCGGAGCCGCCCTGGCGCTGATGATCGTCGTTTGGCTGCTGAGCTTGAAATTGCGCGACGCCAGCGTGGTGGACGTGTTCTGGGGACTGGGGATCGTCCTCATCGCCTGGCTCACCGTCGGCCGCGCGGACGGCTTCCCGGGCCGCGGATTGCTGCTGGCGGGGCTGGTGACGGTCTGGGGATTGCGCCTGGCGCTTCACATCCTGTGGCGGCGGCGCGGCCACGGCGAAGACCGCCGCTACGCCGCCATGCGCGCCGCGCGGGGCGCGGCGTTCTGGTGGCAGAGCCTGTTCACCATCTTCCTGCTCCAGGGCTTTCTGCAGTGGCTCATCTCGCTCGGCGTGCAGCTCGGCATCGCCGCCGCCGCCCCGCCGCGCTGGACCGCCTGGGACCTGGCGGGCGCCGCCATCTGGGCCGCCGGCTTCCTCTTCGAGACAGTGGGCGACACCCAGCTCGCCCGCTTCAAGCGGGATCCGGCCAACCGCGGCCGGGTCATGGACCGCGGCCTCTGGCGCTACACGCGCCATCCCAACTACTTCGGCGAGGCGGTGATGTGGTGGGGCCTCTTCCTCATCAGCCTGACCACCCCGTACGGACCGTGGACGGCCCTGTGCCCCCCCCTGATGACTTTATTCCAGCTGAAAGT
>JAEAMG010002353.1_pt1 | contig 12073 bp, 8 predicted proteins | sample 8958741 | NCBI WGS metagenome assembly JAEAMG01 (sample SAMN16933256, study PRJNA681125) | bioreactor sludge metagenome | isolation source: anaerobic bioreactor treating anionic surfactant - SDBS | place: India: Bengaluru | collected 2019-02-28
CCATGAAGATGTACGGCTGGCGTGATGGACGAATGTGTGAAAGGCGGTTTACAACTGTTTCGAACGGAGGTTGCCATGCCACATGAGGATGAAATGCTTCAACGCCTTTTTTCTGAGGAGGCGCTTTCCCATGAGGAAGAAATGTTTTATATTGAGCGGTTGATTGTGCGTTTCCCGTCCGAGATTGGGAATCTTATCAAGTTTTATGCCCAAAAAAAGCAACGGCTTGAGGCAGGATTGAAGGAAAGCAAGGAAATTCACCGGAAACAGCAGTACATAATTAGTAAACTTACCGCAATGCCCTGGTATTCGGGAACGGTGATCCGCAAGGACATCGGAATTCCGGACAAGGTAATTGTTGCCGTAGGCCCGTCGCAAATGGCCCTGGAATGCGCCGATGGCATTGAACCGGATGATCTGGAAATAGGCCAGAAAGTGCTGGTCTCCCAGGAGAAGAATTGCGTGATTGACATTGACCTGGGGGATCATCGCTGTAAAGAGATCGGAGTAGTTGAAGAGTTCCACAGGGACTATGTCATCGTTAAAGTGCGGGAGATGGAGTCCATCCCTTTGACACTGGCCTGCGCATTGCGGGATACCCCTCTCAAGACGGGGGATAGAGTGCTTTATGACGGACAGTTGGGGCTCGCTTACGAAGTGCTGCCCCAAAAAGTCCTGGGAACCGAGATGCTTGAAGAAGCTGCAAGTGATGTCACCCTGGACATGATTGGCGGCATGGATGACATTTTATACGAGATTTGTGATGAAATTGTCATGCATCTTCTCTATCCTGAAGTCTGCAGGCGGCATAACATGCGCCCGGCCAAGGGAATCCTGCTGATCTCCCCGCCGGGTAATGGAAAAACAATGCTGGCAAAAGGGTTGCTTAATTTCGTTAAGGACCTCGTTGGGACAGGGCAGGTAAAATTCCTGAGTTTGCCCCCAGGCGCCCATCGGCACTGGCTCTACGGCATGTCCGACCAAATCCTGATCAATATTTTCAAGTCAGCCCGGGAATTTACGCAAAACAAAGGGAACAAGGTAATCATCTTCATGGATGAGTTGGACAACTGGGGGCGGCGTTCCAACGACATGGGCAATACAATTGACAGCCGTGTAATGGGAACGTTGCTGGCCCAGATTGACGGCCTGAACGATGCAGGAGACATTCTGCTTATTGGTGCAGCCAACAGAGCGGATGACATGCTGGATACCGCGCTCACACGCCCCGGACGTTTTGGAGACAATGTCTTCCGGATACCCCGTCCGGACCGTGAAGCCGCGCGCGCAATATTTTCAAAGTACCTCACGACCGACCTGCTCTATCTGAACAGCAGCGGCATGCCGGCGCCACAGGAGGCGCGTGAGCAGTTTATTGATGCCGCGGTATCCCGAATCTTTGCGCCGGCGGGGCCCATGAGCAAGGTGGCGACGCTGGTCTTGCGTCAGGGGGCGCGCCGGCATGTGCGGGCGGCGGATCTAATCTCGGGCGCATGTATTGAAAATATAGTCCGCAAAGCCAAGTATGCGTCATGCCGCCGGGCAATCAAGGGGATGGAGGGTATTTTGCTCGAGGACTTGCTGGATGCGGTTAACACGGAGATTCATTCCGCGGCCCAGGCACTCAAATGGCCCAGAAATGCCCGGGATATTCTGAATCTCAGCAGCGACCTGGATTTCCGAGTCGAGTATGCCGCGAACGTGGAGGCGCCGGAGGTGAATACCTACCGCTGGGTACAGGGATGAGAACGTTGGCAATCAACATGGACAGGAGGAACAGTCATGAATATGCCGATGATCACAGGAGCGGACATAGAGTTTGGTAACAGCATCATCGGGGACGGCATAGGCCATTCGGGAGTGACTTCCTGGGATGCCTCTGCGCGTCTTCTCGCGGAAGCGCCTGGAAAACGAAGCGGCCCGAATGGTCTGTCAGTCCATCCTTCAACGGTGTCCGGAGGATGGTCGTGGAACCAGGGAGGGGGAGGACAGTCAGGCGCTTCATGGAATGCCTGCGAGATGGATGAGGAAGAGGACTGCTCAAGCCCTCCTTACGCGGCCCAGATGTTTCGGGATTATGGCAGGTCCTGGTATGTATATTCACTGTACTGCGACATGGGGCATATCGAGGGCTGCCTTCCGGAAACAATCTCATGTTTTGATCATGTGGCGGCCCTTCATGGACTCTACAATATTGTAGCGGACATGCGAACACAGGCAATAAAAAAACTACCCCGGGGGCGGGATCTGTTTGTGACCATTAACAATACGGATGGCCATGAGCATACCAGCTATGGAGCGCATTTTAACGTTATGATTTCGAGAAAATTATTTCATGCTCTCCTGCATAGAAAGCCGCACCTTCTAGGGTTTGCCGCATCCGCCTTGGCCGCCCTGACGGTCCTGTTCGGGCAAGGGCATATTCTGTGCCGTCCCGGACATAAGGCCCGATATTCCCTGTCTCAACGCGCGCATCACATCGGCCTGCTGGTGGCTCCTCATACCACGGTTTCCTACCGACGGCCGCTGTTGAATTCACGTGATGAAAGCCATGCACATGAGGCCATAGCGCGCTTGCACCTCATCAATTTTGATGCTTCGTTGCAGCAGTATGCGGCATTGTTCCGGGTATGGTTTGTGCAATCCCTGCTCGCGGCCATGGAGGAGGGCTATTACGATTCCCGTCTTATCCTGGAAGATCCGGTGGCCGCATTAAAGACATGGTCAATAGGGTTCTCGCCCCTGACCGGCGGCATCATCCCCGCTTGTCCGCGCGTGGAAGGCGTGCCGGTCACCCTGGTGGAATTACTAGAGGGCTTTACCGAAGGTATTAGCCGGTTTTATGCAACACGGCGAATTACCAGAGATATGGTACCGCACCATGAAAGGGTCTTTCCCAGATGGACGCTTCTTTTAAAGGCGCTGCGGGAAGGGGATGTAACCGCGTGCGCCCGTTATCTTGACTGGCCTTTGAAGTTCATGATTATTGACCGTGAGATGGCAAGAACCGGCCATGCCATGGAGGAACCGGAGATTCGGATTCTGGATCAACTCTACAGCCATGTGGATAAAAACCTGGGACTTTATTGGGGAATAGAGCAGTCCGGATTCGTCGAACGGTGTCTTTCGGACAAACAAATTGCGTACATGCAATCTCATGGGCCGGATAACACCCGGGCTTATACACGCACACAGATTTTAAAAAAATTCTGGGACGATGTGGTATCGGTGGATTGGGGGGAAATGCGCGTGCGTATTTCTGACGGACCTGGTACCTGGCTCCGGGAGAAGCGGATTTTATTGAATGATCCCGCCCAGTACACAAAGGCGCAAGTGGGGGAGATTCTGGAGAAATCGGAATCTATCCGTGACTGTTGCGCGGCCCTGGAAGGGGACGGCATCCAGACCCCAAACATACCCTCTCTTGGAAGCAAGAATGACAACAGCGGTGATGCGACCATGCTGGTAAGCGTCAACGCGAAACAGAACGTAGTGCCGTGCCAATCGGAGCCGGGCGCTCAGAATATAAAGTGTATGGAAACAAGTAATGGAAGTACAACCATGGAGGATGCAGGCAATGAGTGAACAGGAAATCAGAATGACGATACACAATGATGGGAACGATGGGGATTCGGATTCCGCGACGCCGAATCTGGAGCGCCTGGCAAACATGCGTAGTCAGGCCGAGTCCTTCAATGATGTTATCGCCAGAATATGCGCATATACCGAGCGTACCGGGCATTCCTCCCGTAATATTGTGGATGCTATCCGTAACACCAGCGGGGAATAATGAGTATCATTAGCGATTTCTGCTTCGGGGTTGAGCAGGAACACCCCTCGGTGACCTTGCGTGATGATGAACATCCCGAAAGCACAAACCATGACCGTGCCTACTGCAAAATTCAGGAAGCCGTGCGTCTTTCAAATATTCCTTATATGAATACCGCTGTGGGACTCTTTGTCCCCTACGGGCAGGTGTATCTTGAAAACACCGGAAAACATGTGGAGACGGCGGTGATTCCATGCGGTAACCCCGATCATGCTTTGAAAAACGAATTATGCCTGAAAAACGTGCTCAAGAATGGTCTCCTGTCTGTACGGGAGCAGTGGACGGGCCTGAACCTTCTGAAAAACAACATCAATTATTCCAATAACGCGACCTACGGTTCTCATGAGAGCTATGCCATCCAATGTGACGCCGTTCTGCTGGAAAAGGCACTGGTGCCCTTCCTGGTGACCCGACAGGTATTCGCGGGCTCTGGTGTCGTTCTTGGCGGCGCCATGGGGCTTAGCCCGCGCGCTCAATTCATGGAAGAGGTTGGGGGAGGCAGCACGACCAATCATCGCGCCATTTTTTCCACGTCCAGGGAAGAACCGTTGATGAAGTGCAGCGAGTTCCGGGCAAGGCTTCACTTGATAGTCGGGGACGGACTGATGTCCCAGTTTGGGCAGTGGTTGAAACTGGGGGTTACCGCCTTGGTGATTCGGGCGGCGGAACTGGATTCTACGATTGGCGATAAAGTCATATTCGCCAGCCCGGTAACTTCCATCAAGGCATTGTCACGAATGAATCACAAGGGACCACGGCTCTTGGATACCCTCTTGGTGTCGGTCCAAAAGCATTACCTCCGGGCGGTTAGCCGCATGCTGGACCGCTATTCCTTTCCCGATTGGTGCGGGGAAGTCGTGCAAGCCTGGGAAAATATCTTAAGGAAACTTGAGAAAGATCCACGGGAATTGGGTACCTGCCTTGATCCCTATATTAAATTGCGCCTCTTCGAGGAGTATCTGCATTCCAGACGCTGTTCCTGGTCGAAAGTGATACCGGGAACAGACGCCTATTATACCCTGGCGTTGCTTGACCTCCGTTACCATGCATTGGTTGACGGTATATTTGACATGCTGGATAGTTCCGGAATACTGGAACACCGCCGATTTGCGGATCATGAGGTTATTCCCGGACACGAAATAGAACCCTTTATTCCAGAATCCCTGCCCAGAGAGGTGATGCGAGCCAGAATCATCAAGATGAACTCGGGTAAAAAAGATTATTTTTGTGAATGGACCTATATTGCGGATTTACAACACGAAGCTTATCTCGAAATGACGAATCCTTTGTTAGCACAAAGAGTTTGGAAAATAATGAATAGAGAACAGAAGGAGAGATTTAAAAGGGAGATGGAATTCTCTAATTACATGCATGATGTCCATAGAAATAATGGATGGTGTTGGTTGAATAATAATCATCCCGCGTGACGATTAGCGGCTTCCCGATTCATAGCGTATGCCGGGCGCCGTGGATCGGAATACACCGCGGTTGCGGCAGTATCCACTGCCGGAGCAATGGAAAATAAGAGTAGGAACCGGAAAAGGAGACAGAGTAATGAGTTTGGTATCAATGCGTTGTTTGTTGGACCATGCCGCAGAGAACAATTATGGTATTGCCGCGTTCAATGTGAACAACATGGAACAAATTCAGGCAATCATGGAAGCGGCGAAGGAGACGAATTCTCCCGTAATTATTCAGGCGTCGCGGGGGGCGCGAAAATATACCAATGACGCCTACCTGCGCCATCTTATGCTGGCCGCCGTGGAATTGTATCCCCATATCCCCGTAGCCATGCATCAGGATCACGGCAATTCGCCGGAGACTTGTTTTTCAGCCATTGAACAGGGCTTTACCTCGGTGATGATGGATGGTTCCCTTGATGCGGAGGGCAAGAAAGCGGCCGATTATGCCTATAATGTCAAGGTAACCCGGCAGGTAGCGGAGAAAGCGCACGCCCTGGGTGTGAGTGTTGAGGGTGAACTCGGCTGCCTGGGGCATCTGAAAAAAGGGACCGGAGAAAAGGAGGATGGCCATGGGGCGGAAGAAAAGCTCACCCGCGAACAAATGCTGACCGATCCGGAAGAAGCCGAAAAGTTTGTGGCCGATACCCATGTGGACGCGCTGGCCGTGGCCATCGGCACAAGCCACGGCGCCTACAAATTTGACCACCCGCCCACAGGCGAAGTCCTCGCAATGGACCGTATTGTAGAAATACACAAACGGCTGCCGAATACCCATCTGGTGATGCATGGTTCCTCGAGTGTGCCCCAAGACCTGCTGGATATTATCCGCATGTACGGCGGCTACATGAAGGAAACCTACGGAGTGCCTGTGAAGGAAATTATAAAGGGTATTAAAAATGGTGTCTGTAAAATCAACGTGGACACCGACAACCGGTTGGCCATGACCGGCGCCATCCGGAAAGTATTTGCATCCGATCCCAGAAAATTTGATCCACGAGATTATCTTAAGCCGGCACGCGAAGCCATGAAGGCTATCTGCATTGATCGCATGACGGCTTTTGGACAGGCGGACAAGGCCGGCAAGATCAAATCACGTAGCTGCGCTGAAATGGTCAGTTTTTACAACCCGAAAAAGGGCGCCTAATAGTTATCATTCAGGGGAGTATTTACCATCCCTGTACCGGAATTCCAACACGGGCGTTATCCACATCCCGGAGCTATTCAAAATAACAGAGCATATAGACGGGGACTGCAACCGGCGCGCAATAAGCCGCGAAAAATTCGGAGCGGACTTGAACCGCGCTGGTTGCTGTCCCCGCTTTTTGCGGCATGATCGCGCAAGACCGAAAAATGGGGGAGAGTAAGTGTGCCTCATATTTATTCCGCCCCCTCTGGATGATATAGTAAGCGTGGTTCGATTTAAGGGAAGTAAAAGGCTTGGGCCGGGTAAACATTCAAGGACTGTATCCATGTGTCAGAAAATCAAACACGGTAGATGGAGGGCTCTGGCGGTGGTACTGGTGTCGGCAAGCGCATTTGCGGATCAGGACATACGGGAAGTAAGCGGCATATTGACCGAAATGAATACATGGATCCTGGCCCAACCGAAATGGATTACACCGCTTCCAGGGATAACATTTGATTTCGCGGGGTGTAAGGGTGTTGTGACTGGAGAAGAAAACGGAGTGGGGGACCTGCTCCCCTGGGTGGTGGAACGCTTGTCAGAAGCCAACGGCGTTCATCTGTCCACCGGCAAGGTGATGGCAGGGCCTGTGATCGACCTTGCATTAGCCGACATTCCCGCGGAATTTCCGGCGGCGGTAAAAGTCAACGATGACATGTTCGAGCGACTGGGTGATCAGGGTTATGGACTCGTTATCACTAGCGAGGGGATAACGATAACCGCCCGTGGTATTGACGGGCTGCGGTATGGTGTCATTACCCTGGCGCAGATCGCAACGGACCGAACTGTCCTGCCCGGCATGGCGATATGCGATTGGCCGTCGCTCCCTTGGCGCGGGGCGCAGCAGGATGTATCGCGCGGGCAGGCGCCGACCCCGAAAACAATGAAGCGACTGAGTAACGTATTGGCGGAAGGCAAAATGAATGTCCTTGAACTCTATATTGAACACGTATACAAGTACAGGGCGTTCCCGGATATTGCGCCGCAGGAAGGCTACACGCAGGAGGAGGCAGGGGACATGTCGGCCTATGCGGCGCGGCGAGGCATCGAAATCCACCCTCTTTTGCAGGGACTCGGTCATGCCTTTCAAATCCTGGGCAAGCCCCAATACCAGCACCTGCGAATCAGCCCTTCCGAAAAAATGCCCTGGATTATGACATACGACATCCGCAAGCCCGAGGCCGTGACGATGGTGACCACGATGATAGACGAGTTGTGCCAGGCCTTTCCGGGTGAACTCTTCAATGTGGACATTACGGAGATTGATGTGGAAGGACTTCAGGCGGACGGTCTGACGCCCGATCAGATTACCGACCTGGTGTTCGGATACGTGCTCCAACTGAATGAAGCGGTAAGAAAACACGGCAGACGACTGATGATTACCCAGGGACCGCTCGACAGCCAGGGCCATCTTTCCGGCATGGGCCCGAAACTGGATGGGCTGCCTAAAGAGATTATCATTGGAAGTTATTACTGTGCCGGCGGCCCCTATCAACCCGCATGGGAAAAGGACTTTCCCCGGTTGCGGGAAAAGGGTTTCGATTTCTTCGCCCAGGCATGGATTTACAGCCACTTGTGGCTCACACCCTGGGTGAATCGCTCTGCGGAGTTTTCAGACCTGGAAGTTTCCCGAGGACTCCTGCACGGCGCCATCGGCAGCATTACCTGTGACTGGGGCGACGCAGGGCATTTTCATTTTGTCGGGGAAGAATGGATGCCTTATCTGTATCATGGCGCATGCACCTGGACCGGGGCGCGATTGGACCGCGATTACTTCCGGAAGGCCTATGCGCGTCTCCTGTACGGCCTTGAAACCGATGACGCAGTTCGTGCCATGGAAGCGGCCAGTGATGTGAATGCGAAGGGGATCACAGTCCGCGACAGTAATGGCGCTATCACAGAAGTTGCCACCACCTATATCTGGGAGTTTGTACATGACCCCTTCACTCATCCGGATATTACACGGATCGCGGATCCTGCGGGTATAGGGCAGGCACTCTCGGATGCGATTGCGCCGGCGCTTGAAGCGCTCTCACGGGCATTGTCGGCAGCCCGGCGTAATCGGGATAACCTCGAACAATGGCTTTTCGGCGTACAGTGTTATGCTGCACTCGGGCACAAACTTCTTGCCCTCGGGCATCATAACGATGTCGCCATTCCCAGAGAACGGGCTGCGGACGAACTCATGAAAGTGGCTGAAGAATACGAATCCCTGCAAAGGACTTTCAGTCGGCTCTGGCTGGAGGAAAATCGCGACAATGAAGGATTTCAGGAACTTGTGAAACGATTCGCGTATACGAGTGTATCCTGCCGCAAAAAAGCCAAGGAAATATTCGCTTTTTAAATTGTTATGGCCCCATAAGCTCCAATACATCAGAAATGATTTAAGTTCTCACGATGCTCATTTCGGTCGTGTAATATCACGATAATTTGCGTGGCACTCGTCGCCTCCTGGCAGGCAAAATTACGGCAAAAACGTACGGTGGTTTTACCTCGGGGCATCGGCCTAAATTTTTGCGGGAAGCTCTTGATAACCGGCGATTCCAGTGATATAATGCAAGTGTTCGGTGTTTTGTTGTTAACAACCCTGTAGATATTAATCATGGTGTGGAGAGGTGTTTTTCTATGGGAACAAAGTCCCTTCCCAAGGTGCAAAAACCCTTTTCGTATTTGGTCACCCGATAAGAACTATCGGATTCGTGGGGGTACTCTTATGGCCAAACAGAATTTTACGAATCCCAAACCAGGCACTTATTTTGAGGCGGAAAGCGGAAAGATACGCATCTTCTCGCATAGCAACATTATCGTTATGAAAGCTTGGCCGCCCATAGCATGGCAAAAGACCGCCGAACATCCTGCATGGGCCCATGTACGACCGGAAATAAAATTACCTTGCGGGGATATCGAAAGCGAAATTCTGCGGCTGGAGTTATCGGCCGAAGAAAATGGGCAGTTATTGCTTCCCTTCAAGAGCCCGTTATGGGTACGGAAGAAACATGGGCAACGGCTGGCGTGGTTGAAATGGTATGCCGGCATTCCGCCCGAAGTGCGGCAGATGGTGCATCGCTTTCCTAAACGTCAGTGGCACATGCTTTCCTTTATCGCCCGCTGCGGTGGTCCCGCCGCCGACCTTGTGCAGTCGAATCCCGCCCTGGCGTTCGCTTTGGCCAACAACTGGATTTTTCATAAACCGGCTGTTCAGCGTCCCCTGCGTTCTGCCCGCGCCTTGCTGGGCCTTGGGAAGAAACAGCGTGAAATCTTACGCTGGCTGGGCTTTCCGGGAAGCAATGCCGGCAGGAAAATACTGGGGAAGGTGTTGTCGTGCGCGATTTCCATTCCCAACCTTCTTTACCTGCGACAGGCCATGGAAGACCCGGATGTTTTCAAAATGATGTCCCATCTTTCCTGGCTCAATGCCGGAGTGATCCGCATCATTACGGATCCGAGGCTGCTGCCCCTTGTCACTTTTTCCTTCCTGGAAGAATTGGCAAATTACCATGGGGAAGACCGGTGGGCTAATGCAGCCTATATGCTGTTAGACAGCATGGAAATGTTTCATATCGTCCCGGCCACGGCATTTCCGAGACCTATTCGCGAATTGGACCAGTTACAGGTATTTCACGATGTTCTCGTGGAGGAAACAAACAGACTGGACCGAAAAGCGCTGGATATACCTTTTCCGCCGCCGCCTTTACAGGGCACGGACACCATCATGCCCATTACCAACGCCGAGGAGCTGGCTGAAGAGGGGAGGGTACAGAAAAATTGTGTGGCGTCCTACTTGAAACGGGTCGTAATCAGTCAAAGAACCTATATTTATCGCGTGTTGCAGCCCGAACGATGCACCCTGGCGCTGGAACAAAACGCCACGGGCTCCTGGCATCTCTCAGAATTGAAGGCGGCGTGTAACAATCAACCTCATACTTCCACATGGGAGGCGGTCAAGAACTGGTATGAAAGTCAAACCGGCAAACAGGCTATTTTCACGATCCCCGCTTTTGAAGCATGTTATGTTCCCTGTGGGGCCCGTGTGGATCATGATTTTGATTTTGACGCGGATGATGTTCCCTTTTGATCCGCCTGTTTCCATCGGAAGTCGTGGTGTGCCCGCCACCAAAACGGCAGGAGCCGTCTCGGCGTCGCCGGGGACGTGAATTGCAAAGGATACGTTCTTGAACGCTCCTGGAAAGGCTCCGTCATCCTGTGGAGGTGGGCCATGCGATATTCATGAAGGCGGGGGCGCCTGTGGGGCATTTGCATTGTTCGGTCAATGGAAATATAATGCCCTGTAGGTTCCTTACCGGAGAAAAACATGATTGCTTTACTTGCGATTTTAGGCGTGTTTGGTTCGATGCTGACAGCAGTATCGGCTCAGGAGATTCCGACGGCAGGGGAGGTGCATGCCAGGCGGCGTCCTGTGGCGGAAGAGTTTGCGGAGAAAGTGGCCCGTATACCCGTCTCCGAGGAGCAACAGCGCACGGCCTCGATTAGCTTTCCTACTCAGAATGCCCGCTTTGTACGGCTGATGATCCATCGAACCGCCGGGAATACGGAACCGTGCGTGGATGAACTGGAGATCTATGGTCCCGACGGCACGGAGAATCTGGCGCTTGTTTCCCGCGGGGCTGTGGCAAGCGCATCCTCGCTGCTGGCCGGGTATGCGATTCATACTGTGGCTCACCTGAATGACGGCCAGTATGGTAATTCCCATAGTTGGATTGCCGCCACAGGGGGAGAGGCTTGGGCTCAGATTGAATTGCCGGAGGCGGTTCCGGTGGCACGGGTGGTTCTATCACGGGATCGAAATGGCGAATACCAGGACCGTATCGCCATCGAGGCGAAAGTGTTGCTGTCACAGGATGGAACAAACTGGCAACCGGTGGGCGCATTGGATTCCAAGTCGGGATTTATGGAGTCACGACGGCGAAACCCGCTCAGTCAATATGATTTATTGCCTCATTTACGGATAGAGCGACTTGCCGAGAAGAACTGGGACGGCGTGGTGCGATACGCCTTTCTGCGCGAGCGTGATACATGGAGCCGCATTCCGGAAGATGATTATTTGTCTCCGCTGGTAACGGAACGGCCGGCCTGTCCGGGCGGTCCTCCGTATTGGGGGCGGATTGCGCGCCTGGCACCTTTGGATAGGGTATTGACATTATATGCCGATTTGATTGACAGGCTGGAGAAACAGGGTGTGGATATCGGCGAAGACCGACAACAGTTGGAGCAGCTCCGGGCGGCGGCAGACTCTGACGCGGATTCCAATGAGGACCTTTACCTGGCGGCCCGGCAGGCGAAGCGTCGCCTGTTTTTCCGTGACCCTTCGCTGGCGTCGGCGGCACATGTGCTGTTCGCCAAGCGGCATCCTTTTCTGGAATCGCATAACTACAGCGAGCATTTGGACGGCGTTCTTGAGCCCGGCGGCGGCGTTTATGTACTTCACGTGCCCCGTGATCTTCAGGGTGGCCTGCTTCCGGACCAGGCCGAGATCGAGCAACTTTTCGATGGCAGCGCCGGCATTGTCCGCGAGCCGGTGCCCGATTACGACGGCCGGACCGTTTTCTTTGCCTATCGGCCCGATATACCGCAGGTCGC
>JAEAMG010002355.1_pt1 | contig 12071 bp, 19 predicted proteins | sample 8958741 | NCBI WGS metagenome assembly JAEAMG01 (sample SAMN16933256, study PRJNA681125) | bioreactor sludge metagenome | isolation source: anaerobic bioreactor treating anionic surfactant - SDBS | place: India: Bengaluru | collected 2019-02-28
TTGTGTTCGTGGTGCCGGCACCAGGAGTCGAACCCGGGACCTACTGATTACAAGAAAACCCTTTTCGGGTTGCTGGTCAGGTACTTAGGTGCGGGCTTGTTACGTAAGCGCAGCGCTAGCGGCCGGATTCCTTGCGGAGCCCGGCGCGCTTGTTACGCAGGTTTCGGTGGGATCAGAGAGCGGAGGGGGCGACCTTCGGGACGCTCAGGTCGTAGATGTCGAGCATGGACTCGTCGCGGTGGCCGCTGGCTTCCTGCTTGTCGGCCCGGGTACCAGGGGTGTCGGTGATGCCGCGGCGCTTGAGGTCGTGCAGGCCGAAGCGCTGCTCCGCCGTGATGACGCCGGCCGCGATCGCGTTACGCATGAAGCGGTTCCAGGCGGTGTCCAGGCCGGACTTACCCAGCGGCCCGCCGTGGTCGGCGGTGATGATGAAGCGCTTCTCCGGGAGGACTGGCACCGCTGTGCCACGGGCTTTCCACACCTGGGCGCGTCGCGCCTTCGCGGCATCCCAGGCGGCGCGCAGCCGCGGCGTCCAGATGACCACGTTATCGCGGCTGCCCTTGCGCCGGTTGGTGAGGATGCCTTCGGCCAGTTCGTTGGCGTCGGTCAGGGTAACGACCTCGATGCCGCGCAGCCGGCACAGGTAGGCCAGCTCCATGACGTAGCTCAGGTGCGGCGGTACCGCATCCTTCTGCCCGCGTTTCAGCTGCCCCAGCTCGCGGGCGCGGTCGATCAGGCGTTGCATCACTTCGAGCGAAGGCAGGCGGCGCTGCTTGCGCTCCGCCGGCGCCTCGATGCCCATGGCCGGGTTGCTGTCCAGGTAGCCCCGGTTGCGGCCCCACTGCATCACCAGCCGCAGGTACCGCAGCGCGTGGGCCGCCTTCGACGGCGTGCCCTCGTCGGCGATCCGATCGATGAGCCGCTGGATCAGAGCCGGGGTGAACTTGCGCACGGCCAGCTCGCCGAGGGGCTTGCCGAGCTTGGTGGGAATGTTGACCAGGACGTCGCGCGACCAGCTGTAGCTTTCCTGGGTCTTGGGAGCCAGCCGCTTGAACTTGGCGCTGTCGTGGTACTCGCGGCACAGGAAGTTGAGGCTCTCCCGGTCCACGCCGTTGCGCACCTCCATGATTCGGTGCAGCTCGCCAAGCGTGGCCGAGCTGTTGGCGATGTTCTGCCGGCGCTGCCGGCCGGCTTCGTCACGGTGCAGGGTGTACCAGCTGCCTTTGCCGCGATGATCAAAGAAAACGGCCGCTGGGATAGCGGCCTGGTCAATGTGCGGTGGGATGTGGGGGTTGTGCTTCCTTGCTCGCCTCATAGGATATCGACGCCGTACTGCTCCTGGTTGCCGGCTTTCAGCCCGCCGGCCTGGTTGATCAGATCCACCGTGGTCCACGGCCCGGTGCGGCCGCGGAACAGGCGGATGCCCTGCTCGTGCAGGGCCCGCTCCACGTCGGCCCGGCGGGCGTAGCCGGTGATGCGCTTGAGGTCGTCGAAGGTCAACACGCTTGAGGCTTCGCTCATGGGCGGGCCTCCAGTTTACTGCTGCTGGCCGGTGGCCATCGCCGAGAATTGCGGCTCAAGCCTTCTCGCCTCGGTCCGCTAGCCATGCCGCCCTCCCAGCCACTCGCTACGGCAAGCCCACTGCCGGCGCATCTCCTCGATCAGCTTTGCGGCGCCGGCGGCGCCTCGATGTTTGGCGATCAGCGCGGTGAGGTCGGTGATGCGCTCTGCCGTCGTGTAGCCCTTGCGAAGCCAGGTTCTGGCCTCGCATTCCAGCCTGAGCTGGCTGCTGTCTTGGTCAGGCATTTGCCACCTCCTCCAGCGGCAGCCCCCTTGAGTGCAGCGCCTTCATGCAAGCCGGGTTCAGCCACAGACATTCGGTGCGGGTATCGCCGCCCCGGCCGGCACTGATGCGAGCCGAGGTGGTGTTCATCGCCCAGCCCTCTAGACGCTCGGCATATAGGTCGCTGGGGTAGCCGCTCAGCACGACCATGCCCTGCAGCGTGCTCAGCATGTCGAGCAGCTCGGCGTGCTGTCCGTTGTCCAGTTCGTGCCGGTAGTAACGCCCCTTCTGCGCGCCGCGCACGCGGGTGTCGTGCATATAGGGCGGGTCTACATAGTGCAGCGCCTGCGGTGAGTCGTGCGCGAGCATGATGTCGATCGCCGGGCGGTTCTCGATCAGCACGCCTGCAAGGCGCTGGCCGAAGGTGGCCAGCTGTTCAGGGTAGCGCGCCCACAGTTGCTGCGCGGTGCCGTACTGGCGGTAGCAGTCGATGCGGAAGCCCGTGGTTCCCTTGCTGGCTCCGGCAGAGCCGAAGCCCATCTGGGCGCGGATGATGGTGCGTCGCGCGCGCTCCACCGGCTCGTCTGTGAAGATCCAGGCCTGCTCGAACTCATCTCGAGCATAGGGCGTCAGCACCAGGAGCTCTGTCAACGCTTCGCGCATGCTGCTGTTCTGCAGTACGCGGAACAGGTTGACGATGTCGCCGTCGAGGTCGTTGTAGACCTCGCCATGACTGCGCGGCTTCTGCATCAGTACGCCGGCGGCGCCACCGAAAGGCTCGACGTATACCAGGTGTGGCGGAAAGTGCTCGATCACCCAGGGTGCCAGGCGAAACTTGCCGCCGTGGTAGCGGATGACGGGCGCCGTGATGGTCATGCCGTAACCTCCTTCGTCTGCGCTTCCCCAGGATGCACGAACAACTCCACTCCATCGCGCAGCAGATCCCGCTGGGTCTCGCGCAGCAGCGCCGGATCAAGGCCCAGCTTGCGGGCCATGGCTTCTGCAGCCCAGCGGGCGCCCATGGTGTTGCTGGCGGTGCGCTTGTCGCCGCGCACGGTGGCCACGTAGGTGCCAGTGGTAAAGCGGGTGCGGATTTCAACGGGCATAACGGCGGCCTCCCTGGGCTTTCTTCGCGGCGACGTTGCCCATGTAGCTGGCCCACTCTTCCTGCTTGCGCTGCTGGCGGATGCGGCTGCAGGCAGCGTGCTTGCGGGTGGAGCGGGCCTTGTTGCAGATGTCGCAGATGCTGGGCAGGTCCAGTCGGTGGCTGGCCATCGTTGGCCGGTTGCGCTCAGCCATGGGCGGACTCCTTGTGCGCTACGATGGCTGCGTCGATTGCTTTGCGCTTCACCTCTTTCGCCGCTGCGGAACCATCTGACCAGGCGCCCGCATGGGTAACGGCAGGGTATTGCTCGTCGGCCATAAAGCCTTCTTCGACATAGACCTCATGCCGTTGACCGGGGACCAGCTCGACCACCACCTTGCGGTGCTTCTCCAAGATGAAGTTGAGGCGGGCGGTATCGTCTAAGGCATCAGGCTGAGCGCTGGCGAGCAGTTCCTCGATGACTTTGAGCTGCTCCTGGGCGCCGGTGACGTAGGCCGGGTCGAAGCCGTTGGGCACTCTCGGGCGGCAGCCGGCCAGCCAGATGACTTTCTGGCAGGCGTCCAGCTCGCGGTGAATCTTCTTGAGCTGCTCAACAGACACGAGGCGCAGGTCGGCAGTTGGCGTGGTAGCCTGCTCAGCGCTGACTTCGGGGGTTTGTGCTTGCATGGTGCTTCTCCTTGGGTTGGTCTGGCCCTGGTGAGTTGCCGCTCACCGGGGCCTTCTTGTTTCTGGGGCTGGGTTACCGAACGCGGATCTTCTTGCCGTCCTCGAGGACGTACAGGTTCACGTCCTCAAGGCGGTACTGCCCGCCGACGCCGCCTTTCACCGAGTAGCCGTCCGTGTCGAACACGATGCGCACCTTGAACGGGTAGCCGTAGCCCTGGGTGCGGCACCACTCGGCCTGGTGGGCGTACTTGCTGGACTTCTTGATCTCGGCGTAGAGCTGCTGGCCTTCCTTGCGGCCGTGCGGGCCATGCGCGGCCTCGAATGCCTCCCAGGCGCGCTGGGTCAGCGCATCAGCAAAGGCGTTGTCCTGGTCGTTGCGATCGACCGACCAGCCCTTCTCCTTGGCCAAGTCTTCGAATGTGAACAGCAGGTCCAGATCCTGCAGCTGGCGGCTCATGCGGCAGGCTCCTGCTGTTTCGCGGTACGGGCAGCCTCGTACTCGCTTGGCAGGATCTCGACGGCGCCTTCTATCCAGCCGGAGGTGGGTTTGCCAGCAGCTACCAGCTCGGCGTGTTCGGCCTTGTTGTTCTGAAAGCCGAGGCAGAAGTAGGCCGTCCCGTCCCGCTCGAACATCACTCCGCCGCACAACAGCAGGTTGCCGGTGTTGACGTTGAGCCGGTCCCAGTAGTCGTGCTTGCTGAGGCGCCCCGGGCAGAGTGCGCGCCAGGTGCTGAGCAACCGTTCATGCTCTGCGCGAATGGCGGCGCGCTCTTCTTTGCTGATGCCCTTGGGTGGTACCGCCTGGCTGCGCAGGCTGCGATAGCCCCATTCATCTGGGCGGCGCCAGTGCACATCCAACTCCCGGCTCCCGCTCAGCTTCACGCCGCCCGCGAAGTTCGAGTCGATGTCGTGCATCGGCGCGACCTCTCCGCCGATCACCGTGCCCAGCGCTTCCAGCTCTTGCCGAAACTGGTCTTTGGCCCGGTAGTAGTCCTGGACGATGGCGACCGTTTCTGGCGCCTGTGATTTGTAATAGTGGTATTGCATGGTGCTTCTCCTTGGTAAGGCCCAGGCGTTGCCGCGCCCGGGCGCTGGGGTTAGCGGGCCGCCAGGGCCAGCAGGTTGGGGGCGAGGTAGCCGGCCGCGAGCAGTACCGCCAGGGTCACGCCGCTGCCCAGCAGGGTGAGCAGGGTTTCGCGCCGGCTGGGGCTGTAGAGGTCGTCGTTGTCGTTCATTGGCATGGTGCTTCTCCTTGGGTTGGTACCGGCGTTGCCGCGCCGGCGGGTCAAACGAGCTGGAACAGCCAGCAACGGACGGTCTTGGCGTTGTTCAGCCCGTCGGTGGCGATGTTCGAGTTGATGGGCTTGTTGGTCTCGATGAACTTCGGCGACTTGCTGGTCTTGAGCAGGCGCTTGAGCTCGCTGAGGTTCGGGAGCTGCTGCCGCTTGTTGGCCGCCATCTCGACGAACTCGTTGAGGTTGATGGCGAAGAAGGCCGACTTGCGGGAGTGGTTCAGCCGGCCGCCGGGTTCGTTCAGAGGGCCATTGAGGAACTCGACCATGTCCCAGAATTCGCGCACGAGCGGGTGGTCAGCGTTGATGGCCTGCTGGCGCTCCTGCGCCATGCGCTCCACCTCGGCATGCACCTGGGCCGCGCGCTCGTCGCTGAGCGGCACCACCAGCTGCAGGGCGTCCACCAGGCTGCGCAGCTGGGCGTGGTTCTTGGCGATCCGCACGGTGCGGATGCCCGGCAGCGCCAGCAGCTGCTGCTCGTAGCCGGACGTGCGCTCGTCCAGGAGCTTCATCACCTGCGCCTCGGGCTTGAGCGCCTTGATGATGAAGCCGCTGAGCTGCTCAACCGGCATGCGCTCCAGGCGCTCGGCATGGAGCTTGGTTTCCGGGGTCTGGTGCTCGCGGGTCAGGTGTACATGGCCCAGGCGCTGGAGGATCGGCTCGGAGGCGTTGACGGCGTTGTTCTGCGCGATCAGCAGGGCGCCGCGGAACGGCGGTTCGCGGGTGTCGTTGCCGTTGTTTTTCACACCGGTGGAGCGAACGCTGCGGCCGTTGTAGGCGGTCTTGAGTTCGTCCCAGTCGAAGTGCTTCACCGGCGCGCCTTCCTTTTGCTCGCGCTCGGACTCGATCAGCACCACCGGCAGGTTGCCCACCTGGGCGAAGTTGCGCGCCCGGCTGGCCGGGGTCGCCTTGGACGGGTCGAAGCCCTCGTATTCGGTACGGCCGGTCAGTTTCCAGAGCAGCTCCACCAGCGTGGTCTTGCCCGCGCCGGCCTCACCGATCAGCTCCAGGAACAGGTAGGACTTGTGCAGCTGGCGGATCTGCTCGGCGTACAGCGCGCCCAGCCACCAGGCCAGCACCACCACGCCGCGCACGCCAAAGCAGCGCCAGAACAGGTCGAACCACTCTTCGTCGTAGTCGGCCAGGTCGGCATTGATGTGGAGCACTGGCGACAGGCTCTGCGACTTGATGCTCAGGGAGCCGACGTCGAAGAAGTCCTCTTCGTTGAGCTTGTGCACCTTGCCGCCGGCGATCGCCAGATCGTTGAACACGTAGACGCCGTGCTCGCGGGTGTAGCCGATCCAGTCGATGGTGTTGACGGTCTTGAGGCTGTCGAGCTGGTAGCCAAGCATGCGCTCCAGCTGCTGCGGGGTGCCGGTGAACATGGCCCCGTTGCAGACGTTGAGCAGGCGCTTCTTGAACTCCGGCGCCGAGGCGATCTGCGCCGCGGTAAAGGTGCTCTTGATGGTGGGCGCTTCGGGCCGCTCGACGCGGAAGTAGTACCAGGCCTCGTCGGTCACCTCGTTGCGCATGTAATACAGCGCGTCGAAGTAGCAGTTGGCGATGCGCACCACGGCGGCGCTCTGGCGCAAGGCCTTGTCCCGGCGTTGCTTGTCGTTGAGCAGCTGGTCGTCGTGGTGCTCGGAGCCGTCAAGCTCGCGGGCGGTGCGCTCGTACTTCTCCATGTCCAGGTTGAACCAGTACAGGCGCGAGCGGTAGGTGAAGTGGAATTCCTTGCGCTCGTCCCATTCGTACATCAGCAGGCCCTTTTCCTCGGCCGACTCGGCCAGCAGCAGGGCGCCCTGGTGGCGGGCCTCGGCCATGTCCAGCTCGATGCGCTTGGCGCGCTCTTCGTCGCCGTCGATGAAGGCCCAGCGCTGGTGCAGGTCGTTCCAGTCGACCTTCTTGGCGCCGCGCTGCGGGATGACAGCCGCCTCGCACTTGAAGCCCAGCTCGCGCGCCTGAGCTACCCACTTACGGGTGTTGCGGAGCGCCTGCGGCTCGTTATCCAGCGCCCAGACCAGGCGCGGCAGGCGCTTGTCCGCCTCATGGCAGGCGTTCTTGAGCGCCTTGAGCGATTGCTCGGGCAGCGGCGCGCTGCTCATCATCGAGACGGCAGCGACGTCGTGGTGCAGCAGGGCAATGGCGTCGAAGATGCCCTCGACGATGTACAGCTCCTCGACTTCCACCAGGTTGAGCGACGGCGGGCACCACCAGACGCCCGCGTAACCACCGCCGCCCGGCTTGAAGCGGGCCTTCTGCTTGCCGAAGCGCTCCGGCCGGTCGATCAGCCGTTCCCAGTAGCCGCCCTTTTCCAGCGGGAAGCGCACGGTGGCGCTGCCGGCGTTGATGTCGCGGCTCCAGTAGTTCTCCTGGCTGTACCAGCCAGCAATCAACTCCAGGCGGAAGCCGCGGGCGAACTGCAGGTAGGCGCTGGCCGTGGCCATGGGGTCCTGGGCGGTGGCCGGGGCGGTCTTGCTCCAGTCGTTGAACAGGTCGTCATACAGCTCTTTGACGTGGACGCGGTGGCCACACTTCTCAGGACGGCCGCAGATCAGCATCCAGGGCGAGTCGTGGAAGGTGTAGAGGGTCTTCTTGCCGCAGTTGTGCGCCGGGCATTTGCCCTTGCGCATGTAGTTGGTGCCGGCCATGTGCTGGAGGCCGAAGTCGCGCTCGATGCGGCGCAGCACCTCGGCCCGTAGGGTTTCTTTCATCTGCATGGTGTGGCTGGCCTTACTGGTTGGCGCCGAGGGCAGCTTTCAGCGCCCCGATGGTGCGTTTGTGGCCGGCGAGGGCCGGGTAGTCATCGAGGATGCGGCGGCTGCGCAGGAACTCCGGCACGGTGCGGTAGCGATCGTCGTACCAGTGCTCGGTCAGGCCACGGCGCAGCTCGCAGCGCAGGCTGCTAAGCAGGGCCTCGGCTACGGGCTTGGGCATGTCCAGCTGGATGGCAATGGCTTGTTGCATGGCGGCAACCTCGAATTTCGGGTGCAACTTCCCCAAACCCACGCTCAAGCGGGTCTGGGTACGGTGATTCAGGGGGTGGTGGTCAGTGCGCGGCTGCTGCAGCCGGCAGTGCCGCGGGTGGCTGCAGGCGCAGCGGCAGGTAGCGGGTTGGAATGAACACCCGCTCTCCGCTGCGAACCAGGACAAGGCACACGCGGGTTTCGTCGCAGCCCTGGGCCCAGTCGATTGCCACGCGGGACGCCAGTTCGGTCATCGCCAGATGGACCAGCCGCGGCGCCATGAACGCAGGAACGTCCAGGCCTTGAACCAAATAGCGGCACGCGCGGTCGTATAGGCGCTCATCGTCGGCAAGGTGCTCATCCTGATGGCGCAGGAGGTAGGCCTTGGCGGCGGCCTGCATGCTGCTGCGGTAATCCTTGGCAGAGGTGTCGTGGCTCATGCGTGTGCTTCCTTGAGTGGCTGATCGAACAGATCGGGTTGATCGGATGCAGGCCGGCTGTCACGCAACGCCTGCATTTTCGCCACGGATGGCGCAATCGGCAGCACCACCCTTGGCTTGTCCATGCCCGAGGTATTGATCTGGTAGTCCCAGCTCATCGAGCCCGTGAGCACCAAGCCGCAGGCCAGATTCATGCACTGGCCGTAGATGGTGCGGAATGTCGGTGTTTGCCCCTCGGAGTTGCGAATGCGCATCCGCTCTCCGCATGCTGGGCATACCAGCTTGTAAACGCTCAAATCCCTTCCCCCCCGGCCGTGGCAGCCGCCGTACAGCACTTATTTTTTGTCGTTGCAGGTATGCAGAACGATGACTGCCGCTATCTCCGCGTGGCGGGCAGAGACGTAGCGGCGGTGGGCATCGAGGATGGCGTTGGCTTCGCCTTCGTCGATCGCTCCGTCCTCCAGGGCCTTGGCAATGATCAGGTCCACCCGGCCGCGGCGCTTCGCGGTATCCACGGCGCGGTGGTAGAGCTCCATGTTGTCCAGCTCTTCGGCCGCCGGTAGCGGGACGAACACTCCGCCGTACTGCGCGGCGATGTACTCGGGCAGGTAGGCCGTGCCGATCTGCTGCTCGAGCAGCAGGATCTGCTCGTCGGTCAGCGGGCGGTGGCCGGCGCTCTCGTAGGCGTGGTTGTCGAACTTCTTGATTTCCAGGCCCAGGCGGGCCGCGGCGCAGTCACGGCCGCCGGGGTAAGCGGCGATGATGGCGCTGACCACCTTGCGCCGGCTGTCGAGGATCGCGTGCTTCATCTTCTCGTTTCTCGCCTTGGGGTTTGCCATTACTTTGGAATCACTGCGAAGTCAGTCTTGCGGCGCCCGTAACGCGGCGCTTCGCCGGCTACTACGCCTTCCTTGATGCCGAGCAGTACGGCGGCGCGGTGGGCTTCCCCGCGCAGGCACTTCTTCTGCCCGTTGAGCACGGCGTAAACCGTGGACGGGCTGATGTCGTTCTGTTCGGCCCATTCCTTGGCGGTCAGGCCGAGCTTGCTGAGGCGTTCACGCGCAGCGTTGCGCGCTTGATCGCTGGGGTATCCGTTCGGCATAGTTCAAATTCGTGTGATTTCGTGTGATGTGGGTTCAGATTATTCAACGAATGTTGAACTGTCAATGCTCCGAGGATTCGTTTTGTTGAACATTGGCGAGCGGCTAAAGGAAGAGCGTGTCCGGCTTGGGTACAACCAAGCGGATTTCGCAGCGATTGCCGGCGTCGCTAAGACCTCCCAGTTCAACTACGAGAAAGGTGAGCGAAGCCCCGATGCGGCCTACCTGGCTGCTGTGGCTGAGAGGGGCGTCGACGTGCTCTACGTCGTTACCGGCGCCCGCACCCCCCAACTTGCTGAAGCCCTCACCGTGCGGGAGGCCGAGATCCTGGACAGCTATCGCCAGCTCAGCGAGTACGACCAGGGAGCTATTCATCGCATGACTACTGCTCTTGCCAACGCCTCGAACGCTCCAAAGGAAGGTGGGCGCTAGCCCGCAAAGTTTCTCAGGGAGGAGAACATGCAGAATCTTGCGCTCGTGCTTGCGGTCGCAGTCCTTACTGCTTGGTGCGCAGGTGTGATCCACCCGGCTGCCGTCGGGCTGCGAGGAATGAAGCGTGCTCACGTCGGGGCTTGGGGTTTCGGTGCGACATTGATGGCCGTGGCGCTGGCGAAAGCCGCCCCCACCGGCATGTGGGACGTCTCTGATGTCACCGCTGGGTTGATCATCCTTTCCCTTCTCTTGGGGTGGCCGGTTCTGGCCGTAGTGAATGTCATCCGCGATTCGCTCGCATCAAGGCGCACACTAAAGGCTACGGCTGGCGCGCCGGTTTCGGGTGCCCAGCCTGTAGCCATGGATGCTGAGCCGGCGCTTAAGCCGATGCCCGAACGGTCGAACAAGGCAACGCCAACCCTACGATCTGAGCCTGATCAGAAGCCAATCTCAAAACCCCTCCTCCACGAGCCAAGCAAGACGTCTCGCAGGGCGATCGATACAGGGTGGAGGAGGGGCAGAGTCTCGTTTGAATACGTAGATGCCAACGGTGATTGGTCGATGCGCACGGTGACGGTGCACTCAGTGAGCTCTACCCGAATCCAAGGCGAGTGCCATACCCGCCGCGCGGAGCGGACCTTCCTGCTTGAGCGCATCCAGGGCGACATTGTTGACCTAGATACGGGTGAAATCCTCCGGCCACGTGAGTTGGCAAGGAAATATGCCTAATTATGTAAGTTAGATGTTGTTCGCTGGCCCTGGGGCAGTGTTTTTTTTGGGGTTAAGGCGTGGGGGTATGAGCAACATATATGCGCAGCCTCCTAGTCTGTTCGGATTATTTCAAAGTGGGCGGGGTTTTATGTCTGGTACAGTTTCGAAGACGTTAGTAGTCAAAGCCATTGGCTATAAGTGTTCACGATTCACCGATAAGGATTGGCAAGAGCCACGGATTGACGATTTGGTGAGAGTGCTCTTCGAAAATTGCCCAACAATGGGCGAAAGACATTTTCCGCCCATGGGAGATATTGAAAAGGGTAACTCGTGTTCGTTTTTGAATAAAATTAAGGACTACAAAGAACATGGAGTGCTCTTTGATGTATGCGCCTACACGTCCGGAATGGTCCCGGAATCACTGATACCTGACTTCTCAAGGGCATCGGCAGATATCGTCCCGGTAGTCCTGAAAGACAACGATGGTAATTCAGGAGAGTTGGTTTCTAACTACAGATGTTATGCGCTTGGGAATATCCTTATTGTCGAGTTGGTAAAAGGTAGTGGCGGCACCCAAGGTCTAGTGTCTTTGCTGAACAGGCTTGTACGGCGAGTGATTCACGCGAGGCACCCGCTGATAGAGTTGTCTGATATCGCTTCATCTGACTTAGGTAGGCTTATCGATAGCCGTGGTGGTGTTCGTAAAGTGACCGCTCGATTAGTTGATGGTTTTGGTGCGCAATCCAATACGTATGGAGAAACACTCGCATCTGTGCGCGCGAAAGTTCCTAATGCCAACAGCTGTTTAGTTACGTGGGAGTCCGAGTCGGATGGCAAGCCTCTAGGCAAAGACGAGGCGGTAAGTATCCTCGAAGAGGCGGATACCACGCTGTCTGCGGTAACTCTTCACTTTGTTCTGGGTGGCTCTGTCTCAGATCTGTCCGAGTATAAAGAAAAGAAAACTGTTAGTATCCAACTTGCTGCCGATGGTCGTCCTGCTCTTACTGAAATTGAAACTGCGTTGAAAACATATCTAAATGAGTTGCGCGATCCTCGGAGAAATGGTCCAATTTTTACTGATGGTAGGTTAAAGAAAGTAACCAAAGTCGGTGGGTAGCATGAACGTTAAGCATTGGCTGGTTCCTGATGAAGTTCAGAGTAGCGCTAGCGCTACTCTTAAAATGTTTAGAGCTGTCAGTAAGGCAAGAAATTTCTGGTCAAAGCAAATATTTGCTTTCTTGGCGCCTGTTCTTATAGGAGTGTTTATTTCCTATTTTGTGGTGCCTGATATTTCAATATTCAAAGACAAAGGAACTTTGAAGGATGTTATAACAAATATAATGACTTTCGGCTCTGTGCTCGCTGGATTTGTAGTAACTCTAATGCTTTTTACTGGGCGAACTGATGGCGCAAACTCGCTCAGCGTCGACCAAGCCAATGATTATATTTCGAAAGTTAAATACCTGATTTTTTCACAAATCTTGACTCTCATAGTTTATTTATCTTGCATCTTGACCTGTTTGTGGTGGCTGGTTTGTTATGGGTTGGAGTTCGCGCCCGTCTATTTAAATTTTTC
>JAEAMG010002356.1_pt1 | contig 12068 bp, 8 predicted proteins | sample 8958741 | NCBI WGS metagenome assembly JAEAMG01 (sample SAMN16933256, study PRJNA681125) | bioreactor sludge metagenome | isolation source: anaerobic bioreactor treating anionic surfactant - SDBS | place: India: Bengaluru | collected 2019-02-28
TGCGCATCATCACCCCCAGATGGATAGATTGTCGGTTCCAGGGTTTGCCCGAGGTGCTGTCACCGGTCGACCAGACAGCCGGGATGTGAACCAGGTGCAGAGACCGTGTTGCGCGATTCTACCACTCCTACCCTTGTCTTGTCAATTCGTCGTCCCGAGACTGCACCAGCGTGTCGCTGACTCCCCGGTTTGCTGTGCCCGCCCCTTTGTGCTACAATGGCCAGACAATCGCTGTTTTCTCCCATACCATCATATGTCAGTAACTCAGAAAACAACCATTTCGCTGATCATCCCAACCGACCGCGCTGATGACGCGTTCCGCTGCTGTCTTGCGGGCGTATACCGCGCCGACCCCGCACCTGACGAGGTCATTGTTGTCGTGGACGGTGGCGACGAGATGGCCCTCAGGATAGCCGCCTCCTTCGGCGCAACCGTGGCTCAGACACCCGTCCGCGCTGGACCTGCTGGAGCACGCAACGCGGGCGCCCTCTTGGCATCCGGCGATATTCTGTTCTTCGTAGATGCGGACGTGCTCATCCCGGCCGATAGCCTCGGCCGGGTTGCTGGCGCGTTTCAGGCTGAGCCGCACCTGGCCGGGCTCTTTGGCTCTTACGATACCAGCCCGGCCGCACCCGGCTTTCTCTCCCAGTACAAGAATCTACTGCATCATTATGTCCATCAGACATCGCGTGAAGAGGCGTCCACTTTCTGGTCAGGCTGTGGCGCAATGCGTCGCGACGTTTTTCTGGGCCTGGGAGGCTACAGTGTCAGCTACCTCATGCCTTCCATCGAGGACATCGAGCTGGGCTACCGATTGAGAGCAGCCGGGTACCGCATCCGACTACTCAAGTCATTGCAGGTCAAACACCTCAAGGCCTGGACCATCACCTCGCTGCTGCGTGCCGACTTTTTCGGGCGCGCTCTCCCATGGAGCGAGTTGATCTTGCGCAGCGCGAACATGGTCAACGATCTCAATGTCACCGTGACGAGCCGGTGGTGTGTGGTTCTGACCTATGTGCTGCTGTCTTCGCTGCTGGTCGCCTGGCGCTGGCCGGCAGCACTCCGGGTCGCCCTGCTGTCCGCCACGGCCCTCTTGGCACTCAACGCTCCCTTGTATCGCTTTTTCGCACGGCAGCGCGGCGTCCTATTTGCGCTGGCAGCCATTCCCTGGCACTGGCTGTACTATCTCTACAGCGGCCTCGCGTTCGCTATCGCTCTCACCAGGCACATTCTGCGATCGCTCCGCGGCCAGCAGGTGTCCGGCCCGGCCGCCGCACAACATGGCGCACGCCTCACTTCCTCACAGGCGCCTTCCGTCCGAGAGGAGAAGACGAACCCATAGTGTCCAACCACTTTCCCGTCGTGATCATCGGGGCCGGCCCAGCTGGCCTGGCCGCCGCTTACGAGCTCATCCAGCACGGCGTGCACCCTCTCGTGCTCGAGATGGCCGACAAAGTAGGTGGTATCTCTCGAACCGAGATGTACCAGGGCTACCGTTTTGACATTGGCGGTCATCGTTTCTTCACCAAGGTCCCGGAAGTACAGCGATTGTGGGAAGAATTGATGGGCGCCGATTTTCTCCGAGTTCAGCGTCTTTCACGCATCTATTATCGCCACCGCTTCTTCCAGTACCCTCTGAACCTGCGTAACACGCTGTCGAATTTGGGCCTGTGGGAAAGCGCCCTTATCTTGTTGAGCTTTATCCGCTGGCAGCTCTTCCCCTACGAGAAGGTGGAGGATTTTGAAGAGTGGGTCACGAACCGCTTCGGCCAGCGTCTGTACCGCACGTTCTTTCAGGGATACACCGAGAAGGTGTGGGGTATACCGTGCACTCACATCCGTGCCGATTGGGCTGCCCAGCGCATCCAGGGCCTCTCGCTGACGTCCGCCGTGCTGAATGCCCTGACCAGGGCGGAGACGACCAAGTCACTGATCAGCGAGTTCAGCTACCCGCGCCTGGGGCCAGGCATGATGTGGCAGCGCCTTGCTCAGGCTGTAGAGCGTGGCGGCGGCGTGGTCCAGCTTAACAGCGAGGTGGTGCGCCTGGAGCACGGTGGAGAGAAGGTGCTGAGCATCACGACTCAAGAGGGCAATCGGACACAGAGCATTACCACGAACCATGTGTTGTCCAGCATGCCTCTGCCCGACTTGATCGCGCGGCTCGCCCCTCCCCCGCCACACGAGGTCCTGCAGGCGGCATGCGCACTGAGCCACCGCGCTTTCATCCTGGTGGGATTGATCGTGAACCGGGCCGACTTGTTCCCTGACAACTGGCTCTACATCCAGAGCCCGGAAGTAACAGCCGGCCGAATTCAGAACTTTAAGAATTGGAGCCCGGCCATGGTGCCGGACCCGGGCAAGACCGCCCTGGGTGTTGAGTATTTCTGCAACGCGGGAGATGCCCTCTGGCACACCCTTGATGCTGAACTGGTGCAGTTGGCCGCTCGTGAAGTTGCGCAAATCGGCCTGGCAAAGGAGGCAGAAATGGAGCCCGGGCCGGTCATCCGCCAGTCCCACGCCTACCCGGTCTACGACAAGGACTATCGCGCGAACGTCGCCATGATCCGCGGCTTCCTGGCCAGCCTGAGCAACCTGCACAGTATCGGCCGCAACGGGATGCACCGTTACAACAACATGGACCACTCCATGCTGACCGGGATGCTGGCGGCCCGTAACATCCTGGGCGAGTGCCACGACCTTTGGGCCATCAATACGGAAGACTCCTACCATGAACAGATCGCAGCCCGCACCTAGCTTGGCGGCTGTCCATGGTCCCGGGCGCACCCACCCATGGCGCAGAGGTTAGCGACCTAATGTACACATCAACCCAACTCCCAGTCTTGATGTGTCACGATATCAGCGAGCAGCGTGCGGTGATTGCCCTGTCGCCGTCCGTGTTCCAAAGCGGCCTGGCGCGCCTACACGCCGCTGGATTCCACACCATGAGCTTAGGGTCTGTGGCGCAGCAGCTCCTGACCAGCGCTACCTCGAGTGCTCCTCAGGACACAGGGCCTTTTCCCGACAAAGCCTTTGTGATCACCTTCGACGACGGCTCGCAGAGCGTATACAGCCAAGCCTTTCCTACTCTGCAGGACTACGGCTATACCGCCACCGTCTTTCTCACCGTTGGGAGCCAGACCCCAACCTCCTCGCACCTGCGGCTGCCATCGCGGAAGGATCGCACGATGCTGAGCTGGGGAGAGATTCGCGAGATGCAGCGCTATGGCATCTCATTCGGCGCTCACACGCTCACGCATCCCAATCTCACGCGCATTCCGCCCGAGCAAGCCGAAGCCGAGATTCGCACTTCCCAGGCAGTCATAGCCGATGCTCTGGGCGTGGCTGTCCCGACGTTTGCCTATCCCTACGGCTATTACAACGAGCTCACGCGCGAGTTGGTGAGCCGGTACTTTGCCTGTGCTTGCTCCGTCCGCCTCGGATTGGTCCACGCGGCGAGCGACCGGTTCGCTCTGGAGAGAGTGGACACGTACTACCTGCGCACCGAGCGCCTCTTTGCCTGGATGCTCAGCCCACGGTTTCCACTGTACGTCCAGGCCCGGGCCATCCCTCGCCGCATCCGCCGCGCTCTCAATTGGAGGATGGGATGAGCAGTGCGCACCTGCCCTTGTGGCCCCTACCTCCCCACAACGTGACCCTGAGCGCTGACCAGGTGCACGTCTGGCGCGCTACCTTGCAGTTGCCCGAGACACTCGTGCTGCAGCTGCACGCCATCCTCTCGCCCGACGAGCAGGAACGGGCCAGGCACTACCGGTTCCGCCATGACCAGCAGCGCTTTATCGTCGCTCGCGGCTGGCTACGTGTTATACTGAGCCAGTACCTCCACCTAAATGCAGGACAACTGCGCTTCCGCTATAACCCACACGGGAAACCGGAACTGGACCCAGCAGATCAGCCCGTCCACAGCCTGCACTTCAATCTGGCACACTCGGAGGACCTAGCCTTGTTCGCCATCGCCAGCGAGCGCAGGGTGGGCGTGGATCTGGAACATCTCCGTTCTGGCCTGGCCGATGACAGGGTCACCGACACGGTTTTCGCGCCGCGCGAAGTGGCAGCGCTGCGCTCTCTGCCTCCACGCGACCAGGAGAAAGCCTTCTTCGCCTGCTGGACTCGCAAAGAGGCGTATGTGAAAGCAAGAGGTGAAGGCCTGGTCATGCCACTGGACGCCTTCGAGGTATCTCTGCTTCCAGGAGACCCTCCGGCACTGCTTTTCATGCCCGGCGATCCTGACGAAGTAGGGCGCTGGTCGCTGCGCGAGATTGACCTCGGCCCGGATTATGCCGCTACCCTGGCAGTTGAGGGACAGGGCTGGCTTCTACAGCTCTGGCAGCACCCTGGATTTGAGCCGTTGCCCCCTTCCACAGGAGGGAAAGATACATGAGCGAAACAGCAGAAGACACCACCATCTACAAGGTCGTTGTCAACCACGAAGAGCAGTACTCCATCTGGCCGGCCGACCGCGAGAACCCTCTGGGCTGGCGGGATGCGGGAAAAGTCGGGCTCAAAGACGAATGTCTAGCCTACATCAAGCAGGTATGGACCGACATGCGTCCATTGAGCTTGCGCAAGAGCATGGAGGGAAGGTCCTAGAGTCGCATGAGCCACTTTGATCTGTCCCCGCCACGCTCCATCCCTGCCCTGCTTGCCACACAGGCAGAGGCAAACCCTCACGCCATCGCCATCTGCGCACCCGGACGCGCCGCGCTGAGCTACACTGCGCTGTGGGCCCACGTACAGCAGACCGTGGCCGCGCTGAATGCAGTTGGCGTCGGCCAGGCTGACCGAGTCGCTATCGTGCTCCCCAACGGCCCAGACATGGCGGTGGCTTTCCTGAGTGTGGCCGCGGCCGCAACCGCCGCACCTCTCAACCCCGCCTACCGCGAAGGCGATTTCGAATTCTACCTGACGGACCTGGAGGCGCGAGCTCTGCTGCTCCTTGTTGGAGTAGAGTCACCGGCGCGCGCCGTGGCCGCCAAGCTGGGCATTCCGGTGCTCGAGCTGGCTCCATCAAGGGAAGGAGCTGCCGGCACCTTCGTACTTCGCAGCCAGGGATCGACTGCAACCTCGCGCGGGGGCATCGCAAGCGAGGATGCTGTGGCTCTGGTGCTCCACACGTCAGGGACCACCTCGCGGCCCAAAGCGGTCCCACTGACCCATGCAAATCTCTGTGCGTCGGCGCTAAACATCCGCCACACCCTCCAACTGACCTCCGCCGACTGCTGTCTGAATGTACTGCCTCTCTTTCACATTCATGGTTTGGTCGCGGCGTTGCTGGCTTCGCTTGCGGCAGGCGCCAGCATCTGCTGCAGCCCCGGGTTCGACGTGGATGGCTTCTTCAGCTGGCTGGAAACCTGCCATCCCACCTGGTACACAGCAGTCCCGACCATGCACCAGGCGATTCTGCAACACGCCCCCGCACACCGGGAGATCATCGCCCGGACTCACCTGCGCTTCATCCGCTCGTCCTCCGCGTCGTTGCCCCGCAAGACCATGGCTGACCTGGAGAGCGCTTGCTCCGCGCCGGTGATTGAGGCCTACGGCATGACCGAAGCGGCCCACCAGATGGCCAGCAACCCCCTGCCGCCTGGTCAGCGCAAACCGGGGTCGGTGGGACCTGCAGCCGGTCCTGACGTGGCCACCATGGACAGCACCGGAAATCTCCTGCCACTGGGCGCCACAGGCGAGGTCGTCATCCGCGGCCCCAACGTCATGGGCGGCTATTTGAACAATCCGGAGGCTAACACCCGGACGTTTGTGGATGGCTGGCTTCGCACCGGCGATCAGGGCTATTTCGACCAAGATGGCTACCTCTTCCTCACCGGGCGTATCAAGGAGATCATCAACCGCGGCGGGGAAAAGGTGAACCCGGTCGAGGTCGACGCCGTGCTTCTTGACCATCCCGCCGTGGCGCAGGCCATCACCTTTCCCGCCCCACACCCAACCCTAGGCGAGGATGTTCTCGCTGCAGTCGTGCTGCAAGCGGGTGCGTCAGTCACCGACAGGGAGTTGCGAGACTACACCTTCTCACGCCTGGCCCCATTCAAGGTCCCGACCAGCATCCTGATCGTGACCGAGATCCCCAAAGGTCCCACCGGCAAACTGCAGCGTCTTGGGCTGGCACAGCGCTGGGCGGAGAGAATTCGCCCGGAGTTCGTGGCACCCGGAACGCTTGCCGAGCAAGCACTGGCGCGTCTTTGGACAGAAGTACTCGGAGTGGAACAGATCGGTGTGCACGACAACTTTTTCATGCTGCGCGGCGATTCGTTGCAGGCCGCGCGCCTCGTGGCGCGTATCAACGCTGCATTCCGGGTGGAACTGCCCTTGCCTGCCGTGTTTCGCGAGCCCACACTGGCGGAGCAGGCAGCGATGATTGAGCAACTGCTGCTTGAGGATGTTGTGCGACTGACAGGCGGGAATCGCAAGGATACCACGGGCGCACCACAATGAGCACCAGCCCTGAGCGAGACAACTCACGTCTGACTCCTGCGCAGCAAGCTTTGTTCGAGAAGCGCCTGCAAGATGCCCTGGCTCTGGCTGCGCCACCACCCACGATCCGGAGGCGCCCCGACCAGAATCGCTTTCCGTTGTCTTTTGCCCAGGAACGTTTCTGGTTCTTGCAGCAGCTTGACCCGGCCGGCGCCGCATACAACCGCCCCGCCGCCATTCGGCTCCACGGGCCTCTCCAGGCGCACATGCTCGAACGCGCCCTCAGTGAAGTGGCTCGCCGCCACGAAATCCTCCGCGCCATCTTCCCGTCCCACGACGGACAACCACAGCAAGTGATTATCCCGCCCGGTTCGGTTCAACTCCCTGTCGTCGATATCAGTGCACTGCCTCCAGACCAGCGCGAGGCACGTGCTCGCGAACTGGCCCGCGAGGAGACTCGACGTCCATTCGGACTCACGGAAAGTCCGCCATGGCGTGCCATTCTGCTGCGACTGGCATCGGACACACACGTCCTGCTGCTGCCGACCCACCACATCATCTCCGACGCCTGGTCCAGCCGCATTCTCCTGCGAGAGCTCGCGGCCCTCTATTCAGCATCTGTTAACGGCAAACCATCCCCTCTCCCGGAACTGGTCTTACAGTACGCCGATTTTGCCCACTGGCAGCGCCAGGTACTCCAAGGCAAATCACTGGACGCCCAGCTTGCGTATTGGCGGCAGCAGCTGGCGAACTTGCCTCCTGCTCTTGAGCTGCCCTCTGATCGCGCGCGGCCTCTCGTGGAAACCGACCGTGGCCGGGACGTGAGCCTTGTTCTGCCACCGGCCCTGGGCCAAGCGTTGCGGGGTTTCGCACAGGCCGAAGACGCCACCCTGTTCATGGTTCTGCTCGCTGCGTTCCAGGTCTTGCTCTATCGCTACACGGCTCAGGAAGACATCGTGGTCGGCTCACCAGTCGCCGGGCGGTCGCCGGCCGAAACCGAGGAGCTGATTGGCTGCTTCATCAACACGCTCGTCCTGCGCGCCAACCTGGCCGGCAATTCCGCTTTTTGCGAGTTCCTGAGCGCCGTGCGCACGACCTGCCTGGACGCCTTCCAGCACAGCGACTTGCCATTCGAGCAGCTCCTCGCAGCGCTGAATCCCACGCGTGACCTCAGTCGCGCACCGCTCTTCCAGGTCATGTTCAACTCTCACCTGCTTCCGGTACCGGTCATCGCGCCCGCCGCAGGCCTTTGTTTCAGCGAGTTCTCCTTTGACAGTGGGATCGCCCAGTTTGATCTCAGTGTTGATATCCATCCCGGCCCTGCGGACCAGGGCCTCACCCTGGTCTTTAGCTACAACACCGACGAGCTCACCGAGCCTGCGATCACCCGCATGCTGGGCCACTACCGCACCCTGCTGGAGGGGATCGTCGCGGACCCAGCGCAACGCATCGCCAGCCTGCCGCTCCTGACACCCGCCGAGCGCCACGAGATGCTGGTCACGTGGAACGCTACACAACGGGCGCGGCCCGAGCAGTGCCTCCACGAGATGGTCGAGCAGCAAGTGCAGCGCCACCCACAAGGCAGCGCGGTGCGTTTTCCCGGCCAAAACCTGAACTACGCCGAGCTCAATTCCCGAGCCAACCAGATGGCTCGCTTCCTGCGGCGCCGCGGCGTGGGGCCGGAGACGATTGTCGCCGTTGCCTTACGCCGCACGCTGGACATGCCATTGAGCCTGCTGGCCATCCTCAAGGCAGGCGGCGCATACCTGCCATTGGACCCTGACCTACCGGCGGAGCGGCTCAAGTTCATGCTGTAAAAGGCCGGGGCACGTTGGGCGCTGGTCCAACAGCCACTCCCCGGCATCGACTCGGCCCAGGCGGAACGCAGCGTGCAGATCATCCACGTGGATTCAGTGCGAGGCGAGCTGGCTGCAGAGAGCCCAGAGAACCTGCCCAACCTGGCGACCCCCGATAACCTTGCTTACGTGCTCTACACATCCGGATCGACAGGCAAGCCCAAAGGCGTTATGATCTCGCACCGGGCTGTGTGCAACCAGACCGCCTGGTTTGCTGAGGCATACGAGCTCGGCCCCGCGGACCGCGTACTCCAGATTGCACCACTGAGCTTTGATGCCTCGGTTCCCGAGGTCTTTGCCGCCCTTGCCGCAGGGTCGCAGATCGTCCTCCCACCACCCGGGCTCGAGGCCGACCCGGCAGGGCTTACCGAGCTAATGGCCAATGAGCGCGTCACGTTTGTAGCGGCCGTGCCCACGCTTCTGCAGACGCTGGTGGACGAACCCGGCCTCTCCAAGTGCGTCGACCTGCGCACGATCCTATGCGGCGGCGAATCCGTACCGTCCGCCCTCGAGGCTCAGACGATGGCCAGGACATCAGCCGACGTCTACTGTGGATGGGGCTTGACTGAAGCGGCAATCGACTCCACCCGCTGGCGGTGCGGCCCCTCCCACGGCCGCTCCACCGTACCCATCGGCCGCCCGATCACCAACACTCAGCTCTACGTGCTCGACTGCCAGCTCGAGCCGGTACCGATCGGGGTCACCGGCGAGATCTTTGTGGGCGGCACCGGCCTCGCACGGGGCTACCTCGCGGATGCCGAGTTGACGGCATTCAAGTTCCTGCCCAACCCCTGGGGCACGCCAGGCTCGCGCATCTTTCGCACGGGGGACCTTGGCCGCTGGATGGAGAACGGCAATCTGGAATGCCTGGGGCGCCGTGACCACCAGATCAAGCTGCGTGGCCTGCGTATCGAGCTGGGCGAAATCGAGAGTGTCCTGAGGCGGCACCCTGCGGTGCTCGAAGCGTCGGTCTTGGCTCAGGGCGTTTCACAGGGGGACAGGCATCTGGTCGCATACGTCGTGTCCAGATCCAACCCTCCGCCAGCCACTGAGGAACTGGTTGACTTCTTGCAGTGCGTCTTGCCACCTTACATGGTTCCAGCGCACTGGGTCTGGTTGGAGGCGATGCCACATATGCCCAGTGGCAAGATCGACCGTAGCCGGTTGCCCGAGCTCAGGCACGATGAGGCCGCCCATGCCGGCGAATTCGTCGCGCCCCGCACCCCGTTGGAGGAGCTCGTGGCGGGTATCTGGTCAGAGCTGCTCGGTTTGCAGCATGTGGGCATCCATGACAACTTCTTCCGGCTGGGTGGCCATTCACTGCTGGCCATGCGGCTGGTGGCTCACCTCCAGTCCCGGCTGGGCCTCACCCTGCCCGTGCGCGCCCTGTTCGAGCGCCCCAGCATCGCTCAGCTCGTACCCCTGCTACTCGAGTACCACGCCGGCCGCGCCGCATCGTCGCAGCACCTAGCCCGCGCAGACACGGTGCCGGGAAAGGGGCCAGAGTGAGCAGGAGACTGACCCCGGCCCAGTATGCACTGCTGCAGCAGCGTCTTCACGAAGCGCTGGCCGCCGCTCCGGGCCCTGCAACGATTCAGCGGCGCCCCGATCCGGACGTGTTCCCCCTGTCTTTCGCCCAGGAGCGTTTCTGGTTCCTGCACCAGCTTGACCCGGATAGCGCAGCCTACAACCGCCCGGCAGCTTTCCGGCTTCAAGGATCGCTCGACTTGACCAGCCTTGAGCAAGCCCTCAGCGACGTGGTCCGCCGGCAGGAGATTCTGCGCGCTATCTTCCCGTCTCACGACGGCCAGCCCCGCCAAGTGATTGTGCCGCCGTTTGCAGTGCAACTGCCAGTGGTCGACTTGACCGTGTTCCCCGAGGGCGAGCGCCGGATGCGCGCCGTCGAGCTGGCACGCGAGGAGACCCGGCGTCCCTTCGCTCTTGCCGGCCGCCCGGCCTGGCGTGCCAGCCTGTTGCGGCTCGCACCAGACCTCCACATCCTGCTCGTCCCAACTCATCACATCGTCTCCGATGGCTGGTCCGACACTGTGCTCCTCCGCGAGCTCGCGACTCTCTACGCCGCTACCGTCCGCGGCGAGCCATCGCCGATGCCCGAGTTGCGGATCCAGTACGCTGACTTTGCGCACTGGCAGCGACAGTTGCTCCAGGGCGAGGTCCTCGAACAGCGCCTGTCCTACTGGAGGCAGCAACTCGCCGACCTGCCTGCCTCCTCCGACCTGCCCTGCGACCACCCGCGGCCACCGGTCGAGACCGACCACGGACAGGAACTACACCTGGCTCTCCCGTCTAGTCTCGGTGTGCCCTTGCACGCTTTGGCGCAAGCCCAGGAGGCCACGCTGTTCATGACCCTTCTGGCCGCCTTCCAGATCCTTTTGTGGCGCTACACCGGACAGGAGGACATAGTCGTCGGCTCGCCGGTGGCTGGCCGTGCGCCTGTCGAAACCGAGAACCTCATCGGTTGCTTTGTCAACACACTGCCTCTGCGCACAGGCCTGCGCGGCAACCCCACTTTCCGCGAGCATCTGGCCGCCGTGCGTAGCACCTGCCTGGATGCTTACCAGCACAGCGACCTGCCATTCGAGAAGCTCCTGGCAGCGCTGAATCCCACGCGCGATCTCAGCCGCGCGCCCTTCTTCCAGGTGATGTTCAATTCGCACCTGCTGCCCCTTCCGATCGAAGCCCCGGCTGCAGGACTTGCGCTCAGTGAGTTCCCCTTTGACAGTGGGACCGCCCAGTCTGACCTCGTCGTGAACGTTGGCCAGAAACCCATCCCCGAGGGTCGACGCGATGTTGTGGGTCCGTCTCCCTACGTACCCAAGCCGATGGATGACCGTGAGATTGTCTGCACTTTCAAGTACAACACGGACCTGTTTGACGAGACCACCATCGCCCGTATGCTCGGGCACTACCGTACACTGCTCGAGGGCATCGCCGCAGATTCCGGGCAGCGCATCGGCTGTCTGCCCCTGCTTGCAGCCGGTGAACGACGGCGCATCCTTGTAGAGTGGAATGCTTCCGCTGCCAGGGCCGCCGATGGGCAAGCCGCTCGGCGCCAAGACCGACCAGTAGCTTTCCTCCCCCTGGATGCCTGCTTGCACCAACTGGTCGAAGCGCAGGTACGGCGCACGCCGGAGGCCATTGCCCTGGTATCCGGTGCCCGCCAGTACACCTTCCGCGAGATCAACGCGCGCGCCAATGCCCTGGCCCATTACCTCATCCGCCATGGAGTCGGTCCAGACGTTCCCGTTGGGGTATTCATCGACCACCGCCCGGAAGTCCTCCTAGCCGTCATCGCCATCCTCAAGGCCGGCGGGGCCTATGTGCCGCTGAACCCGGAGCACCCGCCCGAGCGCCTTGCCTTCTTTCTGCGTGATACGGCGCTGCGCTGCGTTCTGACCGTAAGTGAGACGGCGCCTCTTCTGTGCGCTCAGGGCCTTACATCTATCAAAGTTGACCTGGACGGACCCGAGTCAGTTGGCGAGGACGCATCCAACCCTTCAAGCCCTGTCACACCCGACCATCTGGCCTACATTCTCTATACCTCAGGATCTACCGGCATACCGCGCGGCGTGCCCGTCACACACCGCGCGGTCTGCAACCTGCTTGCCTTCGACGCCCATGCCCACACTCTGGGCCCCGGCTGTCGCGTGCTGAATGTCATGTCGCTCAGCTTTGACCCGACTGCCCGCGACTTGATCCTGGCCCCCGCCTTCGGTGCCACACTCTACATCGCCAGCCAGGAGACCA
>JAEAMG010002321.1_pt1 | contig 12058 bp, 11 predicted proteins | sample 8958741 | NCBI WGS metagenome assembly JAEAMG01 (sample SAMN16933256, study PRJNA681125) | bioreactor sludge metagenome | isolation source: anaerobic bioreactor treating anionic surfactant - SDBS | place: India: Bengaluru | collected 2019-02-28
GCCCGGAGCGTGGGGAAGGATGTAAAAAACATTCACAGGTACAGGGCCATACACAGTGACTCTGTACCTGTGAACTTAACAGGTAGTAGGGAGGCGGATACCGGCATACAAAAAATTAGGTATCCGTAGAGCATGAAAAAAACGATATTTTTCTTATTGGCATTCTTTCTTTATATACCTCCCTCTTTCGCGCAGCCTTCTTATAAGGAGTTCGAGAGAAGTCTTGAATTGACGGAGCCCCAGAAAGCGCGAATGGAGAATATACGTAATAAATACATTGATGAATGGAAGTCTGTGAGGAAGGAATCCACGACAAAAAAAATTGAGCTGAAAGAACTCAACAGAAATCCGACAGCTAACCCTGAAAAAGCAGGAAAGCTTGAAAACGAATTGAGAGAGCTGGAAACAACAAAAGGGAACATCTATAATCAGTACAGAGGGGAGGTTTCAAGGGTCCTTAATGAAAAGCAAAGGGAAAGATACAACAATTTCTTGGATACCAGGCACAAAAAATGACACATCCTTTGCAGCCGGAAAGGCATGACCGATAAAAAAAACTATATATTCCCCTCGTTGTTGTTCGCTATATTTTTCTTTCTTGTCATAGCAACAGGTTTCTTTCAGATCAGAATAATCAAAAAAAATGTCGAAGACCTCCTCATGGGGGAAGGTGAGATTGTTTACAATCATATCAAGCGGGAAATCGATATCAACCTTGAGTATGTGAGCCTCCTTGAAAAATCACCTGCTATTATTACCCCTAACTTCCTGGATATTATGGTTTCCGATGAAGCTATCGTGGAAGACCTGTATAACCTTGTGAGTTCTTCGGATAATTCTCAGATAGAAAACCTCCCTCTTACCAACTACACGGTTTACGATACAAAAGGCTCGGTAATTTTCAAAAAAGGCAAAGTTCAGGCGCCCGATGCGGAATTGCGTTCACTTATCATGAAAAAACGGAAAATGTTGTTAAAGATGCCTACAAATAAAGACAGGTCGCTTTTTATGGGCATGCGTATTCAAGAGCGCGTTTTCTTTTTCGAAATCGATGAACAGGAAATGGATATTCTCAGAAAAAAATCTGTTTTGCAGGACATTGTGGACAGAGAAGGGAAACAGTTTAATGTTGTCGGTATTAATATATATGATCAGAAGGGTATACCCTTTGTTACACGGCAAAGTGAATCAACGGACGCCTATGTGCTCTCCCGACCCCTTAATTCTCAATTTCTCCCCGGCTATAAAATAGAAATACTCATATCAACAGTACTTGCCGGAGACACTCTCAGAAGAACAACAATGAATTTTATTTTTATCCTTGTTTTACTGGTTATATCAGGCGCGTTGAGTACCTTCGCCATATTTAATCTTGAAAGAAAACACGAGAAAAAAGTAAGTGAAATGGAAAGGGAGCTAGAACTGAGGGAGCGGCTTGTTTCTCTGGGAAAGCTTGCCTCCGGTATGGCCCACGAGATTCGTAACCCCCTCAACGCTATCAGTCTCTCGGTGCAGCGGTTGAAAAGACGAGATTCGTAACCCCCTCAACGCTATCAGTCTCTCGGTGCAGCGGTTGAAAAGAGAATTTTCACCAGAGGAAGACAAGAAAGAGGAATACCTCACATTCCTCGATATAATGAGAGGCGAGCTTGTCAGGGTCGATAGAATTGTAGAGGAGTTTTTATCCTCCACCAGAGCGCACGCGCCCTTTATGAACGAAAACCTCTTTAGTATATTTGACGAGGTTCTTACGATTATCGATGAAAAGGCCGCTTCGAAGAATGTTTCCATTATTAATAAGGTCGACAGGCAGATTGTCATAGAATCACAAAAAGACAGGTTAAAACAGGCTTTTTATAATATTATTCTTAACGGCATAGAGGCGATCGGACAAAAAGGGTCTGTGGAGATATGGACAAAAGAGAAAGACAACACGGTTGACATATACATAAAAGATACCGGCATTGGGATAAAAGAAGATGAGCTTCACAGGATATTCGAATATCATTACACGACAAAAGATAAAGGCATAGGGTTGGGACTTCCTATTTCGTATGTGATTGTCAAAGACCATGGGGGAGATATACACGTGGAAAGCGGCAAAGGACAGGGGACGACTTTTATAATAACGATTCCGATAAAACAGAAAAGAATCAATGATAGTTAATTTATGAATAAAGTTTTTTGGTCATTGTAATTTAGTAATTGGTTATTTATAATGGAGGTTACTCATTATGGATAAAGCAAGTATTCTCATTGTAGAAGACGAAGAGTCCCAAAGAACACTGCTCTCTGGTCTGATGAAAAAAGAAGGATACGCTGTCGGTGAGGCAGGGACAGGGGGGGACGCGCTTGAGCTTTTCAAAAGGGACGTCTTTGAACTTGTGCTTCTCGACTATAAACTTCCCGATACCGATGGGTTGGCGCTCTTGAAAAAAATGAAGGAGATCAATCCGGAAAACGAAGTAATCATGATAACGGCATTCGGGAGTATTGAGAATGCGGTGGGCGCATTGAAAGCCGGCGCATCAGAATACTTGACAAAGCCGATTGATCTTGACGATCTTCTCTTCAAGATTAAAAAGATAGAAGAAAAAACCTACCTTGTACGGGAAAACCGCGTATTGAAAGAGACGCTGAAGGACAGGTTCAAGTCAGAGGATTTTATCTATCAGAGCGAAAAGATGAATGCGGTCGCGAGCCTTATCGTGCGTATCGCCAAAACAGATTCAACATGTATTATTAACGGGGAAAGCGGTGTGGGAAAGGAAGTGGTTGTAGATCTCCTTCATTCATTGAGCGAACGGAATAATAATTCCCTCATTAAAGTCAATTGCGCGGCAATTCCTGAGACGCTCCTTGAAAGTGAGCTTTTTGGTTATGAAAAGGGCGCCTTCACGGGCGCCTACCAGAGGAAAATAGGAAAATTTGAAGTGGCGAACAAGGGGACAATATTCCTTGATGAAATCGGCGACATACCTCTCGTCCTCCAGTCAAAACTCTTAAGAGTGCTCCAGGAACGGGAAATCGAGAGGCTTGGAGGTCTCCATCCTGTAAAAGTTGATGTAAGGATCATCGCGGCAACGAACAAAAACCTCGATGAAGAAGTGAAAAAAGGAACCTTCAGGGAAGATCTCTATTACCGGCTCAATGTAGTGAGCATTCGTGTTCCACCCCTTCGGGAGAGAAAAGAAGATATACCGCTCCTTATCGATTTTTTTCTGAAAAAATATAACGCGAAACACAAAAAGAACATAAAGGGCTTCACGAGAGAAGTCCGCGATATGCTCATGAAATATGATTATCCGGGTAATGTCCGGGAACTGGAGAATATCACTGAGAGGGCGGTGGTGCTCACGCGGGGCGATTGCATCTCAAAAGAAGACCTCCCTGCTTTTTCCGATGAGACAAAGGACCTCCTTGAGAAAAATATGAAAGGTACCGTTGAGACCATCGAAAGAAATATGATACTTGACGCGCTCAACAGTTCTGAATGGGTCCAGACAAAGGCGGCATCAATTCTCGGCCTGAGCGAGCGGATGCTGCGATACAAGATTAAAAAATATAGGATCGCAAAGAACGGACAAAGCGATACATAAGCGGAACGTAATTATTCACCTATACCAATCCAGGATTTTTTAATCCGGACTGTCATTAAGTGGTATGTTGGGTTTCCTGAAGTAAATCCTTGCGAGACAAGGAAGCCTGGTCTTTTGCGAGAGCAAAAGTTCCGAAGTCGAGTGGGAGCACATGCAAGCCGCAGGAGCTTGAGGGAGCGTGTTTGTGAAGGAAATCCCGACATGGCACTCGTTCTAATGACAAATCTGGGATTATAGTTTAAATATTGATAATTTCCCTGGACATTGACATTTGCTTTACCTGCCTTTTCATTTCCTCAATTGTGTGATATAGATAGTTAATGCCTGACAATAATAGGCCATTTTCCATCCAGGGGGAAAAGAATAAAGATATCACTCTTTCCCTTGGGGAGAAAATCGGAATTACCGATTTTAATCAACTATTGTCAAAAATTGAAACGCTTTTCATAGAATACAATCCTCATAGACTGACGGTAGATTTCTCACGCGTTGAATATTTTGACAGCTTCGGCGCTCTTTTTATCACGCAATTGCAGGACGAAACTCAGGCCCGGTCTATCCCGTTTATGGTTACCAACATCACGGATCAGCAAAAACAGATGCTGAGCCTTATTGATCGTGAAGCCCTCCGTACTCCTTCACTCGCCACCAGAGAACGACCCCTTAATCTTGTGGAACAGATCGGAAACGCGACAACGGATATACTAAAAGATGTCTACGAGGTAATATTTTTCTGGGGGGAGCTCGCATACGAGATACTCTTTTCAATATTACACCCACGACAGGTACGATGGAACGACGTTCTAACATATATGAAAAAGGTTGGAGTTGACGGTCTACCCATAGTTGCTCTTATAAGCTTTCTCCTTGGTCTTATAATGGCCTTTATGTCAGCGTTGCAGTTAAAGCAATTCGGCGCCAATATCTATGTGGCTTCACTGGTTGCCGTTGCCATGGTAAGAGAACTGGGGCCTATCATTACAGCAATTATTGTCGCTGGTCGCTCCGGCTCGGCCTTTGCCGCGGAGATCGGCACAATGCGTGTCAACGAAGAAGTGGACGCTCTGATTACTATGGGCTTTAATCCGACACGTTTTCTTGCTATACCCAAGGTTTTCGCGTCCATGTTTGTTTTCCCTATCCTTACGGGTTTTTCCAGTATTTTTGCAGTCGCGGGCGGGCTGGTCGTGGGTGTGCTCAATCTTGATCTGACGTTCTACACGTATGTCCAGCAGACAATGAGAGCTATAGACTTGTTTGATGTTGTATCCGGGCTTGTTAAATCTGTTGTTTTTGCCGCTTTCATTGCGGCCATTGGCTGTCAGAGGGGTTTCAAAGTACGTGGCGGCGCTGAGGCGGTCGGCAACGCGACGACATCATCGGTCGTGTCTGCCATTTTTCTTATTATTGTCATTGATTCAACATTTGCAATAGTGCTCCATTATATCAGGTGAAGAAGAGTGGAGGTGTCATTCGGACGTGGGGCAATACAATAAATGAATAGACGAGAACCTGTGATTATTGTGGAAGGACTGACTGTGCGATACGGGGACAACGCTGTCCTTGATAATGTCAGTTTTGAGGTATACAAAGGTGAAATTTTCGTGATCGCCGGCGGCAGCGGCTGCGGGAAATCAACGCTTCTTAAGCACATTATCGGGCTTGAAACACCGCAATCCGGCAGAATTGTTATAAACGGTGTCGATACAACGAGTATAGACGATAAAGAGATGGAAAAATTGAGAAAGAATATCGGAATGCTTTTTCAGGGGAGCGCGTTATTTGGCTCCATGACGATCGGAGAAAATGTGGCCCTCCCTCTTACGGAATTTACAGACCTTTCTCAACATGCTATGGATCTTATTGTAAAAATGAAACTTGGTATGGTAGACCTTTCCGGGTATGAAGACCATTTTCCATCAGAGTTGTCGGGTGGTATGAAAAAGAGGGCGGGTATAGCCAGGGCAATGTCGCTGGAGCCTGCCATGCTTTTTCTCGATGAACCTTCAGCCGGGCTTGATCCTGTCACTACAGCGGAACTCGACATGCTGATAAAAAAGATCAATGCGGGTATAGGTACGACAATGGTCATTGTTACCCATGAACTTGAAACGATATTTAATGTAGCACATAGAATTATCATGCTCGATAAGGAGAAGAAAGGAATCATTGCTGAGGGTGATGCTAAAGAGCTGAAAGAACATTCTGAAAACCGCAAGGTGAGAAATTTTTTCAACAGGCAGGTTGAGGAGAAGAATAATTGAGGAAAATGCTATGGTAAAGAAAAAGGTTTATTTCGCGGTAGGACTCTTCGTTCTGATCGGTATCATCATCGGAGTTGCCCTCATTATATGGCTCAGTGCTTCACAATATCTGCAAAAAGGTAAAATCTATGCCACTTACTTCGATGAATCCGTACAGGGGTTGCAGATTGATTCAAACGTAAAATACAGGGGAGTTGATGTCGGAATCGTTGATAAAATAAGGGTGGCGCCTGACTTTCGTCTCATTGAGATAATCATGAAAATAGATTACGCGGGAAACCTTGATGACACAATCGCAAAGCTGAAAATGGCAGGCATTACCGGTATTGTCTATGTGGAACTGGACCATCGCCAGCCTGGGGACATCGAAAACTCACCAAAATTAACGTTTGCCCCCCAGTACCCTGTCATACCATCAAATCCTTCTGATATTAATCAGATTTTTTCAAGTATCGACACCGTTATGGGGCAGATCAACAAGATCGATTTCAAAGGCATATCTGATGAGATAAAAGCAACCACGAAAAGCATAAACAACTTCGTCAGCGGTGCTGAGATGAAAAGAATCATAATAAACCTTGACACCATGATAGCCAGTCTGGACAACGCTGCTAATAAAATCGATACAATTGTTTCCGATGGAAAGATTGATGATATCCTGGATGATACACGGGAAAGTATCAGGGAAGCAAAAATTGCCATAAAGAAAATAAAAGAGGAAGCAAATGCGCTTAACCTCGCGGAGACTTCGGATAAGGCAAACAGGCTTCTTGACAATGCCAATCGAAAAACCAAGCTCATTGCGGAAGACCTTCAGGCTACCAGTGAAAACCTGAGAAGGGCATCGGAAAGCCTTGAAGAAACCCTCGACAGATTGAAATCTGATCCGTCTGATATCATATTCAGTGAACCGCCCGCAAAAAAGAGGTGAAACGATGAAAAATGATTTTATAAAAACTTATATAAAAATTTGCATAATATTAGCCGCAATTGTCCTTATCACAGGCTGTTTTGAGAGAACAAAAGCCCCGTACACTTATGAACGCTTCACTTTTGACTACCCGCCGCCTGCTCCATCCGGCATTGCTCCTGTTAATGGACTTATTCGTCTAGAACGGTTCTCGGTAGCGCATTCATTTGACAATATGACCATGGTTTTCAAGCCACAGGCGTACCGTTTTGATTCATATGCGGGTAACCGGTGGGCGGTAAATCCCGGTGATATGGTCGGTGATTTTTTGATCCGCGATCTTCGGAGAGCGGGTCTTTTCAAAGAGGTATTTTCTTACAGGAGCGATGAACGGGTACGGTTCGTTCTCGAGGGTGCTATCGATGAATTTTTTGAATCAGATGAAGGCCCGGTAGGTAATGCCATTTTTAACATTAATGTCTCACTTCTCGATATGCAGGAGAAAGAAATAACAAAAAGGTTCCGTTTCAGCAAGACGTACCGATATTCGAAAGCTCTCGATGGGAAATCTCCAGAGGGGTTTGCGAAGGCCATGAGCTTAAATATGGCGGCTTTTTCGGAACAACTCATAAAAGATTTGAATTCAGCTTTGAAATAGAGGCGCGAAGCGCTTCAACATCATTGTGCGGTTCTTACCTTAAAAGGCTTAGAACTTTTCTATGTCAGTTCGTTGACAAACTGTATATCCGGTTTCGTATTGGAGCCTGGGATCGATAATTCTATTGTGTTATTTTTTTAACTTTTATTAACCCTGATGTTGTGGTACGATTGATATAGGGTCAGGCAGTATATTATTCATAATGGAAATTATTTTATGAACCGTAAGAATACTTTGGTGGACCTTCTCATACACGACCTTACAGGGCCTCTTTCAATCGTTTCAGCCAGCGTCAATTCACTTTTAGACAAAGAAGAAAAATATGGCCCCTATCACGCCAATCACAAAGAAACCCTGAAAAGGGCCCGGCGAAACGTTGAGAGAGCGAGAACATTACTCCAAGAAATCATTGAAGTATATCGTTCAGAAGAAGGGCTTTTCAAGAAAGACCAGTTTTCCATTAATGAGGTTCTCCGTGACGCGATCCGTGATGCCGTGGAAGTCGTCAAACCTGATATTGCGGAAGCCCTCTGCCGGACGTGTAGCCGGGACGATTTCGATAAGGTCTTGAAAGATAACGATATTTATACTGAAGTGACAGGTCGATACAACACTAATCCATTTACACACGATCAAAAAAAAGTCGGGCAGATTATCCGCAACCTCGTTTCCAATGCCCTTAAATATCGCAGAAAAACAATGAAACTCTCAATTACCGGAGATTTTGATATTGTCATTAGCGTAAAAGATGATGGACAGGGAATCCCCGCAGAGAAACAGGACCGTGTTTTTAAACGTTTTGTTGATATAAAGGATAGTAAAAATGCCCCTGAAGGACTCGGGTTTGGTCTTTCGTGTGTGAAAAATATTATCGAAGCAATGGGTGGAGAAATTTCGCTGAAAAGCGGGGAAGAGGACGGTTCGAGTTTCACGGCACGTATTCCTCCCCTGTAAAATATTTTAATTTAGAAAAAGGAGGACATAATGGGGAATTCAATTTTAAACGGCAAAAAAATACTGGCTGTTGATGATGAACCGGATGTGCTTGAAGTACTTGAAGAGGAAATCATGGAAGAATGTCCTGACTGTACCTTTGAGACAGCTACGACATACGAGGCAGCAGTGAAGCTTCTTGAAACCAGCGTATATGATATCGTCATCCTCGATATTATGGGAGTACGCGGTTTCGACCTCCTTGATATTGCCGTTAAGAAAAATCTCAAAGTAGCAATGCTGACAGCACACGCCCTCAGCCCCGATGCGCTCAAAAGGTCCTATGAAATGAAAGCGAGAGCGTATCTCCCGAAGGACAAACTTGGCGAGATAGTCCCATTCCTTGAAGATATTCTACAAAACGATTATGAAACAGGATGGAAAAAACTCTCTAAAAAGCTCCACTCTTTCTTCACTGATCGGTTTGAATCTGATTGGGAAAAGAAAACAGGCATGCCGTGGCAGGAGTGGGCGAAATAAAAAAGGAATATTAAAGCTGGCCTTTAATCGGAATGAATATAATGCCGGGATATCCCTGCATTATATTTTAAGCCGAATTTGTCATTAGAATGAGCGATATTTCGGGATTTCCTTCACAAACACGCTCATTTCGTTCCTGCGACTTCACTCGCTCCCACTCGACTTCGGAACTTTTGCTTGACAGCAAAAGGCTGGGCTTCCTTGTCTTGTGAGGGTTTGCTTCAGGAAATCCGACATACCGCTCAATGACAAATCCGGGATAAAACAAATAAAGTATTTCTCGTCAATCCCTGTTATCAAAGACGCGCTTTGCTTTTCTCTCGGTTCTTGGTAACGCGCCGTAATCGACTATTTCAACATCGCAACTGACGAGGAGCTGCTTCTTGACACTGTGTTCGACAGCCCGTTTCACCTGAGGGTCATTCGCGCAGGCACCATCAATGGCCCTCTCCACTTTCAAAAACATATAATCTTTACCGTCCTCTTTTCTGTTGAGGATTATCTGGTATTCACTTCCAACGCCCTCTGTGCTGGAAAGGAGCTGGTCGATATGGCTTGGATAGATATTAACGGCCCTGATAATGAACATATCATCGGAACGGCCTAATATCCTGTCGTGCATGGGCATGACGCTGCCGCAGGGGCAATCTTCAGTGATGAGTCTTGTTAAGTCCCGAGTTCTGTATCTGATGAGAGGCGCTGCCTCTTTCTTGAGTGTTGTCACTACCATTTCACCTACTTCTCCCGGCGCGACCGGTTCAAGGGTATCAGGATTGAGTATCTCCAGAATGTAATAATCTGCCCAGTAGTGAATGCCCCTGTGATGCGGGCAGTCAAGGCCCGTTCCCGGTCCGTAGAGTTCAGTTAAGCCGGGGATGTCAAAGAGCATGGAAGTATCGACACCGGACATGTTTGAGATGAGTTTCCTCATGGCGTCACTGCTTCGTTCGGCGCCGAATATCATTTTTTTGAGTGCTATTTTCCCGCGAAGGCCCCGCTTCTCTATTTCTTCCGCGAGTAGAAGCCCCATAGAGGCTGTGCAGCACATAACCGTTGTGCCGAAATCCTGCAGGAACTGGCACTGCATATCAAGGTTCCCCGGCCCGATGGGTATTGCCATAGCGCCGAATTTTTCACAGCCGAGCTGAAAACCTACTCCTGCCGTCCAGACGCCGTATCCGACTGCTATCTGTATCTTGTCTTCTTGTGTGCACCCTGCGTAATGGTAGCACCGTGCCATCATTGAGGCCCAGTCATCAATGTCTTTTTTTGTGTAGCAGAGGACCTTTCGTCTTCCTGTCGTGCCGCTTGAGGCATGGATGCGGACAACCTTGCTCATGGGCATGCTCAAAAGAGGGAAGGGGTATCCTTCCTGGAGGTCAGCGGCAGTAGTGAAGGGAAGCTTTCGGATATCGTTCAGAGATTTGATCTTATCGGGTTTTATGCCTTTCTCATTAAGTTTTTCTCTGTAAAACTGTGAGCCTTTGTAGGCGTGGTTGACTGTCCATTTGAGGCCGTCAAGCTGAAGCGCCTTCAGTTCTTTTTTGTTCTTTACCTGTGATTCGAACCTTCCCGTCATGTTCTTCTCCTTCTATCCTGTTGAGTCTTGCGGTCTGTCAACTATAGTATCATGGGACTCGACTTGTCAAGAATTTCGGACTGGGTGACCATACGCAGCGCACAGCGCAACTCCAGGTCTTGCAGCATAACCGATCGAGTATTAACATTATACATCTCTTCCTCCTACCATGAATTCCTGTATAACTGATTGATTAGCGGGTAAGATTTGCCTTAAGGAAGGCAGGGGGACTTATTTCTTCCTGGGTCGCGGAACCCTTATTTTCAGTCTGTCCCCTGCCTCTTAGAGCCATGTTAGTTGATTGGGCCGCATGAGCCCTTGTGACCAAGGAGGCTTGGCCGGAGGCACTTCCTGCTTTTCTAATATGTTCAAAGGAGGTACCGTGATGGGTCTTTTTGTCGGGATTGATGTATCTAAAGATAAGTTTGATGCATGTGGCATTACAGAGGGAGAGGAAAAGGTTTTCTCCATTACCTCGCCGATGGACAAAAATGGATTTGACAAATTGATGTTTCACCTGAAGGGCCACAAGGCTTCCCTGCTTCTCGGCCTTGAATCGACTGCCTGTTATCATATCACTCTCTTCTCTTATCTTACCTCAAGGGGATACCGTGTTGTCATCATTAATCCACTTCTCATCGCCAATTTCGTAAAACTTCAGCTGCGCAAGACGAAGACAGACAAGAAAGATGCCCTTGTTATTGCTCAGTTCCTCATTCTGAGGAAAGAGACCTTCTCCGCTCAGGCCTTTTCATCGGAGCTTATGGAACTTCGGGATCTGGCGAGACGAAGAGAACGACTGGCTGACCAGGTAACGAAGCTCAAAGGGAACATGAAGAGAATCCTCTCCGTTACCTTTCCCGAACTCGAACATCTCACCGGTGTTTTTACCAAATCGACACTGCAGCTCTTGTCGCAGTTTCCTTCAGCAGAGACTCTCAAGAAAGCCGATCCTGACCTTGTCACAACACTGATAACGAAACGATCATGGGGCAAGAAAACAAGGACCTTTGTTGAAACACTGATGGCCGCTGCTTCATCCTCCGTCGGAGTGTCGAGCCCGGCGAAAGAGCTTGTCTTACGGCAGGAGGCAGATCTCCTTCTCCATATTGAAGAGCAGATCAAAGAGACGACAAGGCTGCTTGTGAAGTGTTGCAGCGACAGGCTGAAAAAGGACGCTGAGATTCTCATGTCAGTCAAGGGGATAGGAGAGATGAGCGCAGTCAACTTCCTCATAGAAATAGGAGGAGACGTGAGACTCTTCGAGAATGACAAGAAGCTCATTGCAGCTGCCGGTCTTGATCCATCAACACACCAGTCAGGTAAATACGAGGGTGCAAGCAGAATAAGCAAGAGAGGTAACCGGCATCTGAGAAGACTTCTATGGCTCATGTCCAAACGGGTCATTACAAACAGCTCTACGTTCAGGGCATACTTCTTTAAAAGGAGATCCGAAGGTCTTCCCTATAAAATGGCTGTGCTCGCGACTGCCCACAAACTTGTTCGTGTAATGTTTGCACTGCTTACTCATAGGAGACGATATGTGGAAGGAGGAATTCAATGTAGTTGACTGAA
>JAEAMG010002360.1_pt1 | contig 12055 bp, 9 predicted proteins | sample 8958741 | NCBI WGS metagenome assembly JAEAMG01 (sample SAMN16933256, study PRJNA681125) | bioreactor sludge metagenome | isolation source: anaerobic bioreactor treating anionic surfactant - SDBS | place: India: Bengaluru | collected 2019-02-28
CCTGGGCGGGCGGGCATCGTTCACGGTGGGCCTGCTGTTCGCGACCCGCAACGTCGGACTGGCCCTGACCCTCGCCGTGGCGATGCTCGGCCGGCTGGATTTCGCGGTCTTCGCCGCGATGTTCTTCCTGTCGGAAACCCCGCTGCTGCTGGGGGCCACGATGCTGTACGCCCGGCTCTTCCCGGCCCCGGCCGACCGGTAGCCGGATCGCCGGCCCGCGAGGCGGCGGCGGGACCGCCAACAATTCCAAAAACAAAGGGAACTCCTTTTGTTTCGGGTGTATAATCTGGCCCATTGCCGATTTTGGCAGTCGGATATGTGGGAAGTGAGTGCGTGATCCAGGCAGAGAACACCCTGCAGCAGGAACTGAAGGACAGGCTGCAATTCGAGATGCTGCTGGCCGAAATCTCGGCCCGCTTTGTCAACCTGCCCGCCGGCGAGGTGGATGCCGCCATCGAGGATGCCCAGCGGCTCATCTGCGAGCGCCTTGACCTGGACCGCTCCGCACTCTGGCAGCGTTCCGCCCAGGAACCCGACCTGGCAAGGTTGACGCACCTGTATGAGAGAGAAGAATGCCGGACGATTCTGGAAAAACCGGAATCGCACACCGGTCGGGCCGCCGAGTGGCTGGTTCAGGGCGCGGCCGCACGCCCGGTCCATCTGCAGTTGAACTCCAGTAACTTTTTCACGGGCATTTTTCGGAAACTGAGCGAGAAACGGACCTTTGTCATCCCCGATGTGGATGGGCTTCCGGATGAATTCGCCCAAGATCGGGCGGCTTTTCAGCGGTTCGGAACCCTGTCGACGGTGGCCGTGGCCCTGGATCTGGGCGAAAGGGGGACAGGCTATATCTCCTTTGCGACGATGCGCCGGAAGCGGGATTGGCCGGAAGATCTCGTCAACCGGTTCTGCCTGGTGGCGGATCTCTTCGCCAACGCCCTGGCCCGGCGGCAGGCGGAGGAAGCGCTCCGGGAAAGCGAGTGCCGGCTCAACCTGACCATCGAATCCGCCCGGGCGGGTCTCTGGAGCATGGACACCGCCACCACCGAGATCTGGGTCAATCCGGTGCTGCGCGAACTCTGTCACTTCGCCCCGGATCAGAAGGTCAATTATCAGGCCTTCCAGGACGTGATCCATCCCGAGGACAAGGACCGGATCCATCGGTTGGTGCAGGATGCCGTGAAATCGGGCGAGAGTTTCCAGAGTGAGTATCGAATACTGACGCCCGGCGGTGAGACGCGCTGGATTTCCTTTAGGGGGAAGAAGCACCGCGCCTTGGGCAAGCGCGGCGAGTGCCTCATGGGCGTTTCCTTAGACGTGACGGACCGCAAGCGCAACGAGGAAGCGCTGCAGCAGTCGTTAGCGGAAATCAAGGCGCTCAAGGACCGTCTGGTTGCGGAGACGGAATACCTGCGGGCGGAGGTGGTGGATCTGAAGGTGGGGCACAATGTCATTGGCCAGAGCCCGGCCATCCGGAAGGTGTTGGAGCAGATCGGACAGGTGGCGGCCACCGACGCGACGGTACTGATCCAGGGAGAGACCGGGACGGGCAAGGAGTTGATTGCGCGGTCGATCCACCGGCTGAGCCGACGGGGGTCGCGCACCATGATCGTGGTCAATTGCGGCTCGCTGCCGGAAGGCCTCATCGAGAGCGAGCTCTTCGGGCGGGAAAAGGGCGCCTATACCGATGCCTTGACCCGACAAGCGGGGCGGTTCGAGCTGGCGCACCAATCCACCCTGTTCCTGGACGAGATCGGCGACCTGCCGCCGGGGCTTCAGGCGAAGCTGCTGCGGGTGCTGCAGGAGGGGACGTTCGAGCGGCTGGGGAGCACGAAGACACTGACGGTGAACGCGCGGATCATCGCCGCGACCAACCGGAACCTGGCGGCGGATGTGGCCGTGGGGAGGTTCCGGCAGGACCTGTACTACCGGCTGAGCGTGTTCCCGATCATAGTGCCGCCGCTGCGGGAGCGGCGGGAGGACATCCCGGCGCTGGTGTGGGCGTTTGTGGCGGAATTTGCCCAGAAAATGGGAAAGGAGATCGAATCGATCCCGAAGCGGTCGATGAACGCGCTCGTGGACTACTCCTGGCCGGGCAACATCCGGGAGCTGCGCAACGTCATCGAGCACGCGGTGATCGTCAGCCGGGGACGGACCCTGGAGGTGCGTCACCCCGGGCGGCAGGAGCCGAGTGCGCAGGTGTCCCAGAAATTGGAAGATGCCATGGCTCACCACATCCGGGAAGTGCTGGAGAGCACGTCGTGGCGAGTCAAGGGACCCGGCGGTGCGGCGGAGCTGCTGGGCCTGAAACCCACCACCCTCTTCTCCAAGATGAAGCGGCTTGGATTACCCTCCCGCACCAAGAAGTACGAAAAGCCCGAATCGGTATGATATGTCGTACCGTCCATCGGGTGCGGCAGTCCCCCATGGTTTGATCCACGACGGTTTCATCCTTGATAATAATCGTTTTGTCCGTTGCGCCAGCGAGCCGCGCCCGAGTGGCACAGGTCATGCTCCGCAAGGGGTATGCATATCTCCACCATTAAGATGATTCCGCCGCCGCACGAAAGGCAAAAAATACTGGGGGCGATCCGAGCCTTGCTCTCATGGACCGGCGGAGATCCCGGCTGCCTCGAGTGCTCCATTTTCACCGAGCCCGATCCGGGCGAGATCATTCTAATCGTGGAGCGGTGGCGGTCCGAGGAAGATCTTCGGCGGCACGTGCAATCCGACACGTATCTGAAAATCCTTGAGCTGGTGGAACTGTCCCAGGAGCCGCCTGAGATCCATTTCTACCAGGTGGTTGAATCATCCGGCCTCGACATGGTGGCGCGGATCCGCAAGCCGCGCCCGGTTTAGGATCCTGGAGACTTACCCGCACCGATATCTTGTCCCGCCGTCTGGAGAGGCCGGTTGGCGAGCGTTCCATTCAGCATTTGACCGGAGGGAAATAGAGATGGGAGAGTCCAAGAAGCCGGCCGAGAAACTCCGCCTTGAGGCGGAGCGCGCCGGCGGCATCCCGTGGAAGAAATGGGGTCCGTACCTGAGCGAGCGCCAATGGGGCACCGTGCGGGAGGACTACAGCGAGAGCGGCGATGCCTGGAATTACTTCACCCACGACCAGGCCCGCTCGCGGGCTTACCGGTGGGGCGAGGACGGCTTGGCCGGCATTTCCGACGACCGCCAGCGGCTCTGCTTTGCGCTGGCGCTGTGGAACGGCCAGGACCCGATCCTCAAGGAGCGCCTCTTCGGGCTGGCCAACAGTGAGGGGAACCACGGCGAGGATGTGAAGGAGTATTACTTCTACCTGGATTCCACGCCGACCCACTCCTACATGAAGTACCTCTACAAGTATCCTCAGAACGCCTACCCCTACGACGAGATCGTGCGGACCAACCGCTTCCGCGGCCGCCACGAAACGGAGTACGAACTCATCGACACCGGGGTGTTCGACGGTGACCGCTACTTCGACGTCTTCGTCGAGTACGCCAAGGCCTCGCCGGAGGACATCCTCATCCGGATCACCGTCAGCAACCGGGGCCCGGAGGCGGCCCGGCTGGAGGTCCTGCCGACGCTGTGGTTCCGCAACGACTGGGCCTGGGGCGGCGGCGGGAACCGGCCCAACCTGAAACAGGCCGCCTTCGGGGAGGCCGGCGGGGTGATCGCCGCCGCCCACCCCGTTCTGGGCGAACGTTTCCTGGCCGCGGAAGGCGCGGCCGAATTCCTCTTCACCGAGAACGAGACCAACGCGGAGCGGCTCTTCGGCGTGCCCAACCGGACGCCCCATGTCAAGGACGGCATCCACCGCTTCATCGTTCGCGGCCAGCAGGATGCGGTGAACCCGGGCAGGGAGGGGACCAAGGCGGCCGCCCGGTACTCCGTCACCGTGGGGGCTGGAGAATCCCGAGTGCTGCGGCTGCGCCTGTCCGACACTCCTCCGGCGGTCGCCGCCGCATCGGGTAAAAAGAAGGCGAGCCCGGTCGGGGACGATTTCGACGCCGTGATGGAAACCCGGCGGTCCGAGGCGGACGAGTTCTTCGGCTCGGTCATCCCGCCCGCGCTCAGCGCCGACGAGGCCAATGTCATGCGCCAGGCGCTGGCCGGCATGCTCTGGTCCAAGCAGTTCTACTACTACGACGTGGACCGGTGGCTTACGGAGCGCGGCTCCGACCCGTTCAAGAGCCTGCGGCGGACCGGGCCCCGCAACGAGCACTGGCACCACATGTTCAACGCCGACGTCATCTCCATGCCGGACAAGTGGGAGTACCCGTGGTACGCCGCCTGGGACCTGGCGTTCCACGTCCTGGCGCTGACGCTGGTGGACAGCGAATTCGGCAAGAACCAGCTGGACCTGATGCTCCGGGCGGAATACCTGCACCCCAACGGGCAGCTGCCCGCCTACGAGTGGAACTTCGGCGACGTGAATCCGCCCGTGCATGCCTGGGCGACCATCTTCACTCACCGGCTGGAGAAGGTCCAGCAGGGCGCGGCGGACATGGACTGGCTGGAGCGGTCCTTCCAGAAGCTGCTTCTCAACTTCACCTGGTGGGTCAACCGCAAGGACCGTTTCGGGCACAACGTGTTCGAGGGCGGGTTCCTGGGGCTGGACAATATCGGCGTCTTCGACCGCAGCGCCCCGCTGCCCACCGGCGGTTACCTGGAGCAGGCCGACGGCACCGCCTGGATGGCCCTTTACTGTCAGAACATGCTCGAGCTGGCCGTCGTCCTCGCCAAGGAACGGCCGGCGTATCTGCCGCTGTGCCGCAAATTCTTCGAGCATTTCCTCTGGATCGCGGCGTCCATGATCCACACCGGCACCGACACCGGGATGTGGGATGAGGCGGACGGCTTCTTCTACGACGTGCTCCGCCTGCCCGGCGGGGAGGCCCAGCGGTTGAAGGTCCGGTCCATGGTGGGCCTGCTTCCCCTGTGCGCCGTCACGGTCTTCGAACCCGGCCTCTTCTGGCAGGACAGCGCCGTCACGCAGCGGCTGCAGCGGTTTCTGGAGGAACGGCCCGAGCTACGGGCCTTCAACCACGATCCCCTGGTGCCCGGCGTCGGGGGGCGGCGGCTCGCCGCCATCCTGAACGAGGACCGGCTCCGGCGAGTGCTGTCGGTCATGCTCGACGAGCAGGAGTTCCTCGGCCCCTACGGCATCCGGTCCATCTCGAAGTACCACGAGGAGCATCCCTACGTCTACAACCTCGGCGGGCAGGAGTACCGGGTGGGCTACCTGCCGGCGGAGTCCGACAACGGTATGTTCGGCGGCAACTCCAACTGGCGCGGCCCGGTCTGGATGCCGGTGAACGGCCTGATCATCCGGGCCCTGTTGCAGTACTACTCCTATTACGGGGACGATTTCACCATCGAGTGCCCGACCGGCTCCGGCCGGCGGATGAACCTCTACCAGGTGGCCGAGGAGATCGCCCGCCGGTTGGGGGCCATCTTCCTCCGCGGCGCCGACGGCCGCCGGCCGGTCTACGGCGGGACCCGGAAGTTCCAGGAAGATCCCCACTGGCGGGATCTCATCCTGTTCTACGAGTATTTCCACGGCGACAACGGCGCGGGTCTCGGCGCCAGCCACCAGACTGGCTGGACCGGCATCGTCGCCCGGATGTTCCATCTCTTCGCGACCACCACGGCCGAACAGGCCCTGGAACTGGGCAAGTTCGCTGCCGTGACGGAAGTGAAAAAATGAACGGCCGGGGGCCGGCTGCCCCCGAGGAGTCTTCGCCATGGCTCAGCCCCATGACCGGAAGCCATCCGTCAGCGCGGCAGAGGCGCTTCAGCGCCTGAAGGATGGGAACAAGCGTTTTCTGGACGGCCGGGCGCGCTTCCCTACCATCCAGAAGGAAATCCTCGCGGGACTGGCCAAGGGGCAGCATCCCTACGCGACGATCCTGTGCTGCAGCGACTCGCGGGTGCCGCCCGAGCTGATCTTCGACGCCGGCTTCGGCGAGCTGTTCATCGTGCGGGTCGCCGGGAACGTGCTCTCCCAGGAGATCGCGGGGAGTCTGCAGTACGCCGGCACGCACCTGAACACCGAGCTGTTCGTGGTGATGGGGCACGACGGCTGCGGCGCGGTCCAGGCCGCTTTGGACACGCTGCTGCATGACACCCGGCACCTCTCGCGGATCCAGGCGCTGGTCGACGGCATCATCCCCGGCCTCACCGGGCTGGACCCCCGCCGGCCGCCGCCGGAGCTGCTCCCCCGAGCGGTCGAGGCCAACGTCCGCCACACCATGCGCCAGATATTCGAATCCCCTGAAGGGCGGGCCCGCCGGGCGGAGGGACGGTTCCACCTGGCCGGGGCCGTGTATGACATCGAGACGGGGCAGGTGCGGTTCCTGCCGGATTCGCCGGCGCCCTGATCCGGCCTTTTCCATGTCCCCGCAGGGAGCGGGCGACAGCCCGGACTGTCATCGGAACAAACGTCTTTGCAATATTCATACGGGAGGAATGCATCCATGAGCGCCAAGAAGCAGACCCGGACCGAACACGACCTGTTGGGGAACAAGGAAGTGCCAATGGACGCCTATTACGGCGTCCAGACGGCCCGCGCGCTGGAGAACTTCCACATCACCGGCGTGCCCATCTCGCACTACCCGGACCTCATCCACGCCCTGGCCATGGTCAAGCTGGCCGCGGCCCGGGCCAACCACGACGTCGGGAACATGGACGCCAAGGTCCTCGCCGGGATCGAGGCGGGCTGCCGGGCCCTGCTGGAGGGCAAGTTCCACGACCAGTTCTCGGTCGACGTGATCCAGGGCGGCGCCGGGACCTCGGTCAACATGAACGCCAACGAGGTCATCGCCAACATCGCCCTGGAGGCCATGGGCCACCAGCGGGGCGAATACAAGCACTGCAGCCCCCACGACCACGTGAACGGATCCCAGTCCACCAACGACGCGTACCCCACGGCCATGCATCTGGGTATCGCCCTGTGCAACACCCGGCTGATGACGGAGCTGACGAAGCTGGCGGACGCCTTCGCCGCGAAAGGCAAGGAATTCGAGTCCATCCTGAAGATGGGGCGCACCCAGCTCCAGGACGCGGTTCCCATGACCGTGGGCCAGGAATTCCATTCCTGGGCCGAGAGCCTGCGGAATGAAATCGAGGCCCTCAAGCGGGTGGAGCACGTGCTCTGGGAAATCAACATGGGTGGCACGGCCATCGGGACGCGGCTCAACGCCCCCGCCGGCTACGCCGAGCGGTGCGCCCACCACCTGGCCGAGATCTCCGGCAAGCCGATCCACCTGGCGCCGGACCTCATCGAAGCGACCCAGGACACCCAACCCTTCGTGCTGTATTCGTCCGTGCTCAAGAGCCTGGCCATCAAGCTGTCCAAGATCTGCAATGACCTGCGCCTGCTGGGTTCCGGCCCCCGCTGCGGCCTCCACGAGCTTAACCTGCCGCCGATGCAGCCCGGCTCCAGCATCATGCCGGGTAAGGTCAATCCGGTCATCCCCGAGGTGGTGAACCAGGTGTGCTTCCGGGCCATCGGCAACGACCTGACCGTGACCCTGGCCGCCGAGGCCGGTCAGCTCCAGCTTAACGTCATGGAGCCGGTGATCGCGTACGTCATTTCCGAGTCCCAGATGATGTTCATGAACGCCGCGCGCACCCTGCGCGAGCAGTGCGTGGAGGGCATCACCGTGAACGCCGACGAGTGCCGCCGCCAGGTGGAGCGGAGCATCGGCCTGGTGACCGCGCTGAACCCGGTGATCGGCTACGACAAGTCCACCCAGCTGGCGGCCGAGGCCCTGCGGTCGGGCAAGGGCGTGGTGGAGCTGATCCGCGAGCTGAAGCTGCTGACGGACGAGCAGATCGCCGAGGTCATGGATCCCCGGGCCATGACGGGCCAGACGCGCCTGGAATGAGACCGACACCCTGGAGGGTGGCCATGTTTCGAATCTTGAATGCCACTGGATCTCCCCGCCGCGGGAAGGTCCGGGGAAAGGTGTGGTTGGTGTTCGTGCTGCTGGGATCGGCCCTGCTGACGGGGCCGGTCCCCGCGGACTCTTCTTCCGCCGCGGCGCCCGCCGTGATGCGTTTCGAGGGCAACTGGTCCGCCAGCGGCACCCGGCAGACGCTGGCCATGGGGCCGGAGCGGACCGCCTCGATCCTGCGGCTGTCGGGCTCGCTGGTCCTGGATCTCCACGAAGGCATGAGCCGCGGCTTCCGGTGCGAGACGGTCAGCTTCTTCGATGGACGGGAACAAGCCCTTGGGGCGTGTGTGTGGACCGACGAGCGGGGCGACCAGGTGTTCAGCGACTTCGGCGCCCGGTCCGCCTCGGCCGGCGCGCACGTCACCGGCTCCATCACGGGCGGTACCGGCCGCTACGCCGGGTTGACCGGGCGGTACGAGTTCAACTGGCAGTTCATGCTCGAGTCGCCCGAGGGCCAGATCCAGGGCCGGGCAGTCGGCTTCAAGGGTGAGGCCCGGCGCGGCGCCCCCGCTCCCGCGAAGCAGGTGCCCTGATGGGCGCGGCGACATTCCTCCAGGGGCGGCTCGTCCGCCGCGCCGCCAGCCTGGCCCTGGCGATCGGCCTGTGGTTCCTGCCTGTCCCGGCGGGCCTCACCGCCCAGTCCTGGCACCTCTTCGCCATATTCATCGCGACGATCTTCGCGGTCGTCGCCGGCGCGCTGCCCATCCTGACCGCCTCCCTGATCGGGGCGGGGGCGGCGGTCCTGAGCGGAACCCTGCCCCCGGCCAAGGCGTGGGAGGGATTCGCCAACGGGACGATCCTGCTGATCGTCTCGGCGTTCCTGGTGGCGCGCGCCGTGGTCAAATGCGGCTTGGGGAAGCGCCTGGGCTACCTCGTGGTCAGCCTCTTCGGCCGCTCCACGCTGGGCCTGGGCTACAGCATCTTCATCCTGGACGCCGTCATCGCCCCCGCGTTCCCGAGCAACACGGCCCGCTCGGGGGTGCTCTACCCCGTCATCTACTCGCTGGCCCAGTCGGGCGGCTCCCGGCCGGAGGACGGGACGCAGAAGCGCCTCGGCAGCTATCTCATGTTTTGCGGCATGGCCAGCCTGTGCCTCTCCTCCGGCCTGTGGCTGACGGCCATGGCGGGCAACGCCCTCGGCGTCGAGATCGCCAGGAACTTCGGCCTGACCATCACCTTCGGCTCCTGGCTGGTGGCCTCCAGTGTGCCCACGCTGGCGGCCTTTGCCCTCCTGCCGCTGCTGCTCTACAAAATCATCCCGCCCGAGGTGAAGGCCACGCCGGACGCGGCGCCGGCGGCGCGGCCAGCCCAGCGGGAGGTGGGCGGCCGGAGCCGGGACGAGGAGTGGGGGTCCGGCATCTTCGTGGGGATGGTGGGGCTGTGGGCCCTCTCCGGTACCCTGCATCTGGACTCCACGGCTGTGGCTTTCCTGGGCCTCGGCGTCCTCCTGGCGACCGACGTGCTGACGCTCAAGGACATCGCCCAGGAGGGTGACGTGCTGGCCACTTTCATCTGGTTCGCGGTGCTCTACACGCTCAGCAGCCAGCTCAACGAGCTGGGCTTCATGGGCTTCCTGGGCGAGCAGATCGCCCGGGGCCTGGTGGGCATCCCCTGGCCGGCGGTCTACGTCGTGCTCATCGTGCTGTACGTGCTCATGCATTACCTGTTCGTCAGCCAGACGGCTCACGTGCTGGCGCTCCTGGGCGTCTTTCTCGACGTCGGCGCCAAGGTGGGCGTACCCGTAGCGCCCCTGGCCTTCGGCCTGCTCTTCGCCAGCAACTATTTTGCCGTGATCACGCCGCAGGGCTCCAGCGCCAACGTCATCTTCGCCGGGAGCGGCTACCTGACCCAGGGCGAGCTGTACAAGCTGGGCGGCCTGGTGACGGCGTTCATGCTGGCGGTCTTCCTGGTGGTCGGCACGCCGTGGCTCATGCTGGTGACGCGCTGAATCCCACCGCGGGGCGGGCGGCGCGCCGCCGCGGACAAACGAAGCCGGATTTTCGGAACACCGGGTCAGAGGGTGATACAAACCGGATATTGCCGGACCTGACTGAATCGTGAGACGGAGACGGACGATCGCCATGGAACAGAATCCAGCAAGCACACCGTTGCGGCCAAGGAAGCACCTGGTGTCGTCGTGGCTCGAGCGCGTGCTCCTGGTATCGGGGACGATCCTCCTGACGGTCTACGCGATCGGGCGCTTCGACGGCTGGATGTCTTCCCGGGCGGCGCTCCAGCAGTTCGATCAGGGCCACATCGCCGAGACACTCGCTCCCCCGGGGAACGGACACCCGCGGCCGGAGAAGGACGAGATTGATTTCGGCCTCTGGTCCAAACAGCGGATCGAGAAATTCATGGAAAGCCTGTCGCTGGCGCCGGAGCCGGCCCTGGCGGTTCTGGAACTGGAGCGGCTGCGGATCCGCGTCCCGGTTTTCGAGGGGACCGGCGAGCTGGCCCTGAACCGGGGCGTGGGGTGGATCCCCGGCACGGCCCGACCGGGCGAGATGGGCAACGTCGGAATCACCGGGCATCGCGACGGGTTCTTCCGCGGGTTGATGCACGTGCAGGCGGGCGACCGGATTGAACTGCAGCTACCGGACCAGACGATGGTCTACCGCGTCAGCCGGACAGAGGTCGTCAATCCCGGGGACATCCAGGTTCTGCAACCGCAGGGCCAGCCAGCGCTCACCCTGGTGACCTGTTTTCCGTTCTATTTCGTCGGCAACGCCCCGCAGCGCTTCATCGTTTTCGCCTCCCTGAAAGGCTCGCAGCCTGCCGAAGACCAGGAGGGCGGCCAATGAACGATCACCCGACGGATCCTTCGGGGATCCGTTGAAGGTGGGTAATGAATTCAAAACATCCCAAAGGCAAACGCAGGAGGTGTTTATGACGTGACTGATTTGGACGGGCGGAACTGTAGCATTGTGATGTGATTGGACTGACTCGAAATTAAAAAAAGGAGCATGACTATGAGCACGAGACGGAAATTCTTCGTGGGCCTATGCACCGCGCTCGCTATCGCCCTGCTGGCTGTTCCAGCGGCGGCACAGACCAGCACCACGACCAGCACGGCCGGGACGGCCGAGATGAAGACTGCGCAATTGAGTGGAACGGTCCTGGCTGTGGAGGGCAATAATCTCATCGTCAAGATGGCCGACGGTGAGACCCTCGTGTTCACACCGCCCCCGGACCGGAAGTTCACCATCGATGGCCAAGAGATCCCTTGGAATCGGGTCCAGCCCGGAACGACGCTGAATGCGACGGTCACCGTCACCAAGACCCCGATCACAGATCGGACAGTGCAGAACTTGGCGGGGAAGGTCTTTTATGTCGCCGCGCCCACGGTGATCCTGAAACTCCCGACCGGAGAATGCCGGAAGTATGTCGTCAAGAAGGACTCCCCGGTCAAGTTCTATGACATCAACAAGAAAGAGATCACGGTGTTCGATCTGAAGAAGAACATGAACATCGAGGCCACCAAGATCACCGAGGCGGAGCGGGTGGAATTGTCGGCCGGTGTCGTCGTCACCGGGACGGCTCCGAAGGTGGAACCCGCGCCCGCCGCGCCGGCTCCGGCTCCTGCCCCGGCTCCGGCCCCGGTTCCGGCCCCTGCTCCGGCTCCGGCTCCGGCGGAACCGCCGCAGCAGCTGCCGAAGACCGGCGGTGCGCTGCCACTGGTGGGGCTGCTCGGGCTGATCCTCACCGGCGCGGCGCTGGGCATCCGGATGTTCCGTCGCTGATCGCCTGGCGGCGGGAAGCGGCGGGCTTGGGCCCACGGTGAACCGGCACATCCGCCGATGAAGGGTGAAAACCGCTTTCGGGCGGCTTCCCTGGCCGCCCGAAAGCGCATAGCTTGGAAACAGTCTCTACACGCGGAGAATCCGCCATTCGGTCACGCGCCGGGGCTTTGCCCCGGCTCGTGACCATGCTAAACATGGTCGCCCACCTCGATGCCAAGATCCTGCTGAAAACCCATCGGGACTTGCTGGCATCGCTAATCATCGAAGCGCGGGTGGACGGCGGATCGGCGACTGGCAAGTGAGGAGGCAAAATGCAGGATCGCGGATATCCTTCACTGTACCAGATCAACACCCGGGTGGGGCTGA
>JAEAMG010002362.1_pt1 | contig 12044 bp, 11 predicted proteins | sample 8958741 | NCBI WGS metagenome assembly JAEAMG01 (sample SAMN16933256, study PRJNA681125) | bioreactor sludge metagenome | isolation source: anaerobic bioreactor treating anionic surfactant - SDBS | place: India: Bengaluru | collected 2019-02-28
CCAGGACCAGGCGCATGCACGGCCCTGGCCAGGACCGGAGCACACGGCGCACCAGCTGGCGGCCGCCACCTGCAGCTGCACCTGGTGCACGCCCGGCCCGGTAGTGCGCGGCGCCAATGCACTCGCCCTGCTGGCCATCCTGCAGCACGCCGACGGCAATCGCGCCGGCCAGCGCCGCGCGCGCATCGAGCACCTGGCCAGCGTCGCCGGCCACGGCCGCATCATCGACCTGGTCGACGTCCGCACACTCCCCAGGATCCACATCGCCATGCCGGCGCCGCGATGGCGCCAGGACCAGGCGCATGCACGGCCCTGGCCAGGACCGGAGCACACGGCGCACCAGCTGGCGGCCGCCACCTGCAGCTGCACCTGGTGCACGCCCGGCCCGGTAGTGCGCGGCGCCAATGCACTCGCCCTGCTGGCCATCCTGCAGCACGCCGACGGCAATCGCGCCGGCCAGCGCCGCGCGCGCATCGAGCACCTGGCCAGCGTCGCCGGCCACGGCCGCATCATCGACCTGGTCGACGTCCGCACACTCCCCAGGATCCACATCGCCATGCCGGCGCCGCGATGGCGCCAGGACCAGGCGCATGCACGGCCCTGGCCAGGACCGGAGCACACGGCGCACCAGCTGGCGGCCGCCACCTGCAGCTGCACCTGGTGCACGCTCGGCCCGGTAGTGCGCGCCGCCGATGCACTCGCCCTACTGGCCATCCTCCAGCACGCCGACAGCAATCGCGCCGGCCAGCGCCGCGCACGCATCAAGCAGTGGCCCCGCCATCGCCCCTGCCATAACCTCAGTTGCTTTTGGTGGCCACACTGGACCTGGTATGACGTTGCACCACCATGAGGTAAAAAGACCGCGCTTAAATGAAAAGAGCCGCATAAATGCGGCTCTTGGTATGGTTGAGAAATTACAAAACTACTTTCTGATAGTAACCATGGATATAAGTGCGTTAACCAGCGAACTGAATTGTTCGGCATTTCCAGAAGTAAACTCAGGCGTAACTATATAGGTTCCAGCAACGGAAACACTGGGGGTATTTGTTATCTTCAATTTACTTTGTATAGCGATAGTCTCGTCTAAATCAGATTGGAGTATCTTCAAATTATCATTAACAAGCTTCGGCACAGAAACCGGAATTTTAGCGGCGCGACCAATCCTATCTATCGCTGCCCAGTTCTTCGGAGAAAGTCCCATATCTTGAACTCCGGTCAAAGAAGCCTCAACAAAATTCTTGACGTAAGCTGGATAGAATCTTTTCACGGCTAAGAATGATAGTGCAAAACCTAATCCATCACCTTTATTAACCAAAGGTGTAAAACTAAAAATTTGCTCGGAAGGTAGAGTGCTACTTAAATTTGAAAAAAAGTGAAAGTACTCTTTTGAATAATTGCAACTTGGAGAAAAAAAAGCACGTACAACAAACTCATCACCAGGAACAGTTTTAACTTGAATATATGGCTTTAAGCTATCTGCTGGGTTTGATTGCGCAAACACATCTTGAATAAGAAACAAACAGAGAAAAAAATATGCAATAAATTTCATAGGCCATCCTCCTTCATATTACAGATTACATCTGCAATCGTAATATCTTGACGATTTTCCTGCTCGATTACGAACTTATCCAATGCATCATTAATGAAACTATGATTTACAGAGAACTCCTTTGCCAGTCTTGCGCGCTTAGAGAGGTGGGCGCCGGCGGACAAATTAGATTCAAGCATTTCTATGCAATCACTTAATCTTGCAATACCGGCTTCAACTGACCGCATGCCAGCCATCGGCAGTGTTTCAAATTGAATTTGTTCAGAGGCTAACTGATATAATTTATCTGTATCGATGCTTCCACTTTTGACAACCCGCTGAATAGCATAATCAACTTCGAAAGCTTCAAGGATTGCAATTTTCCCGGTTTTCTGACGGCCATCTGCGTCAAAAACCGTATCTGTAAAAGATAAACCATTATCGCTAAGCCACCCTTTCTCATCAGCTGTGATAGCTCGCTTAGAGGTAATGGGTTCAAATTTGTTAATTAGGCGTTGCGATACGACAAATTTTAAGGTATCTGCTATGCGTTGAGCATCAACCTTACTGTCTTGTCCCATATCAATTAGACGTGGTATAGTTTCTGCGGCACCATTTGAGTGCAGTGTAGATAAAACAAGATGCCCCGTTTGAGCAGCCTGTAGCGCAATATCCATCGTTTCGCCGTCTCGGATTTCCCCCAATAATATCAAATCAGGATCATGGCGCAATCCTGATCTCAAAGCTCTGGCGAAAGTTACTTCTCCGCGAACTGGAATTTGTTTAATAGGACCATCGCCATGAAGACGAAATTCAACAGGGTTCTCAATTGTCAGAACTGAACGAGTACCATCATTTAAGAAACCAACCATTGCATTAAGCAACGTTGTTTTTCCTGAGCCAGTTGGCCCTGTCACCAAAATTAAACCGCTAGGCTTTGCAAGAATTCTTCGCAAACAATTCATCATAACTTGACTTAATCCAAGCTCATGCAACGCCGGTGCGCGCTGCTGGTCAAGTATACGGCAAGTAAATGCGAAACCGTCAAACGTCTTAGAGTACTCTACGCGAACATCAACATAATACTTATCCATTCCTTTTTTAAGCACGAGTCCTTTACTTTGAGCCCATCGTCCTGGAAAAACCATGGAAAACCGCGTAGTGACAATTTCCGGAGTACTGCCACCTTGAGCGGTATTCGTCACCTTAAACATCTTCTGTGAAAAAACAGTGGTATCGCCAGGACCATCATAGCGAAGGTTAATAATTCCCCTGGGAGTCCTAATATTAATAACAATATCGGGTTTCTCGCTAGCGCCGTGGCCACCAATGTGAACATCTGATGAACAAGTTTCTACAGCATACACAAACGCCCGAAAAATATACTCTTCGACATTTTTTGTGGCCCCTGTAGATATTGGCATAATAGCCATACATTCATCCTCGGAAAATAGAGCATCGCGCCCCCAAAACTCTGGATAAGTTGGCAATTCAAATTTAGTTGATGACATTGTATGGGAAATGAAATTGATGAAACAAAGATGAGAAGCTGATTAGTTGCATAATACACCACACAAGAATCCTATCAGCAACATTGATAAAAGTCAATTTAAATTAAAGGTTAGCCAGGATTCTACAGCATTTTCTTGATTTTAATTGACTTTTTTTTGTTTTCTCTTTAGCATGTTTTACTCCAATTGTGAGACATTATATGCGCCGCTCCCCTACCCCCCTGCTCCTTATTCTCTACTCCGTAACGACCGCATCTCATGCACAAGTCGAGTATCAGCATCCCGTCCAAAAGCAAGTCGCAGAAAGCATTCAGCAGCAATCGCAATTGCTGTACGGCTCTCAAGACTTCGTCATTGCGCAACGAAACGCAGCGATACAGTCAAAGGCAGTTACAGCAGCGGCAGCAAAGGTTCCAACAAATTACGCAAACAATCTTTTAACACCTGGTGCCGTAGATCGGGTGGCTGAAGAAGCAGGAAGCATGAATAAGGCCGTTGTTCAACAGGTTGGAACCAGAGAGATTTTAATGGCTAAATTGTCACTTCCTGGGCTTGATCAATTAAGCAGTGATATTAAGTATGGCAAATACGTGACGGTGAGCAAAAAAGGTAATGAAACCATCCTCTTAATAAAGACAATTATCAACTCAAACAACAGAGAAAAAAGCGACAACATTAGAAAATTGCAAAGTATGGCAAATGATGGAGTACCAGAAGCAAATAACTTTATGGGTTTCATGTTTGAATATGGGTTATATGGAGCAAATCGAAACATCGACAAGGCCATTAGTTATTATAACTATTCGGCTAGAAGCAACTATCAGGCTGCACTATACAATCTCGCCAACATAATGTATTTGGGGAAGTATGGAAAATTCAACGTGGCAGAATCTTTCGAAATTATAAAAAGAGCCAATAACATTGGTCAAGAAAGCTCATTCCGCGTTTGTGGCCTTGGCGCGTTTATGAATTATAGACAGGGATACAAACAGGAGGCACTACGGTATGGATCAAACTGCTCATCCCCCCTTTCGAATATACCTAACTCCTATTATTCAGAAAATATTGATATTAATACGCGAATAAAAATGTTGCGTGATTCTATCGGCGTTGGTGCCGATGACGGATATGCAATACTTGAAAAGATCACTAAAACAATAAAAACAGACCACAACTATTTGCATTGCAAATACAAAGTTGTTAACTATTTACACTTCAAAAAGGATCCAAAACACATCCGTGAAATAGCAGAGAAATGCCTAATTGAATCAGGTAATTACCAAGGGAAAAACAAGGCTTCTGAAATGAATATTGTTGGCATAACTGGGTTTGCCTCTGTGGAAACAAATGCATTGATTCAGATGCGAAATGTGAACAGATATCACTATTCCTGGAGCGTTCCGTATCTTCCATTCAATCAGAACGATATAGATATGTTCGAGAAGGTTATGCCGAAAGAAAAAAAATGATTAAAAAAATGAATACCCGTCTTGCTGTCTTCGCCCTATTATGTTTTGTCGCCCAAGCCAATGCGCAAACATCCATGATTGAAAGTCCTTTTGTAATTGCGCTTATTAACGGGTCCGCAACAGCAAAAATTGACGATAGCCCAATGATGCAATTTGCCGCGAATAAAATAAAAGATAAAACAGGCAATAAAGGAGAGGTAACAATGAAAGTTGAACGCGTGGTTCGATTCACGAAACAAGTGAAATGTGGCCGAGTTTCATTTTCCCTCTATCAACAGAGCACAAATACAGTTTGGGGTCAATTTGGTGGCCAAATCAATATATGCGAAGACGGAACTCCGCCAATGCGAGTATGCAAGGCCGATCCTAATAAATTAGTCCCGGCCAGCGGATTTTGCAAAGACAGCTCCCGACCAGTGGACACGCAGGAAATCGCAGCTGCTATTGCAGATGCAAAGGCTAAAGGTGGTTTTGACGCTGAGCAATATCGATCACGCATGCTTAATAAAACAGTTCCACCAAGCGAAAAAAGGAAAGATTGATTATGCAGAAAATATTGATGTCTCTTATTTGCTTTGTGTTCACTTTCAATTGTTTTGCTCAAGACACGAAAGTTTTGTCTGATGGAAAAGCATTTGCTGAGTCCATTGCACCAAAAACAAAGGGGACCGTTGTCGATCCTAGCGGAGTTAACCCGGCGGCCTGGACTGCGGGCGGTACATCCACCACCATTCCAAGTTCTGCGCCGGATGGCCTTGGTGCATTTTCTGCTCCATTAACATCCTCGACCCTTTTTGGAACTAGCGGGGCAAGTGGCGCACTGACTGGACTGGGCAATCGCGCGATTGCAAAGTGCCAAAATTATGTGCCGACAGGCGATAAGATGCTCGACCAGGAATGCGCAGCCGTTCTATTCATGAACAAAGATTGCATGTCATTAAGCGCCGAACAGAAGAAACTTGTTGGCGGAACTAATGTTCAGACAAATCCTGGCACCAATTGTCGCGGTACATTTGGCTCAGACTCTTCCCAGTTTAATTTTAAGGATCAGATAACTGAAAACGACTCTATATTTGTCACTAGCAAGAATGCGCAAAACAATGCCTCTGATATCATTGCGTCAACATGCAATCAACAGCAAGCCGTAACTTCCCCTGCGGAATTTGCTACAAATCTTTGTTCAAAGTCTCTTCTCACCGAATTGCGAACATGCACACAAGACCTATCGGTATCAATTACTAAAATATTTAATCCAGCTATTTGTGTTTATACATGCGAAGGCGGTATTTTAACTGGTGATTATTGTACCGCAATTACTAATTTCCCCGTAATAACAAGTTATTCGTGCCCTGCGGGAAATGTCATTAATGGGACACAGTGCATCCAAACGACGACGACTGCAGCAACGGGGAGTTATTCATGCCCGCCCGGAGAAGTATTAAATGGGATTCAGTGCATCAAAACGACCACAACCGCAGCTGGCAGCAGCTATTCGTGTCCAGCGGGGCAAGTTCTGTCCGGCAATACCTGCATACTCACAGTAACTAGTACTCCTAGCACTTTTTATTCGTGCCCAGAAGGGACGCTGATTAATGGCACGCAGTGCAGTATTACCCATACATCTGCGGCAAGCGCTAGTTACACCTGTCCAGCTGGTTATACCCTTGCAGGAAGTTCGTGTAGTCAAAGTTATACCGAACCTGCCGAGCTAAGATATTCTTGTAGTAGCGGGGTATTAACTGGCAATACATGCACCACCACCACTACAACTCCAGCCAACGTTACATATACATGCCCATCGGGCGTTTTGACTGGAACCAGTTGCGTAGCAACTGAAATTAGACCTGCTCAAGGTACATCTGTTTGCAATTTAGGTGAGAATTTCGCCAATGGCGTCTGTTATAAAGTGCCATACACCCCCACAGTATCGACAAATTGTCCTACTGGCTTTGGCCAAGGTCCTGTGACCCAACCTAATGGGGAAATCTACTGCGCTTCACAATCATGGGTAGCGGGCTGGCAATGCCATTGTGATCAGGGTGGATGTAGTTGCCATACCCCAGCAATAATTCAACAATCATGCCCACAAGGAGGTTTTGTTGAAAATGGCGCCTGTCAAAGAACCAGTACAGCAGTCATTCAGTATTCATGCGGAGAAGGTGCATTGTCCGGGTCAAGCTGCGTTGTAACTCATACTGGTCCAGCAAGTGCAGTTTATTCATGCACGACAGGAACACTACAGGGATTATCAACATGCGTTACAACCGCTAACGGCCCAGCAATTCCGAACTATTATTGCCCAGTTGGCCAGAACTTAAACGGTAATCAATGTACGGGTACTACCGTCACACCTGGAAATGTCTCGTATTCTTGTCCAAGTGGCGGCGTTTTATCAGGTTCAAGTTGCATTACAAACACAATTACATCAGCAATTCTTAATTACTCCTGTCCGGCTGGGCAATCGATCTCTGGCAGCATGTGCAGTGGCAATACAATCAATCCCGCGACACTTTATTATTATTGTCCAAATGGTGAAACGTTGGCCGGTACAAGCTGTATAAGCACGGCCATTAGCCCAGCAATTTTAAATTATTCATGCCCTGTTGGACAAACCCTTTCTGGAGCGACCTGTATAGGGACAACAGTGAATCCGGCTGATATTAATTATTCATGTCTCCCTGGCCAAGTATTACAAGGTGACGTTTGTGTTTTGACGACCATAACACCCGCGACACCGAATTATTCATGCCCTGGTGGCGTTGCTCCAGTAGGGGATCAATGCATAACCTATTCCACTGATGTGAGCTGGATAAATGGTTGTACGCTGTTCGAGAAAAGTGCAGGCGAACAACTGGGGACGCCAAAATGAAACTGAAAATAATCTGCACGTCAATATTACTTTGGAGCTGGATTCCCATAACTCATTCCCAAGAGCTTGCACCTGGCGCATGTCATCCGGTGCCAGGCGGCCAGTCATGCGTGGATGCTACACCGTGCAAGCCAATGACAGACGGTCAAACTGTTTGCCTCTCTGGCGTCCCCCAACTTCCTGGAGCACTGCAAGTACCTCAAAAATGTTGGCAATACTCGTATGAATATGCCTGTGATACACCCAAAATGGCCAATTCGTGCAAACCCTATGAAGACAACCCAGCATGCGCCGTAGTCAGCAGCACCTGCACAGACACAAGAAATGAAACCGGGACGTGCACCTCATGGAATTACACATATCAGTGCGAAACCAAACCAGCCGTAACTTCGCCACAGCTAGTTTGCTCATCTGGACTATTTGACACAAGCACTCTGGTTACTCCAAATAATCCTAACAACACATTTATCACAGCAGCAATTGCAATGGAAATAGCTCGCCAAACCCAAATCTATGGGCAAGGCAAGGAAATGACTGTTTTTGGTGGCGTTGTTGAAAGTTGTACCAAAGGCTATTTTGGAATTAGAAATTGCTGTGGCAGCATGCCCGGCGCGCAGAATAATAGATCGTTCTTAACAACTCTTGCGGGTAGTGCTGCATACAGTGGTTTAAAGTATGTCGGCCAAAATGCGGTAGATTACGCTTCGCCGTATGTTTTTGACGCTATGTACAGTAGCGGCATGTTTTCGGACGGATTGATGACAAGCATTGCATCCGCTGGCAATGTATTGGTAAACGAAGCTGACAGCCTTGTAGCAACAAATTTTGCCGCCAATGGGGTGTCACTTGGCGCCTATGGTTTTACATACGGAACAGGTGTTTTTGAAGCAGGATCGGCACTCCCAGGAACAATGGATTTATCCAGTACATTCGGCATGGGCGCTGGTGAAGGCTTCGTTACTTTTAATCCGTACGTGTTCGCTGCCATGCTCGTCATTCAGTATTTGCAAACGCTGGCACAGTGCAGTGAGGACGAAATGATGTTTCAGATGCACAAAGGGGCGAATCTGGTTGTATATAATGAAGAAAAATGTACAAGCAGCGTCCTTGGTAAATGCGTAGAAACAACGCAGACGTATTGCGCATTCAATTCAGTATTGGCAAAAATTATTAATATTCAGGGTAAAAAGCAACTTGGCTTAAATATTTCTGACTGCCTTGGATTAACAGTAGAACAAGTTTCTAAATTAGATTTTACTAAAATTGATTTCTCAGAATTCACTGGTGCGATCATCGAAGAGGCACAAAAGAATCTACCAAAAGATATAAAATCAAACTATACTCCAGTAATAAAGAATACATCTAAGGGCACAAGTCAAAGTACCACTAACGGATCAGCCTACCCTCCTAAACCTTAAGGAAAATATTATGTTCAAAGATAAAGTAAAAAACGCCATCAAGAAACCAAAAAAGAGCACATATATTTTGTCTTTTCTTGTTGCTGCATTCGCCATTAGCAGCGTCTACTTTGGAGTGCAAAATTTTAAAAATGAAAACGCCATCTCCGAGGCAAATAGTAAGATAGCTACGCTCCGAGCGGCAGCATCGACTGCAAGTAGTGAGCATGCGGCAGCACTGGAGACGTGCGAAAACAAGAACCGACACACTGCTGAAGAGGGTGCGGCGGCGATTTCTGATCTCAACGAAAAGATAGCGGCGTTTGCAAAGCAAGCAGCAGCATGCGAACTGATTCGCAAAAAAATTAATTTGAAAGGGGCAAAATGATGCTCATCCGTCACTTTGCATTTGCATTAGCTTTGCTTGGCACACACGCAATTTCCTCGGCCAACTCTATCGAATTTGATGTGGATGGAGCTCGTGTCGTTGTTGTTCGTCCAATCGACAGATGGTCAGGAAATACTGCAAGTTCCGAGTACTCGATGAAAGAGTATTCAAAAAAGAAGATCGCTTTTTTCTATATCGATGCTGATGGAAAGAAGCGCGTCGGCTCATCGGGCCTTTTTAGCGCCCCTCAAAAGGGCAGTCTTGGCGAAGCAGTTCAAAGTGAACTCTCTCAATTTGGATTCACAAATAACGGGCCCAGTGGCGTTGCATTTACGGTGGAAAAGGAAATTTCACTGTCACCAGAAAAGACCACCTCTTTTCTGCAGGCACAGAAAATTTTGTATCAAAAAACAGTGATTGATCAAGGGGACCCATCGACTCTTTCAGAGCGTATAGGCAACAAGAGGATTTTCGGCGCCATTCTTGCCATTGCTGCGACAGGGTATGGCATGGAAAAACTTGGTGCTGTCAGTGGCTCTCAGTTTGTATTTGGCTCAGGTCTTGCAGGTGATATTTCCAAACTGAGTAAAGATGAAGCAATGGCGATTAGCTCAGTGCCTCCGATTGATTTTGATCCAATTGGATATTCTGTGATCGATGTAAGAAAAGTCATCAATGGTTCCGACCGTGTAGGGCAGATAATTATTGCCTATAAGGGAGAAAAGTCGCTTGATGTTGAGCAGAAAGCGTTAGCCCGGGCTATCGTGGTGGCAAGCGGCGCTGATAGTTCCAGCGAAAAAATCAGTACCGCGAGACAGACCGAACTTTCTGATCGCCAACTCATATGGAATAGTTGCATAGCGAATGATAATTGCGCAAATAAATAATTAGATAAACTGAGGGGCATATGAAAGACGAAAATAGCGAAAATAAAGAGAATGCATTCGTTAGGACAGGCAAGAAAATGCAGTTTTTGAATTATATTGCCTATGGAATTATAATAGTCTCGGTGCTCATAGCTATTTTTACCTAAAACAAAAATTAAATACTGAAAATATAGGAATAGTTTAATATGTCAACATATAGACTTTTTGATGAAATAGTAGAATCGACATCGCCAGAATTATCCCGATCCCTAGCGCCGCTGTATGTAGAAAAAACGCGGCCGATCTGTCTATGTAAGAAGCCTGGCGTGGAAATGTATATAGCCAAAGTAGAGGGTCGTTTTATTGTTCGAAGAATGCCAAATACAGGTGATGAGCACTCACCTGATTGCGACTCCTACGAACCACCTGCCGAGTTATCCGGTTTAGGTGAGGTAATGGGATCTGCAATCAAAGAGAATGTGGACGATGGCATTACTACGCTAAAACTCAACTTTTCTCTATCTAAGTCTGCTGGCCGCGCTCCACCAACTCCAAGCGGAGATGAAAAAGATAGCGTTAAAACTGACGGGAAAAAGTTGACGCTTCGTGGTGTTTTGCATTATTTATGGGATGAGGCTGGATTCAATCGCTGGGCACCTGGAATGCAAGGTAAGCGGTCATGGTTTGTAATCAGAAAATATTTGCTCCTAGCGGCAGAGAACAAGTCAACCAAGGGCGCAAGTCTTGCTGACCGTCTTTACATACCGGAATCGTATTCAGTCGATCGAAGCGAAGAAATTGCTCACCGACGCCTTAGTCACATGAGAAAAGCCGCCACGCCAGTAAAAGGCACGACTCAAATGATGTTGGTTATCGGGGAAATTAAGGGGTTTGCTGATGCTAGGAATGGGAAAAAGGTAACATTTAAACACGTTCCAGACCGCGATTTCTTGATGAATGAAGACATATATAAGCGGCTGCAAAAACGATTCTCAGCAGAACTTGAACTTGCTGCTGCTGATAATACGCACACACACATTATCGCTATTGCGACGGTCAGTGTAAGTGTTACCGGACTACCATTCATAGAAGAAATTGCATTAATGATTGTTAACGAGAATTGGATTCCAATTGAATCGGATTTCGATAGAATACTAATCAGCAATTTGACTTCAAAAGGGCGCCGCTTTGCAAAAGGTCTTCGCTACAATATGCAGTCAAAAACCCCCCTTGCATGTGTTGTGTTATCAGATACGCAGCCAGAGCCGACCGCAATGTATATTCTTCCATTCGGCGCGAGTGAAGAATTCGGAACTGAGATGGGGACATTGATAGCTGAAAGTAAATTGACTTCCTGGATATGGGAAGCTGGAAGTGAGATGATGCCGCCACTTCCGTAACGGATAAGCGCTAATTCACATCAGCATTGAAAAGCCACATAGTCCGTGGCTTTTTTTTATTCTAAAGTGTTGTTAAATATCGGCTTACAGTCGCCAGTTGGTGCGCCGTGCGCTCCGGTCCTGGCCAGGATGGCGCATGCGCCCTGCCCTGGCGCCGTCGCGGCGCCGGCACGGCGATGTGGATATTGGGGAGCGTGCGGACGTCAACCAGATCGATGTTGCGGCCGTGGCCGGCGACGTTGGCGCGGCCAGGTGCTCGATGCGCGCGCGGCGCTGGCCGACGTGCTGCAGCGGCCACCAGGGCGAGTGCATCCGCGCCGCACACTACCAGGCCGGGCGCGCACCAGGTGCAGCTGCAGGTGATGGCCGCCAGCAGGTGCGCCGTGCGCTCCGGTCCTGGCCAGGATGGCGCATGCGCCTGGCCCTGGCGCCATCGCGGCGATGTAGATCCTGGGGAGCATGCGGACGTCGACCAGGTCGATGTTGCGACCGCGGGTGGCGGCGTTGCTCCAGGCCAAGCGCTCGATGCGCGCCCGGCGCTGGCCGGCGTGGTGCCGGATTGCCACCAGGGCGAGTGCATCGGCGCAGCGCACTACCCGGCTGGGCGCGGCTACCA
>JAEAMG010002363.1_pt1 | contig 12044 bp, 19 predicted proteins | sample 8958741 | NCBI WGS metagenome assembly JAEAMG01 (sample SAMN16933256, study PRJNA681125) | bioreactor sludge metagenome | isolation source: anaerobic bioreactor treating anionic surfactant - SDBS | place: India: Bengaluru | collected 2019-02-28
TCTGCATTACTGCTGATATTATTCTTTTCGGAGATATCGCTAACAACCGATTTTTGCAGATACCGGGTAAGATCCGGCCGAAGTAACAGAACAGAAATAAGAATTAAACGAGATTAAAAAAATGGCTGAAAAGAATTACCTGGCTATCGCGGTAGCCCATGGACACAGACGGAAACTGCAGGGCATAGACCCGAAGAAATATGCCCTCAGTATCTGGAAGCTTTTTATAGCTGCCGACATTGCCGAGACGGCGGCCATGGAGATAGAAGAGTTGTTGAAACCGGCCGAACGGTTTGTTCACGAAGACAAACGCCGTATCAACGCCATTAAAGCCAACGCTCACAAATTTGTGTACGACGTAGATAAAACATGTTCTCCGGAATTTGCGGAGCAATTTGCGGATATATCCAACGCCTGTCACACACTTATCAATAGTTACATGTCAAACCAGCTATCAAAAATGCACGACATTTTTGCGGAAAAGAAAGAGTTATGAGAACAACTGTAGAACGAGCCAACAATTTAACGTCGGCAGACGTGCAGGAGATCCTTCGATTGTATCCGGATACGCCTACCATCGAGATCGCCCGGAAGTTCGGCAAGGATATCCAAACCATCTATAAGACGGCCAACCGGTATGGAGTAAACAAAAGCGAAGCGTTCCACAAATCTGAGCACAGCGGACGGATTCGTAAGGGCCAGCGCCTGGGGATAGCAACCGAGTTTAAAAAAGGACAGGTCCCTGCCACGAAAGGAAAAAAACAATCTTCCTATATGTCGTCCGAAGGAATTAAGAATTCTTCTCGTACCCGATGGACCAAGGAAAACCGGCCACACAACGAAAAGAAAGACGGAGACATATCTGTACGCCGCATGAGATCAGTTGATTCCGGAAGATCGATACCGTATAAGTTCATACGTATTTCGAAAAACAAATGGGAATTCCTTCACCGCCACTTATGGCAAAAGCATGTAGGTCCTATCCCGAATGGGTACAATGTAATCTTTAAGGACGGCGACACAATGAACTGCACGATCGAGAACCTGGACTGTATTTCCAATGCAGATCTGGCACGGCGAAACAGCGTACACAATCTTCCGGAAGATCTACGCGAATTAATTCATTTGAAAAGAAGTTTAACCCGGGCAATTAACAATGCCACAAAAGAATAGATATGGGATTAGAGAGATTAAAGGAAATGGTGCACAAACCGTTCCTGTACAAAAATGAAGAGGTTGTTATAATCGGGTACTGCGATGGCGTAGGCGAAGATGGCACCGATGTAGAGATCTACCTTAACAACGGCAAGACGCTTGAATTCTCCGTGTTTGATCTGGATATAAAACTCGGTCGTTTCAGATCGATATCTAATACGGTAATTGTACTGGCCAACAACCGCCTGGATGCCGTTTCTACAGTAAATCCAACCGTGATAAAAGACCTTCGCGATATTGTGCTTGATCAGATTCAGCGAGTAAAGAATGATCCGGCTGCCGTAAATCAGGCAAAGCAGGTATTCCAGGGCGTGAACACCCTTGTCAACCTGGCGAAGGCCGAATTGGAGTACCGGCAGTATGTAGACAAACAATTATCAGAATAACCTAAATATCACTACTATGGAATTATATTTTTATACAGATAAGGAAAGCGAAACAGGCCTTAAGTTTTTTGGGGTGTGGCTCCGTGGCGTAGCCGCCAAAGAAGCAAGTATTATGATGGCACGCAAATATGGGTTTGAATCGTGCCGCCCAAGTCGCACGTCATACAATGGAGGAATATCATCATTTTACAAACCTTCCGATCAGACAGATCTGACTCATTTTAAAAAATACAAGAACTACTCAAATGAGTATTTCCCGAAAAGGAATACCAAGGAAGGCCTTGCGATTATAGAAGAAATAAACCAGCTTCCAGTTGTAGACATCGACGAATTAAACAACATAGTTGGATATGATACCGGTGGATGGAAGACTAGCAACATTGGATTTAATATCAGCGAAAAGCATTACGGATTCATTGTTTTCGCAAAGTGGAATTGTAAAATTCCATCCGATTGCATTGAGGTTACAGGAAGTGAATATCTTAATTTATTTAAAAAGGATTGATTTAAACATAGTTGAACATATGAAGATAGAACAACGACACATTGATGCAATTAAGCAATATCTAGGAGATGAAAACATTAGATACTTTAGGCACTTAAAAGGACTAAAAGGGGAAGTATTTCCAACACTTAGGCTTAATCAAAAAAAGAAGCCAATACCAATACATTCTGTTTATCTTAGAGAAGGTATGCAGATAAGGAACTGGATGAGACGTGTGTTTATTGAATTCCGTAATCTCAACATGGACGACATGGACAAATTATCTGTAAAACTTGTTGAATCTGCCATTAAGTAACGTTCAAATCCGAACACAGTAAATCAACCCTGCTCACCTCATTTATAAGGCGAGCAAAAAATAAAGAATTATGAAACCATCTTATTTCCTTGTGAAGTTAAACAGTACCACAACACAGATTGTGATGCCGGGCAAGGCGAAGCGTCCGGAAGATCAGTCAATTAAAATCGAAAGAATATGTACGCAGATACCGACAGTGAAGGGCAAGTCAACGTAATGCTTATTTCCCGCGAAGAGCTTGAGCAGCTTATAGCCGAATTATGTATCGCCCGTATGCGATTAAATAGATTACAGCAATACGAGGGCATGTATATGATGGAGCGGCTCAGGGTGAAGCTAATCCGTGAACTTCAGCAAACGGCAGGTTTAAAAAGGTGTATTAAAATATTAAAATAAAAACAACATGTACAGGGTAATGCATTTCGAAACCGCTATTGTTCAGAGCGGATATAACATTGAAAGAGTAAGTTACGGCGAAAATCTTAAGATCGCACGGGTGGAAGGTTCTATTCCTTACCTGAAGCGGGCTGTGATAAACGGGAAAGTAAAATACATTCCTGCCCAAAGGCTGGTGCGATGGGATGATCGCGGAAAGTGCTTTTCGCTCCGTAGCAAAATCAGGCAGCCAAAGTACGACCTACCTTTAAAAGATATAGTAAAAACATTAACAATGTAGTAGTTATGGGAAACTTAAGTCAGTACCGTATGAACGACACCTCTTTTTCGTGGCACGATAAATATATCAACGACCTTGGATTTAACCAGTTTCAGGCCTACATAAGAGACGTTAACAATGCCCTGGCCAACCTTAGGCCGGGCAGACATTACAATGTTGAGACCTCGGTGCCTGCCGAAAAGCACGATCTGTTTATAAAGATCTGCTGTACGTACATATTGGCACATCCTGACTATGAGTTTTCGGACGACTACACAAAAATAAGGAGGAGGCACCCATGAATCTAAAAAGATGGAGCAAGGAAGATAGTGAGTTTGTAATCGAAAACGTTCAGAAACTTACTATCTCCGAAATGGCCGAAAAGGTGCAGAAAACGGAACGGGCTGTAAAGCTCTTTCTGCACCGGAACAAAGTGGGATACGGACGTCAGGTTAAGCGGAACCTGTGCCTTGAACTGATTAAGATCCGGTTCGTACATCCGGAGTATTTCAGCCCTACAAAAAAGTTTTACGACGCAACAGGCATCAACCAGGTTCGCTGGTGGCACCTGTACCACGGACGTAAACAAATCACGCAAGACGAGTACCTGGCAATAGCCAACCACCTGAAGATATCGCTTCAGGAAGCCTTTGAGTCACGACAATTAAACCTTTTTACAGAAGACAATGAGTAATATAGATAAGCAAACCATCGAAAAAATACGAGACGCTGTAACGATAGAGACCATCATCGGGAAGTTTGTTACATTAAGACGTTCCGGGTACTCTTTCGTAGGCTGCTGCCCATTTCACGGAGACACACACCCTTCTATGGTTGTGTCTCCCGCAAAGCAGCGGTTCAAGTGTTTCCCCTGCGGCGCTGGCGGCGATGTGCTGGAGTTCGTAATGAAGCACGAAAACATGTCGTTCACCGAAGCGCTTTACTTCTGTGCCAATGAAGCGGGCATCCAGATAGAAAAGACTGAGCTTACACCCGAAGAACGGGCCAAGGCAAAGCAGACCGAATCATTACAGATCGCCATCGAGGCGGCTGCCAAGTCTTTCGAATCCCATCTGCCGGAAGCCGAAAAATACATGGCAGACAGAAGCTTCGATATACATTCGGACCTGATCCGGAACTTTCGTATCGGATATGCCCCGGATGGCAACGTGGTTGGCCAGGATCTGGTAAAGAATGCCTACAATCCCGTCTACCTGCGTGCGGTTAATGTTACCAAGGAAGGCAAGTACGGCGACTTCGATGTATTCCGAGACCGGATCATGTTCCCGTTCATGGACCTTAAGGGGAACATAACCGGCTTTTCGGGCCGGTATATCACACCGAAAGAAAACACCGGCAAGTACGTAAATACAAGCGATACCCAGCTGTTCAGCAAGGGGCGTAACCTGTTTGGCTTGTTCCAGGCTAAGGGGGAGATCGGACGGAAGAAGAATGCCTACCTGGTAGAGGGCCAGTTCGACGTGTTGAGCATGCACGCCAGCGGAGTAACCAATACCATAGCCGGATCAGGCACGGCCTTAACAACCGACCAGGCAAAACTTATCAAGCGTTTTACCGACACCGTAACCCTTGTATACGATGCCGATAAAGCCGGGCTTAATGCCAGCCTCAAGAATGCCGATGTACTGCTTAAGGAAGGCCTTACCGTTCGCTGCGTTGCCATCCCGGATGGGAAAGATCCGGATGACATTTCGAAAGAGCAAAAGGATAAGATGCCGATCTGGCTTAAGAACCGGTCTACCGACTTTGTCAATTACTTTTCGGATGCACTTCTTAAGACTGGTCCGTCGGCCGAGCTAACCCCGGAAGCGAAGGAGGAGGCCCTAACAACCATCTGCACCCTAATCTGTAATGTAACTTCGGAAACCCTGCGCCTTACCTACATCCGCGATCTGGCCAAAAAGTTCGATTTCAACACCGAACTGGTACACCGTAAGGTGAAGGAGCTGCTTCGCAAGATGCCTCCCGTTGAGCAGGCAGAAGAAATCAAGCCGGGAATCTACGGAATGGAAGAGATTCCGGAACTTATAAAGGAAACCGGATGCTGCGAACTAACCTCGGATTTCGATTACTTCCTCGAATCTTACGGAGACGAACCGGTCGTATACATACACGATGTTCCTTCGCCAACCGATATACAGGAGCTTCGCCGGATCTGCACGCGCTTTAAAACCACTTCGCAGGGAATGTCGGTATCCAAATACGGATTAGAATCTACGTACCTGACCGCCCTGCTGGACATGTTCAAGGCCGGCATTCAGGATATCTATGTTATATATCAGGTTGCCAGCGATGAAGAAGGAAACGAAGACACTACCGAGCGAGAATACACCTTCGTAAACGCCTACCTGCAGATGTACGGGCGCTTCTTCACCACATCCCAGCTGTCGGACCGTACCCAGTACATCGAGCGCTGTGCGGAAGTGATAAGCCTTACAGACGACAGCGTACGTGTAGTTAACTTCGACACCTACCATCGCATGCTCGGCCTTACAAAGGGCCAGCTTACCGAAATACTAAAGCCTTACCTGGCTAAACGCAAATCGCGGATGGCCATCAACAGCCAGCGCGAAGACGACGACGACGAAAGCTACGATCCGGACGAACTGCCGGAATACGTGGAGAACAATCCAACCTACAAGGAAATGTATCGAAGCCATAAGTTCTATCCTAAAATAAATAAGGACGGCGAACCGGTGTGCTACATGTTCCAGAACGATAAGGGCGGACACACCCAGGTGGGCGATTTCTATATGACTCCGCTGCTGCATATCCTCTCGGACGAGGAAGACAAAAACAAGCGCGTACTGAAGATTAACAGAAGGTATTACAAGAACCCTCTTTTCATAGAAGTACCCTCTAAATCGCTGCTTAAGAAAACGACCATCGAGGAAAAACTCATTATGCTGGAAGCTGTCAATTTTTCCAATGGAGAAGAAAAGCACTGGACCAAGATCCGCGAATACATGTCGCGCCAGTTCGTTACCTGTTCCGAGATCGATACCTACGGAAACCAACAGACAGACGGTTTTTCACGAAAGGAAGATAACATGTTCTTCGCCTTTGCAAACTCCATCTTCCACAACGTAAACGGCGTGCCTCGTATCGATTACGCCAACGATCTGGGTGTGGTTGTGCACAACGGTAAAAACTATTACCTGCCTGCCTTCAGCACCATCTATGCCGGCGAGCGAAGCTCAGATAAGTACGAGCTTATATCTACACTTAAGTACCGGGATGTGCCTGCCGAAAAACAATGCAGTTTCGAAAAGTGGGCCGCGCTGATGGATAAGGTGTATGCCGTAAACGAAAATGGAAAGTGGGCAATCTTGTACGCGGTAATGTGCGCCTTCCGTAGCAACATACACAGTATAGACCGACTGTTTACAGCCCCTTTCTTCATGGGTCCCATGTCTTCCGGTAAGACGCAGATCGCGATATCGATACGCTCGCTGTTCATATCTCCCAAGGTGCCAATCTTCAACCTTAACATCGGTACGGATGCAGCTATGAGTACCCTTATGAGTACCTTCCGCGATGTGCCGGTGGTGTTGGACGAGTATAACAATAAGGACATATCGGACCTGAAGTTCCAGGCGCTTAAAGGGATCGTATACGATGGAGACGGCCGGCAGAAGCGTAAGGGCACAGGCGGCAAGGAGATCGAAAACGACAAAGTATATGCCCCCGTGGTGATCTGCGGGCAGGAAACACCACAGCGCGACGACAATGCCCTTATGTCCCGTATCATCGTATGCGAGGTGCCGAAGCCCCACAGCGAGCGTACAACCGAAGAGATCAACCGGTTTCAGGAGCTTAAAGACATAGAGGATCCGGACAAATGCGGCCTGTCGAATGTATTGTTCCAGGTACTTAAGTTGCGCGGCGTGGTGATGGATCACTACCGCGATCTGAAAAAGAAATGCGAGGAAGAACTCCGGGCGGCCCTGCCAAAGGGCGGCGGTGGCGACATGGTACGTATTACAAAGACAGCCTCTCTTTTCCTTGCCATGTGTAAGCTGCTTGAAAGCTATACCGAATTGAAATTGCCGTTCACCTACGCCCAATTTTTCGAGATAGCGAAAAGCAAGGTAATCAGTCAGGTTGAACTTATAAGCCACACCGACAAGCTGGCCACCTTCTTCAAGAGCATGGACGTGATGATCGATACCAGGGCAATTATAGAAGGCAGAGACTTCGCCATCGAGCAGGTGGACAAAGTAACCATCAAGCAGGGCGGCGACGAACCAAGCAAGGCGGTTGCCCTTCCTGCCGGAACGCGCGTATTATTCCTTCGCCTCAGTCCCATCTACACCCAGTTTGCCCGAAGCTCATACAACTCCGAGGAGTCTACACAGAGCACCATCGAACAGAACCTGCGCTCCAACCCTGCCTACATAGGGGTTGTTAATGCCCGCCGGTTCAAATGGTACGAAACGGTAGAAGTGCCCCGTGGCGGAATGGAAGCAAACGAGCAGGGATTCGACGCAGACAAGGCACAGGTGGACACACTTATGGTCAAGCGGATGGAGAAAAGAGAAAAATCAAGTTCATGCTTTGCACTTAATTACGAAACATTCGTAACCTACTACGATATAGACCTGGAACGACGCTCCAGGGAAGATGTGAAGAAAGAAAATTCCGAATCCGGAGAGCAAGATTTACCATTTTAATACAATACGATTATGAAAAGAGTGTATATCAGCGGGAAGATATCAGGCGACGACCTGATCTGTGTTGAAATAAAATTCAACACGGCCGAAAAAATGTTACGCGAACATGGCTTCTTCCCGATCAACCCGTTAAAGAACGGACTGCCCAACATCGCCACCTGGGATCAGCACATGGTAAGAGACATAGAGCTTTTACTAACCTGCGATGCCATCTGCCTCCTGCCCGACTGGCAACAATCCAAAGGTGCCCGCATCGAAGCATTTATTGCGATGGAAAAAGAAATGCCTAAAGTCTATTTACCAGATCATTTTAAAAACGAATTAAAAAAACAAGCCGTATGATTGAGAACAAAACAAACATCCTTAAAGCCCGAGTAGGCGAATGTTGGGATAAGAAGAATAATGTAACCCTTTTCAACCTCGAATTTAAAGCCGCAAACAGCCGGTTCTTCCGTGGTTACTCAGTAGACTACTTCCAGACAAGAGCCGAAGCTGAACAGGCTCTCGAAGATCACAACTCCGGGAAGAACACCTACGGCGTTAGTGCCGTACACCCAGGCGGAAGTTACTTCTTCTGCAAAAAGGGTATTGAACATAAAGAAGAATTTAGAGACAGAGCTTACAAGATAGGCGATATAGTGCCATACACCAATTCGAATGGTCATGTTAAGCTTGCCAGAATAGTTGGATTCAAAAACACTGAAACTAAAAGATGTTTTTTCGGGAAAGACACAATTACGAATTACAAGGTATTCCATTCCGTACTTGAATCAAAAGAACTGGAAATGCTGTCTTCCAAAACAGGAGATGTTAAAGAGTTTAGCTCTTCATTATATTTTGACATAAACGATGTCTGTTATCAGGCAAAATGGAATGGGCTAGTATACGAGAAGGATAATACATTAATTGACGGGTTTGTGCCGTCCAACTTTGATCCATATTTTGAAAGATCTGTAGCCATGAGCGTGTATAGGAATGTGAGCGATAATATCCTATTCGGGGAGTCAAAAATAATGGAGTCGAAAGACGGAAAAGAATTAGCTGTATTAATTGATAACGATCTATATCCAATAATTATGAATATAGAGGTATCTGTAACTACAGATCCAATAACCTTCTTGAAAAATAAAACACAGAAATAAACATAGTTGAACATGAATACACTTGAGCTTAGATTAAAGAAAATGGAAGACGAACTAAATAAAGACTCATTAAGATTTATTGATCTATACAATAGACTAGAAAACAATAATGGAGAAATAGACGTAGAAGGTTTGTCTGACGAAGATATATTTGTTTCTACTGTTATAATGCTTAATCTGTGTGATAAGGCTCCTACGTCAAAAGGTTTTATTAAATACGGATGGAGTAAGTATAAGGTGTTTGCTATAGCAAAAAAAGAAAAAAAATATATTAGTTCAGAAACTTTATTTAGCGAAGATACAGGATTAATCGCTGGTAGAGGTTATGCGTTAAGATATGATATGTTAGAGATTATAAGAGCTGAATTAAACCGAAAATAGGTTCAAATCCGAACATACTGGTATTAACAATAAACAAAATTGAAAAATGAAAGATGTAAAATTATGTATTGCAGCATTGACTGGAACTCCATATTTGTCAAAGGTTGACAAAAAGGGATGCATGACAGATAAGCGTAGACCACTTGAGAGAGAGGAAGTTTTAAAATTTATCCACGAGTGGGCCGAAGCCGAAGCCGAAAGAACCGGAGACAACACTATCTCTATCACTGCAGGCGAAAAGAAAGTACTTGAAATCACAGTGTGCAAATAGCTAATAACGAATAAAGCCTTGGGCGGCTTTGTAAAACCCGACAATTTTATGAGAAATTTAGACGAAAAAGCAGCTGAATACACAGCTCATTTGTGCAATCAAACCGGTATTTTTTCTAAAGGAGAAATTGAAACAGCTTACGTGGTTGGAGCTACCCACAACGAACAGTTGCGAATGGGTGAAGTTGGATCGTTTGGTCAGGCCTTGAAATCTCTTAAATCCGGATTCCTTGTTACAAGGAAAGGATGGAACGGCAAAGGTATGTTCATATTCATGCGCCCATCCGATCAACTCCCAATTGATTTTGTAGCTAAAGATATTAAGTCTTTGCCAACCGGCGTAAAACAGTATTATGCGCAGGATCTTGAATACAAACAAGATAAACCGGAAGAAGACACAGTTAAATTCACGGCATATCTATGTATGAAAGCCGCAGACGGTACAATAGTAAACGGATGGTTAGCCTCTCAGACCGATATGCTATCCGAAGACTGGATGATTTTCGACTTTTAATATTGCATACCATACGCCGGTTGACCATCTGGCGTATGGTATAACAAATCTAATGAATTATAAACTATGGAAGCAAGAACTTTCAATTTCAACAATACTCCGATAACATTCGAATTTGCATCGGACGACAATCTTATGATTAATGCCACCGAAATGGCGAAGGTGTTTAACAAAGATGTGTTCAGTTTTCTGCGCATAAATGGCACAAAGGAATACATAAATGCATACTGTCGGACCGCAGATCTGCGGTCCGAAGATGAATTTTCTCCCAACGGAAAGCTGATAAAAGTGATAAATGCGGGAAGGAATAACGGCACCTGGATGGAGCGTAGTGTCGCCCTTAAATTTGCGGCATGGCTGGATCCGGATTTCGAAGTGTGGGTATACAAAACTATAGATGCTTTAATTTTTGGCGAGTTTTACGAACTGAAAGAAAAGATACGTGCAGCAGCCGACAGAAAGGCCCGGATTGAATTCTTGAGGAACCAGCTTAAGAATGATCCTAATGTAGACAAACGCGTCTCCGAACTGCTTGAACTTGAAAGCAAGGATAAGAAAGAGAACCCGTCCAGATACGCAGCGCTGAACCGTCAGCTTTCAGAAATGAAGACTCAGCTTATTATCAAGTTCGAGGAAGAATCTAAATCAGAATAGAAAATGAAAAAGCTACTCTTCGTTTTATCCCTGGTACTTGCATTCGGGTCCTGCGATAAAAAGGAAACAATCCTGCCGGACGACTATCCCCCACCCCCTGACAAGATCCGAGACGTGAAAGACTCTATCGGAGTAAACCCATCCAACTACGAGATAGATCCTTGCTAAAATAGGATCTGCGTTAGGCCGAAAGGTCGATCTTGTGAAGGAATAAAACGGGAATTCCCGTTATATAACAATAAAGCCCTGGCAAATAACTGCCGGGGCTTTCTGTTTAAGGTTCTCCCAGGTGATCTACTATGATCCGGACCTGCTTTGGAGTTAATATCTTTTGTCCGGATCGGTAGCCGGCATCTGATAAGGTTTCTTGTAAGGGTTCACTTTGTGTTATCCACTTCTTAAGCTGGCTGCTGGCACTTGATACTGTTATGTGAGGAAAATAAAGGACGGCCAGCTCTTGAACTCCGTACGATTTAAAAGGAAATTTCATGGAATATGTATATTATAGGTTTTGTGTAAAGATAATCATTACCGTATCAATAAAAAAAGGATGCGCCCCTTTTTGCAAAAGAATGCACCCTTTTTTGTTAATAGTAGGCAGCTTTTAATAAACGTGTTCCAGATCGCAGGGAACAGACTCGGTAACCGTCATCGGTACCGCTTTTTCGAAAGAGGTGTTTGTCCTGGTAGATCTTAACTTCGCTCCGGGAGTGAAGATAATCTTTGGTTTTCTGATTTGTGACGAACTGAAATCTTCCTCCTTCACACTTCCGGAAGATCCAACCGACAAACGGAAATTTCCTATTTCTCCAAACTGGACAATACGTCCGGCCTTCAGGTTCCTATCAAGCTCGTAGTTCATACGGTCGAGTACCGCCTTCACATCGGCCGACGTAAGCGAACAAAGCTCGCTGATGTTATCGCAAAGCTCGTTAAAGGTTACATACCCGTTGTTAACAGCCTGGGCATACATCTTTTTAGGAGCCGTTGCAGCATCCTTTCCCAGGTTACGTCTTTCAATCAATCTAAATTTCATTGCCATAATAAAAATATTTATAATTAATACTTTTGCAAACATATCACCCAAACTCGAATACGATAACGGATATACCCGTATCTCCCACCCAACCGCCATTAATGCCCGCCATTGTCCGGATAAGGTTGTCAGTGTAATAATTTATTACTAATATTGCAGCAAACTAAAGCTTCGTGCGAATAATATTCTATTAAACATAATAATACCATGAGAAGACTATTTTTATCTATTCTTACCCTTACATTGAGTCTGAGTGCGTTTGCTCAAGACAATAACCAGTTGGAAAAATACGTGTCG
>JAEAMG010002364.1_pt1 | contig 12030 bp, 13 predicted proteins | sample 8958741 | NCBI WGS metagenome assembly JAEAMG01 (sample SAMN16933256, study PRJNA681125) | bioreactor sludge metagenome | isolation source: anaerobic bioreactor treating anionic surfactant - SDBS | place: India: Bengaluru | collected 2019-02-28
GGCGGCAGATCGTACCTGTATTTTCGTAAAACGTAACCGACAACACCAAACATCATCATGGTAAACATATCCCAGATGTTGTTTTTTAAACTGAAAGAACCGATGAGACAAAAAAGGAGAATGAGCGGGAAGAGAATGCCGTAGGGTATCTTCAGCGCACGGACCCAGAGACCTATGAGAGGCAGGTTCAGAATCAACAGCATAAAGTTCCCGACATACATGGAGGCGATGACGCCCCAAAAGAGATCCGGCCTTTCTTTGATCAGGAAGGGGCCGGGCTGTACGCCATGGATGATCAGGGCGCCCAGAAGCACTGCCATGACTGCGTTCGCCGGAATTCCCAGTGTTAACATGGGTATGAAGGCGCCTGAGGCGGCAGCATTATTCGCAGCCTCAGGTCCCGCAACACCTTCGATAGCGCCGGTTCCGAATTTCTCGGGATGCTTCGAAAAACGCCTCTCGACTGCGTACGAGGCAAACGAGGCGATAACCGCCCCTCCGCCGGGTAGTATGCCGAGAAAAAATCCCATGATGGAGCCCCTCACGAGCGCCCACTTTGAAGCCTTCCAGTCCTGTAGGGTTGGCAGTATGTTCGTGATCTTTGTCTTTAAAATGTCTCGCATAAACGGTTGTTCAAGGTTGGTGAGCACCTCGGAGATCCCGAAGAGGCCCATTACGATAGGAACCAAATCGACGCCATCCATAAGGGTTACGGTATCAAAAGTAAACCTCGGAGTTCCCGTCATGTTATCGAGCCCTACCGTTCCGAGAAATAGCCCTACGCCAGCCATGAGCATTGCCTTGATCATCGACCCCGAAGAAAGGAAGGAAAGCAACGTAAGGCCCAAAAGCATGAGCGAGCAATATTCGGCGGGACCAAACGTTATGGCCAGTTCCGCGAGGGGGGGGGAAACCAGCATAAGTGCGGCGACACCAAAGGTCCCAGCGATAAAACTTCCAATGGCACATATTCCTAGGGCAGGGCCTGCACGACCCTGCCGGGCCATTTGGTAGCCATCCAAACATGTTACCACCGAGGCTGCCTCACCGGGAATATTGACAAGGATGGAGGTTGTGGATCCGCCGTACATGGCACCGTAATAAATTCCGCCGAGCATGATGATCCCCGAGATGGGGTCAAGGTGGAATGTCACAGGGAGCAATAGGGAGATGACGGCGGTGGGGCCTAAACCGGGGAGCACGCCGACCATGGTCCCGATGAAACAACCGACAAAACAGAATAAGAGATTTGTCGGTACCAGTGCGACTTGAAGCCCGATTAAAACGTTGTCCACGAATCCCATGACTCTTTTATATTCCTAAAAATCCTTTCGGAAGCTGCGTCTGAAGCCATACGTTGAACAAGAAATAGCAAACCACAGTGGCAATGATGCCTCCGATGAGGCTTTGCAGCCAACCTCGTGAACCGATAAAAAGCATGAGCAGCGAGATAAGGAGAAAGGTTCCAACAATGAAACCGATTTTTTCAAGAAGAAAGATGTAGAGAAGAAGCACAACAAATACTGATGAAACCTTCGTGTAATCGATGTTTGTCCAGAGTTTTTGCTTGACCTCGCCTTTCCGATATATCGCCCCGATCAAGACCAAAAAGGCGAAAAAGAAGATGAGGGCCCCGGCCAAAAAGGGCATGAAGCCGGAGCCCGGAACGCTTAATGAACCAAGTCCGAGGTTTAAAGAGTTGAAGAGTATGGCGAGACCTATTGTCAACCAAATCGTGCTGCTTACGATATCGTGCTTTTTCATAGCCCGCCCCTCCTCCTCTCTTTATCGTTTTTGAACTAACTACTTTTTTTGTATAACCTTCTTACACATAGCTTCGGTATTGGTCCAAAATTCATTGATGTATTTTTCCGTATCAGCCGTATTACGGTACACAAGGGGGATATCAAACTGTTTGAGGGAGTTTCTGAACCGCTGATCCTGTGTTGCTTTGTAGAATGCATCATGGAGAATTTTCTTCGTTTCCGCCGGGATACCTTTCGGAGCGATTATGGCGATAATGCTCGGCGTGGATATGTCGTAGCCCGATTCTTTTAGTGTCGGTACGTTGGGATACGACTCCATCCTCTTATCCATCATGTTCGCAATCAGTTTCAGCCTTCCCGCCTCAACCTGGGGTTTCCATTCCGATGTTTGCGCCGTCGCGTCAACGTGCCCACCGAGAACGGCCGTCACCGCTTCGTTCCCGCTACCAAAGGGGATATGGATCATTTTCACATTGGCCGCTTCTTCAAGCATCATCATTGCGAGGTGCTGAGGCGTTCCTACGCCCGCCGTACTGTATTTGAATTTGCCGGGGTTTGCTTTTGCATAGGCGACGAGATCGTTGATGTTATTCAAGGGGGATTCAGCTTTTACGGCAATCGCATAGGAATACACGCTGTACTGCATGATGGCATCGAAATCATTTACAGGATGATAGGGGACTTTCCGCAAATGGGCGCTGAGAAGACCGCCGCTGGAAAGTATGCCCAAGGTATATCCGTCGGGTTTCTTCGATTTGAGCTGACCGAGCATGACTGCGGAACCGCCACCGGGCATGTTGACTGCCACCACGGGCTGCCCAATTATTTGTGAAGTAGCCTCAGCCAATGCCCGAGCAGGGACATCTGTTGAGCCTCCTGCACCGTAACCTATCCAAATCTCGATCGTCTTGGCAGGGAACTGTTCGGCAGCCGAGACCATACCTGCGCCGGCCATGCCGATGACCAAAAAAGCGAACAACACAAAACTCGATACCAAGTGCTTCTTCATAATTCTACCTCCTTTTTGTGTGATCCGAAATGACTTTTTTCTCCGCTTACAACCATTTATGCTCCATCCATCTGTCCGCGCTAATCGAAACAATCGGTCGGTTGAGTTCTTACTCACAACCCGGGATTGGCCTTCAAGAAGCTTACAAGCACCTGCTTGACTCTTTGCACATGATCCCTTATCGAGCTTCCTGCGAGTGCGGGGTCTTTGGCGGCCATAGCCTGTATGATCCTTTCATGGTCAGCTACATAAGACTCCAGATATCCCGGGATCGTTACGCTGATCAGGCGGTACCTGTAGATCTGGAGACGCAGATCTCTGTTGATCTTAATCAGGGTCGCGTTATGGCTCAGCCGAGAGATGAGATGATGAAATTCCGTGTTTTCAACGATGTATTTCCGGTAGTCTTTCTGCTCCACGTAGGCAATCAATCTTCTTTGTATTGCTTGAAGTTCGGTCAGTTCTCTCTCCCCTATCTTCAGGGCGGACAACTCTGCCGCATGACTTTCGAGGACGCATATAACATCATATATTTCATCCAATTGTTCGACTGGAATTTTGGCCACCGAGGCTCCCTTGTTCGGGGGCATGGTAATATATCCTTCCATCTGGAGCTGGCGGAAGGCTTCACGTATCGGTGTCCTACTTGATTTCAGCTTTTTCGAGAGTTCTATCTCGGAAAGCTTTTCTCCCGGACTGAGCTCACCATAAATAATGGCCGTTTTCAGCTTGTTATATACGTCCACTTGACGAGACATATAATGCCTACGCAATTGCTATGGGTCTCACGGGAGACCCCGCCCCTCCTCGTATCTTCAAAGGGAGCGCAATAAAGAGAAAAGTAAACACCTTGTCTCGAGAGAGTTCCTCAAGATTAAGCATTTCCATAATCTGAATGCCATTTTCCACGAGCAACACCACGTGAGAGGGTAGGTGATGTGGCGGTACACGGTCGTAGGCGGTATTGTCGGCACCTGTATAGGATATTTTCTTTTCCGCCAAAAATTTCGCACCGTCTTCGGCAACCCCTGGTGCCCCTTTTTCGACGGAAACATATTTTCGACGATCGTTCCAATATTGAATCCATCCCGTGCGGATGAGGACCACATCGTTCTCCCGGATTTCCACCTTTTCTTTCTCCATAGCCCGCTGGATTTCATCTTTTCCTATGCCGAAATCATGGGGCAATACGTTCAGGCCCAGAAGTGCCGGAACATCAATGAGAACACCTCTTTTTACGATAGGATCTGTCTTGTCAATGCTCATGACTCCCAACCCGTTTTGGTAATCTTGGTGATCCGTTATGTCGAAGTTGTCTGCCACGATGTTTCTCCGTGCCACATGCGCTTTGGCGTCGAGGTGGGTACCGGAGTGGCCTCCTATCATGAAGATATCGTTAAAAAAACTGATCCTCTCCTCGCCTACGGTGATATCGCCGTGCTTCTTGAGAGCCGTGTATGCAAAAGGGGGCTGGTTTGGGTGATGAGGCATGCCTGTAAAGTAAGGCATACCAAGGTCATAGACCTTCCCTCTTTTCAAAACCTCTTCTAAAAAATTTGCTAGCATAACACCTCCAAGAGTTTATTCTTCCAGCAATGCTTTGGCTATAACAAGCTTCTGGATCTCCGTTGTGCCCTCGTAAATTCGCAGAGCTCTTATCTCACGGTAAAGTCTTTCAACCGTTGAACCATGAACAACGCCCAGACCGCCATGGATCTGTAGGGCCTGATCTACGATTCTGAATGCAGCTTCAGTGGCATAATATTTTGCCATGGATGCTACCTTCGGTATGTGCTCGCCGTTTTTGTCCTTTGCGATTGCCGCCCGATATACCAGGGCACGCGCAGCGTCCAGATCCGTAGCCATTTCGGCCAACTTGAATTGGGTGCTCTGAAACTTGACGATCGGTTTACCGAACTGAACCCTTCTTTTCGCGTATGTTATGGCAACATCTAGGGCGGCCTGCCCGATTCCCATGGCTGCCGCCCCTACCGACATTCGGAACACGTCGAGGGTACTTAAGGCGATCTTCAATCCCTCCCCTATGTTCCCGAGGAGGTTCTCCTTTGGGACGATACAGTTTTCGAATTTCAGCTCAACTAGGTCGTGAGGGGCTATGATTTTAATCCTCTTATGCACATTGAAACCCGGCATACCTTTTTCCACAATGAAAGCGGAAACAGCCCTGGGGTTCTTCTCCGTCGGTGTTCTAGCGAAAAGAACAGCAATATTCGCTGCATATCCATTGGAAATGAAACGCTTGACCCCGTTAATGACGAAACTGTCTGCTGTTTCCATTGCCTCGGTGCTCATGGAGCTTACGTCGCTACCCGCTTCCGGCTCGGTGAGCGCAAAAGTAGTAAGAATCTCGCCATTGCAGATTTTTGTAAGATATTTCTGTTTTTGTACCATTGTCCCAGCGAGGGAAATAGGATAGCTGCCAAGCCCCTGCATGGCCAAGGTAACGTCGGCCGCGCAGTAGACACCGGCCAGTTGTTCTCTTGCAAGGCATATCCTCAAAGAACTGATTCCGTCTCCTCCCAGTTCTTGAGGGAGTAAAAGTTTGAACAGTTTCGCTTCAGCCATTGCTTCGACGATTTCTTTTGGGATGTCTTCCGTTTCACCGTACTTGGCTCCAAGAGGAACCAGTTTTGATGTGGTAAAATCTTTGCAGTGCTGTTTGAATTGTTTGTCAGCTGTAGATAGCATAATATCCATAGCGGTTTCTCCATCATTACTTTTATTCTTTGGGTAGCTCGTTCTTCATAATCTTACCCGTCGGATTCTTGGGCAACTCCTTCATAAACCCGATCTTAGGCATCTTATAGGGTGCTAGATTCTTCTTGCAGTATTCGAGCAGTTCTCCCTCTGTGACGTTGGCCCCTTCCTTAAGGGCAACTACGGCCTTTGGCACTTCACCTTTCAAAGGATCCGGGACGCCGATCACAGCCGCTTCCTGAACGGCTTGGTGTCCGTGTAACACTTCTTCAATTTCTCTTGGGTATATGTTATAACCTCCAGAGATGATCAGTTCTTTTTCCCGGCCTACGATATAGAAGTAGCCGTCCTCATCCCTGTAAGCATGGTCTCCCGTATGAACCCAGCCCCCCGTAATTTTTTCGGACGTTAGCTCAGGAAGATGAAAATAGCCTTTTGTGCCGTTCGGTCCCTTGAAGATTAGTTCTCCAACTTGCCCCGGCGGAACATCCTGCTGATTTTTGTCAACTACCTTGGCAGAAACACCCGATACGTTAATACCAATAGACCCTGCCTTCCTGAGTCCATACACAGGGTTTGCCGTAACAAGGCCCGTGGATTCGGTCAGTCCGTAGACCTCAATGATACCTACATGAAACTCCTCTTCCCATCTCTTCAATACCTCTACAGGCAGAGATGCGCCCCCCGATAACCCCATCCGCAGCGTGGAGAGGTCAAAGGTATTTTCGCTCAATGCGTTAAGGAGATAAACGAACATTGTGGGCACACCGGGAAACCACGTTACACCGTATTTCGCGATTGTTTCAAAAATTGTCTGAGGCTTAAAACGTTCAACTACGACTATGGTACCCCCAGAACTAAGGCTTCCGAAAAAAGGGCTTGCAATGGAGAAAACATGGACCATGGGTAAGACGGCAATCGTGACATCGCTTTCCCTGAGACCATAGTTCTGCGCAATATTTGGTCCACTAAAACAAAAATTGCGATGAGAGAGCATAACCCCTTTGGGGTTTCCGGTGGTGCCCGATGTATAAAACATGATGGCCGTATCATCGGGATCGAACTTTAGTCTTTCAATGGGCCTAAGAGGAATACTGGCCATTTTCGAGAGGACCTCTTCGACCGTCTCGCTTTCTTTCCGCACGATGACATGCTTTAAGCCCGGAACTTCCTTCCTCACTGCCTCAACATTTTGGTAAAACGACTCAAAAACGATGAGTGCCTTCGATTCCGAATTATTGAGGAGGAATTTTATTTCCCTGGGAGTGTAAATGGTATTGATCGGGACAACGATCCCACCGGCCTTGATTATGCCAAAATAACCGAGGAGGGTCTGGGAGTGGTTGGGATGGAGCACGGCCACATGGTCGCCCCGTTCTATACCGATTTGCTTAAGACCGTATGCAATCCTATCGGTGATGTCATCAAAGTCCCGGTACGTGATGGCCGTACCGTCGGTGCAGTAAAGCAAAATTCTTTTTTCGTATCTTGAAACCTGTGATTTGAGATAGTCAATCAGATCCATGAAGGCACTCCTTATTTTATAATACCGTTCGGCCACCGTCGATGCAGATGGTTTGACCCGTGATAAAATCCGAAGCACTTGAGGCAAGGAACACGGTAACACCCATAATGTCCTCAGGGCCTCCGACTCGTTTCAGTGGCGTGGAATCAATGATTGTCTTGTAGGCTTCCTGGTCGGTTAGCCTGTCGGCCACAAGTGGTGTGGCAAAGTAACCCGGGGCAACGGCATTGTGCCCATTCTTCAGACATCGCCTTGGTCAGCATCACAATGCCGGCTTTGGTCATGGCATATACGGAGTTCGGGATCCCCGCCCTCACGAGAAACGCCGTGCTGGAAGCTATATTGATGATTTTGCCGTTTCCCTTTGGGATCATCACACCCGCTGCGGCCTGGCTGCAAAAGTAAACACCCTTTGCGTTGACGTTGACGACCTTGAGAAATTCCTCTTCGGTAATATCCACTGCTTTCTTGTGAACGTTGACTCCGGCGTTGTTGACAAGTATATCCAGCCCTCCGAGTTCCTTCACAGTGGTGCCTATCATGGTGCGCACAGCTTCCACATCGCCGACGTTGATTGGGTAGGGAATGGATTTCCTGCCCATCGCCTCTATTTCAGCGGCTGTTTTTGAGGCACCTTGCTGAACCAGGTCAGCAACCACTACATTTGCACCGGCCTGTGCCAAACCCAATGCGATCCATTTGCCCAGCCCTTGTCCGGCTCCGGTAACTATTGCAGTCTTTCCTTTAAGATCGTAACAGGGAAATTTATACATCATTATGCCTCCTTGAAGTATTGTATAAAAAAGATTATATATAATTGTATATTATGTCAATAGATTTTTTTAATAATGATATTAATTTGTTGGATGTTGAATCCACAATAAAAGAGCTGGCTTTAGAGCCTATAATCCATTGCAATCGCATCCTAATTACTGGTACAATTGGCAAGATTCCAGTGGGACATCGCGTGGACGGTTTTGCTCAAGGAGAGATGCTTGGTTTTTCGAGGTGAAGGCAAAATTGACGATGATTTTTTTGTCGCGGGGTTAAGCCATACCCCTTGCTCTGTTCTCAAAGCCAAAAAGGCAGCTTTTTTGAGTCCGGATACCAATGCACAGGGTAAAGTTGGAAGCGGTGTTGGCCGAGGAGAAAGGGTCTATTGAGCTCATGGTATCCGTAATCAAGGAATGTGAGTGTGATGGTAACCCCAGACCGAAGCAACCCGAGAGGGCCTATGTTTTGAATCTTGCGACTCGAGTGAAACATATTGCCGGGCGATGACATTAAGCCAAAACAGGCAGATGGAGGAAGGAGGAAGCAGGTATGCGAGCGATAGTAGTAAAGGCAGAAGGTGGACCCGAACAACTGGTGGTGCAGGAATACCCGACACCGGAGCCGGGTGCGGATGAAATTCTGATCCGTGTTGTAGCTACAGCACTCAATCGCGCTGATATCCTGCAACGACGCGGAAAATACCCCCCTCCGCCGGGAGCGAGCCCTTTGCTGGGGCTTGAGGTTGCGGGAACAGTATGGGATAAAGGATGCAACGTTACGGAATGGGAGAAGGGACAGAAGGTTTACGCATTGCTGACGGGTGGGGGATATGCCGAGTATGTCGTGGTACATCGCCGGCTTGCAATGCCGCTTCCCGATCGGCTTTCCATGATGGAGGCGTCGGCAGTTCCCGAGGCCTTTATAACATCCTACCAGGCACTCTTTTGGCTAGGCCAACTTGAGGCTGGCAGCAATGTGCTCATCCACGCGGGAGCAAGCGGGGTTGGAACGGCAGCCATTCAGATCGCACGGGATAGTGGGGCGGTGGTACACGCTACCGCCGGTTCACCGGAAAAATTAAATTTTTGTCTTCGATTGGGTGTTTCCACGGCAATCAATTATAAAGAAGCAGACTTTGCAGATAGGGTCCTGCAGGCCACGGATGGAAAAGGCGCAGATATTATTGTTGATTTTATCGGCGCTCCCTATTGGGCACAGAACATCAGGGCTCTTGCCCTAGACGGTCGCATCGTCGTTTTGGCGACCATGGGCGGAAGCAGTGTGCCCGATTTTGATATTCGACAGCTTTTTCAAAAGCGGGGATCGCTCATGACATCTACGTTGAGGACACGGTCCTTAGAGTACAGGGCCCACTTAAGCGGGGAATTCCGTCAATATGCCGACGCTCGGTTTAATGATGGCCGGCTGCGGCCTGTCGTTGATCGCGTCTTCGATTGGTGCGATGTGGTGGAAGCCCACCGATACATGGAGGAAAACCGTAATGTCGGTAAGATTGTGTTGCGGATGAATGATGAATAAGGGGTAATGACTATGCCGATCAAGCATGACATTGTGCGTGCAGTATCGAAGGAGTTGTACGAACATTCGCTTAAGACAGTCCCTGAGGATACCGCGAGGGCATTGCAGAAGTCTCTGGAGCGAGAAACACGGGAACTCGCCAAAGTTAATCTGAGGATGATGTTGCAAAGTATTGAGACATCGAAACAGACGAATTGTCTTCTCTGTGCTGACAGCGGCATCCCTCAGTATGGCATCAAGATTGGATCGAGGGTCTCGGTAGAATGCGATATACGCAGGGCCATTCGTGATGGCTTCGAGGATCTGGTAAATACGATCGATCGGCCGATTCTTGAGCACATCACAAACCCATTGACCCTTGAAAGGAGTTACAAAGGTAAAGACATTCCTCTTGTGGACTTCGACTTTCTTTATGACGCAGCCTACGTTGAGCTGACATGTTCTCCAAAGGGGCTCGGTTCGGGCCAGTGGGCCAACCTCCAAATCTTCAGCTTTCCTTCCCTTGATGTAATCGAGAACTATATCCTGGCATGCGTAAAAAAGGCCGGTTCTCAACATTGCCCTCCTGTAGTGATCGGTGTAGGAATAGGCGGAACTTTTGACTATGCCGCAAAAAATGCGAAGGACGCCCTGCTTCGTCCCCTCGGCAAACGAAATCCGGACCCGATTTTGTGCGCTATGGAAGAGCGTCTCCTAGAGGCTGTGAATGAAACGGGCATTGGCGCAATGGGGACCGGCGGCGACGTGACCGCTCTTGCCGTCCACGTCAATTATTCTGCCGGCCATGGTTTTACCCCGGTAGCTGTCTGTTTTAACTGTTGGATTAACCGGCGGGTGACGGCAAAAATTTACGATGACGGTACCGTTGAAATTCCGACGGATAATGGAACCGATATTTAAGGGAGAAACATTATGGAAATGGGTATGACAATCAAAACACCCTTTACAGAAGACCAGGTCAGGAAACGGACAATAGGCGACAAGGTGTATGTGAGCGGAGAAATCATCATCACGGGCGGACTTCCTACCTTCAAACGGATGATTGAATTCAAAAAAGGCAGAAAAGAACTTCCTATCAACTTGAACGGATCGGCACTCTTCCATTTTGTAAATTTCAACAGGAACAGGAACGGGAAGGATGAGGTACTCTATCTAAACCCAACAACCAGCACGAGATTCAACGACTTTATGCCGGACATCATTCGGGCCTTTCGTCTTCGCGCGGTAGGCGGCAAAGGGGGTCGGAAAGTGCGGTAGCGATGAAGGAAGTAGGGTGCGTATATCTGTCTTTTTTGGGTGCAGGCTGCCCCTTTTTGTCATCATCGGTGCGGGAGGTGGTCTCAGTCTCCTGGGATGATCTTATCACCACCTATAGGTTGGTAAAGCTGCGCGTTGAAGGGTTAGGTCCGGCGATTGTTTCAATCGATGCCCGTGGAAACAGCATATATGAAAACGTCATGGCTGAGGTTGAAAAAAATTTCCCACGAATCATCGATAATCTTCGTTCCCGAAGAATGAACAAGAGCGTTTGACCATACCAGGCAGTGCCGGTAACACAGCTCCGACAAATCCAACCATGATTAGCAAAACGGCAACTATCCAAAGTGTGATATTCATAAATATCTTACAGCTATAAATATACTGGTATTGGCGGGAGTAGAATATGACACATGCACATGATATTCGAGCTATAGCGAGTCAGATGAAAGCCGCACAGGATAATGGTCTGCAGATCGAGCCGCTGACATCGCAACTGAGCGGCTTCGATGTCTCCTCCGCTTACGCGGTGGCGCAATTGATCCACGAGGCACGGCTTGATGAGGGAGCCATTCCTGTTGGGCGAAAGATCGGCTTTACCAATTTCGACATGTGGTCCCTGTATGGAGTACGCGAGCCTATATGGGCTTACATCTATGACACCACCGTCGTTTACCTGTCCACCAAGGACGAAACGTGCAGCATACGACGGTTTGTTGAACCGAAGATTGAGCCCGAGATCGTCTTCCACTTCCACTCAGCGCCTCCGGTCGATGGAGATCTTGCGAAAATACTTGAGAGCATTGACTGGGTAGCACACTCATTCGAAATCGTGCAATCGCACTTTCCCGGATGGAAGTTTCAGGCCGCAGATACCATTGCGGACTGGGCTCTGCACGGAACACTCCTGGTGGGTGAGCCCCAGGCGGTCGACCGCTTAGGAACAGATCTGATAGCAGCGCTTGAGCGTTTTTCGATAGTTTTGTCTTGTGATCGAATGGTACGAGAGGTGGGTAGAGGATCCAATGTGCTCGGCAGTCCATTGGCCGCCATCGCGCATCTGATTGCCGTACTCGGGAAACAGACGAGGTATATGCCTCTGCAGGCGAACGAGATGGTGACCACAGGCACCATCACGAGAGCTCTGTCTATTCAGGCAGGCGAAACCTGGCGAACTGAACTGGAAGGTATCGCGCTTCCTAGCCTCTCCGTGGAATTCATGGCGTAAGGGCATGACAGGTGATGTTAGGGACCTAGCGTATGTTATCTTTTTTAAGAACCGCACTCATTCAGTTCAAATACAAAGGCACAGATTGACTTTCCTGACCAATCTGTTGATAATCGTTCGAAAGAGGCATTTTCAGTGGAGGATCGGGGCTCAGCCTGTCTTCCTGGAATGTTGGTTTTTGAGTTTTGCTAAACCGCGCACCCTTTCAAACGGA
>JAEAMG010002365.1_pt1 | contig 12025 bp, 5 predicted proteins | sample 8958741 | NCBI WGS metagenome assembly JAEAMG01 (sample SAMN16933256, study PRJNA681125) | bioreactor sludge metagenome | isolation source: anaerobic bioreactor treating anionic surfactant - SDBS | place: India: Bengaluru | collected 2019-02-28
TTTCGATAATGTAACTCAATTTGTAGATTTAGTAAAATATGCCGAAAGTTTGTAGGCAGTCAGCAATATCTACACATTGATTTTTCAACACACATTCATCTTTTCTTTGACTATAGCCTGAATGTTTTGTATAAATCATTATTTGCAAGCAAAGTTAAATTAAGTGATGGACTATCCTCCTTGGACCTGTGACGAAACCGTTTTTTTTTTGATTTATTTATAATTGATTCTTTACTGTATACAATTCTTAATCGTAATGGAGGCTCTATTGTACAACGGACTGAATCAATAAATATAAGTATTATTTAAAATTTGAATCATAATAATGCATAAATGGTCGTTGTTTTTGTTGTATTTCACTGATTATAAGCTGTTAGTTGTTAGTTACGAATTGTCAATTGTTTGCGCAGTTTTTCTTATTATTATCTGTAATTGTAAATAATGTATCTATAAATATAATCCGAAATTTATTAATAAATCTAAATTTGCAGGAAGTATAACCTTGTTGAAGTAATCTGAATAGCGTGAAGAAACCAAATGACATGAAGCAAAAGTCTCCCGCTATTTGATTAAATTATGATTTATTTTTTGTTTAATCCCGAAATTGAATTTAATTGAGATCAAAATAATGTAAAGTTAATCCTTAAATTACCACAAATTAATATGATAAAAGACGATAGTTAATCTTTAAATCGATAATACTGGCAAATTCAGAATTTGCAGTATTTAATAATTCAGGCATTTCAGTTTAAAGCCCGGATTAAAGTTTTTTTATTATTCAAGTTTATAAAGTTTTAAGTTTAATGAGAAAATAATGAAAAATAAATTCAGAAAAATCATGTCAAATGTTTTCTTTTCGACAACTATAAAGAAATCTTCGTTGGCATTTTTATTCTTGTTGGTATCATCCTGCTTCACTATCTCTCTTGCACAAAATAGAGTATTTGTGAGAGGTACGGTAGTTTCAGAACAACAAGAACCAATTATTGGTGCTGCCATAGTATTAAAAAGCGACAAGACGGTAGGCTCTATTACAGATATAGATGGGAAATTCTCTCTGTCAGTACCGAGTGCCAACGTAACAATCGTAGTCTCATATTTAGGTATGCAGACTCAGGAGATAGAATTAAAAGGAAAAACAAATATTATTGTTACACTTAAAGATGCGAATCTCAATCTGGACGAGATCGTTGTTGTAGGTTATGGTCAACAAAAGAAAGAAAGTCTTGTTGGTGCCATTACTCAAACTTCGGGAAAAGTGCTCGAACGTGCAGGTGGTGTTTCGAACGTAGGTGCAGCATTAACAGGTAATTTACCAGGTGTAGTAACAATGCAAAGTTCCGGTTTACCTGGTGAAGAAGATCCTAAAATCATAATTCGCGGAAGTAGTTCATGGAACGGAAGCGACCCGCTGGTATTGGTTGATGGAATCGAACGTCCGATGAGTGGCGTTGACATTAGCTCTGTTGAGTCAATTTCGGTACTTAAGGATGCTTCTGCTACTGCGGTATTCGGGGTAAAGGGTGCAAATGGTGTTATCCTTATCACAACAAAACGTGGTAAAGAAGGTGCTGCAAGAATTGATGTTTCGGCCAATATGACAATTAAAGTGCCATCGAAATTACCAAATAAATTCGATTCGTACGATGCACTTATGGCACGTAATGTGGCTATTGAAAACGAACTTGGGCTTACGCCAGAATCGTGGTCGTATATCAAACCTCAATCGATAATCGACAAATACAGATATCCAAGCAATGCTGCAGAAGCCGAAAGATATCCAAACGTTGATTGGCAGGAAGTTCTTTTCAAAGATTATACTACATCTAACAACGTAAGTCTGAACGTGAGTGGAGGTAATTCATTTGTGAAATACTTTACATCCGCCGATTTTGCACACGAAGGTGACTTGTTGGAAGATTGGGACAATGGACGTAATTATCAATCGGGTTATGGTTACAACAGATTAAATGTTCGTAGTAACCTCGATTTCCAGATTTCAAAAACTACTCAGTTCAAAGTAAATCTTTCTGGATCGAATGGTATTAAGAAAAGTCCGTGGAATCAGACTAACTCATCAGACTGGGCAGTAGCTCAGCAGTGGGCGGGTGCTTATAATATTGCTCCCGATGTGTTCTTACCTCAGTATGCCGATGGTTCATGGGGATTTTATCCAAGTATTTCAAACGTGTCGAACTCTGCTGCAAACCTTGCATTGGCAGGTGTAATGACAACCACAAATACACGTATTTCGACAGACTTTGTACTTCAACAGGACTTGAAATTTATTACCAAAGGATTGAATTTCAGAGGAAGTGTTTCATGGGATAATTCTTTTGTTGAATACAACCGTGGTGTGAATGACCTTTATAACGATGCTCAGTTGAAGTGGATTGATCCTGAAACAGGACTCGCTACTTATAAAAAGGAGTACGAGAACAACAATAAGTTCGACTTTATGCAAAGTGTACTTTGGACTACTTCAGGAGGAACTGTTCAGAACTGGTCGACACAACGTAACCTTAATTATCAACTTCAGTTGAACTGGGGTCGTGGATTCGGGAAGCACAATATCTCTGCTATGGGATTGATGAGTCGTCAGGAAACTGCTACAGGTAGTATGATTCCATATTACCGCGAAGACTGGGTTTTCCGTACAACTTATGCTTTTGCAAACAGGTATTTCTTTGAATATAATGGTGCGTACAATGGCTCTGAAAAATTTAGTGCTGATAACCGATTCGCATTTTTTAATTCAGGAGCTTTGGGCTGGATGATCAGTGACGAGAGTTTTATGAAACCATTAAAATTTGTCGATATGCTGAAATTACGTGCTTCGTATGGTGAAATCGGGGATGATAATATTAATGGTCGCTGGTTGTACATGACTCAATGGGCGTATGGTGGAACTTCTTCTCTTGAGGTGAATAACGGACGAAGCCCTTACACATGGTACCGCGAATCGGCAGTAGGAAATCCTGATGTACACTGGGAAACAGTAAGAAAATCTAACCTTGGAATAGATTATTCGTTCCTTGGTGGATTGTTTGCTGGTAGTGTGGAAATATTCAGAGACAATCGTCGCGATATTCTTGTGAATGGAGCAACACGTACGGTTCCTCCTTATTACGGAGCTACACCTGCTACTGCTAACTTAGGTAAAGTAAAAACAGATGGTTACGAACTGGAATTGCGTGTGAATAAAGTGCTCGCTAACAAAATGCGTTTATGGGGTAACTTTAGTATGACTCATGCTAAAAATACAATTCTCGAAAAAGACGATCCTGCTTTGTATGCAGCTTATCAAAAAGCAGCTGGCTTTAGTATTGATCAGAACAGAGCCTATGTTGATGCCGGTTTTGTTAATAACTACGATGAAGTTTATGCCAGTACAGTACATGACAAAACTGACCTTCACAAACTTCCGGGCGATTATTATGTGATTGACTTTAACGCTGATGGAGTAATCGACAGTAAAGATAATGTGCCTTACGGTTATTCGGGTAGTCCTCAAAACACTTACAATGCCACATTGGGTTTAGAATGGAAAGGATTTAGTGCATTTGTACAATTCTACGGTGTTAATAATGTAACACGTGTAGTTAATCTTACAAGCTTTGGTAGTAAACTGAATACAGTTTATGATCTTGGTACATGGTGGGCTAATGATCACAACAATGCCGAAATTACAACTCCGAGATGGACATCTACTCCAACTTATAATGATGGTACTCAGTATATGTTCGATGGCTCTTATGTTCGCCTAAAAAATGCTGAAGTTGCATATACCTTTAATGGTGGATGGGTGAAAAGTGTTGGGTTGAATAATCTCAGAATATTCCTAAATGGTAACAATTTATGGGTTTGGTCGGTGATGCCCGATGACCGTGAGTCTAACTTTGCCGGTGCAGGCGGACAGGGAGCTTACCCAACCATGAGACGTTTTAATTTAGGTCTAAAATTAACATTATAATTTTTGAACGAAATGAAAAAAATATATAAGAAGCTAATATTGGGTGGAGGAATTCTCTTCATGATTTTTGGTCTTGTTGCTTGCGAATCTTATTTGGATAAAGAAGCAGACTCAACTATCTCTGAAAAGGAAGCATTTAAGAATTTTACCAATTTTCAGGGCTTTGTCGAAGAAATCTACAATTGTATTCCTGATAAAGAAAAAAACTACTGGACAACTTCATGGAACTGGGGCGACGATGAAGTTTTTAATCTTGAAGGAAGCTGGCATATGACCAATCAGGTGGACCTTGGAAATTTCTGGGCATGGCAAAATGGTACTGGTGTTTGGCTTGATAAAGCAAGTGTTAATCCTACTTCTACTAATAAGTTTGATCACGCTTTGTGGCCACATGCATGGTATTGTATCCGAAAAGCAAATATGGGATTAGAAAATCTTGATAAATTAACTGAAGCAACTCAGGAAGAAAAAGACCTTATCGCTGGTCAGTTGTATTTCTTCAGAGCGTGGTGGCACTTTGAACTTATGCAGTATTTTGGAGGACTTCCATATATTGATAAGGTGTTGTCAGCAAATGAAAAACTAACACTTCCTCGTTTGTCTTATGCTGAATGTGCCGATAAGGCTGGTGCTGATTTTAAAAAAGCAGCAGACTTATTACCGATCAACTGGGATAATACAAAAGTAGGAGCTAACACGAAAGGTAAAAACCAATTGCGTATTAATAAGATTATGGCATTGGGATATCTTGGTAAGAATTATCTTTGGGCTGGTAGTCCTTTGATGAAGAATGGAGCTCAAACTGGTGGAGCAAAAACTTACGATTACGATGCAACATATTGTGCTAAAGCTGCTGAAGCTTTTGGAGAATTGTTAAGCTTAGTAGAAGGTGGTCAGACACAATATGCTTTGGCTGAATATAAATACAAAGACATTTATAACCATGTTAAAGCTGATGGAGCTACTACCCGTTTTGCCGATCTTTTCTATACTACAGGTCAAAACTGGTTAATGCCGGGTTCTGTTGAAGCTATTTTCAGAGGTCCATCTACCGACTATAACGGCAGTAACTGGAACACTACCAAAACTTTTGGTCCAAAGGTGCAGGGTCTTGTTGAACATGATAACATTATTCACCAACCAACAGCAAATTATGTGAATTTCTACGGTATGGCCAATGGTCTTCCATTGAACGATCCACAATCAGGTTTTGATCCTAACTATCCGTTTAAAAACCGTGATCCACGTTTTTATCACGATATAGTATTTGATGGTTTCAAATATGTGAATTCAACTATGCCTGCTGAGATGGAATATCTACGGTATTGTGGTCTTTATACAGGAGGTGCCATGAGATCGGAAGCCAGTGCAAGTAAAACAGGTTACTTTATTCAGAAACTTGTTCCTCACACAGCTAACAAATACGATGGATTGTACAACTGGAGTGGTAACTTACATACTTATTTGCCCTACATGCGTTTGGGTGATATCTACTTGATGTATGCCGAAGCATGTGCTGCTGTTGGTGGAGCAAGCGCTAAATCGACAAATTTCGCCAAAACAGCCGAAGCTGCGATCAATACCTTAAGAGACAGGGTGTCTGCAGGTCACGTAAATGCTAAATATACAGCTGAAAGAACTAAATTTATTGATGAAGTGAGAAGAGAACGTGCTGTTGAATTGTCATTCGAAGGTTTCCGTTTCAATGACCTACAAAGATGGTTGTTGTTGACAGAATATCCATACAATGTAAAAACATCTCATGAGTTCGATAGGGTTGAAAATGCTAACTTTTTCAAAACTAACGATCCACGTAATGCACGTGTTGCGAACTTAAGAGAAAAGGTTATTGTAACCCGTTTGTTCGGAACAAAGCACTATTGGTTCCCTCTAAAAATCAAAGATATTTCGATGTATCCAGAGTTTGGTCAAAATCCTGGTTGGTAATTTAAATAGAGAAATAATGTTTAATTACAAATGAATAAACAATGAAAAAAACAAATATAAGATTCATTTTATGTATGATGATTGCTTTCTCTTCGTTGCAAACAATTGGAGCGAAAAAATCATCAGATAGTATAACTGATTCTCTGAAAAAGACAGACCCATTGGTGCAGGTTGCATATCGAAATGTTTTGCAAAGTAACATAATGGGGGGTGTTTCAGTAGTAGATGTAGAAGACTTGCTTAAAAAGAACTACAACACCTATAGCATGGACAATATGCAGGGATATGTTGGTGGTTGGAATGGAAATTCGTTATGGGGCATGGATGACTATCTGGTTTTGATAGATGGAGTACCACGCGATGCCAATAACGTTTTGCCAACTGAAATTGATAAGATAACATTCCTTAAAAGTGCATCAGCTGTTGTTTTATACGGCAGCAGAGGGGCTAAAGGGGTGATTTCGATCACTACAAAAAGAGGCCGTATTGGCGACCGTGTTGTAAGTGTTCGTGCAAACACCGGTTATAATGTAGCAAAAAGCTATCCTAAATATTTAGGTTCGGCCGAATATATGACACTTTATAACGAAGCGCTCACTAATGACGGACTTGCCGGACCTAGTACATCTTATTCGGATGAGGCTATTTATAACCACAGTACAGGATTAAATCCTTATCGTTATCCTGATTTGAATTTCTATTCTTCTGACTATTTGAGAAAAAGTCTCAATCGTTCTGATGTAACCGCCGAAATTTCGGGAGGTAATGACAGAGCACAGTTTTACACTAATGTAAGTTACTATAATCAGGAGGATTATTTTAAATTCGGACAAGCGAAAGATAACAATCTGAATCGTTTGAATGTAAGAGGTAATATTGATATAAATGTTAATCCATTTATTAAAGCAAGTGTAGATGCAAATGCAACTTTCTATAATGCCCGCAATGCAAAAGGAGATTATTGGGCAGCTGCTTCTACCTTACGCCCAAATCGTATCAGTCCGCTTGTACCAATAAGTTTTATCGAATCAAATGATATTAACTCATTGACGATGGTCAATAATACACTTAATATCATTGATGGTAAATATTTTTTGGGAGGTACTCAACAGGATTTGACAAATATCTTTGCTGATTATTATGCTGCAGGATATAGCAAGTACACGAGCCGTCAGTTTCAGTTCGATACTAAAATTGATTTTGATTTGAGAAAAGTGTTACAGGGACTTACTTTTAACACAATGTTTGCTGTGGATTATGCCACTTCATACAATACATCATTTGATAATACCTACAGTGTTTTTGTACCTTCATGGTCGAACTACAATGGGGCTGATGTAATTTCTCAATTGGGAAAATTTGGAGTTGATAAGAAATCGGGAGTACAAAATATTTCTGGAAGTACCGATCGTCAAACGATTGCATTTTCTGGTCAGTTTAATTACAACACTACCATTAATGATGTTCATAACATCTCAGCTGTATTGGTTGGTGCAGGTTATCAGCGTACAGAATCAGAAGTATACCACAGAATTACAAATGCAAATTTAGGTTTGATGGTAAACTACAATTATGCTAACAAGTACTTCGTTGATTTAGGAGCTTCCGAAGTTCATTCAGCCAGATTGGCCGAAGGTAATCGCAATGCTTTTTCTCCTTCAGCTACTTTGGGTTGGAAACTTAAAAATGAAAATTTCCTTGCTAACGCCACCGATGTAAATGAATTAACACTTAGCGCATCCGGAAGTATTTTGAATACCGACATGGATATTTCAAACTACTATATGTACGAATCTAATTACAATCAGGCAGGAGGTGCATGGTGGGGTTGGTACGATGGAGCTTCAGAGCGTTCGACTAACTCTGTACGTGGTGCTAACAAAGACCTTACATTTATTAAAAGAAAAGAATTCTCGGTAAATGCAAGTACATCATTGTTCAAAAACACTGTATCAGCGAATGCATCTTTCTTCATTAACTCTATGGAAGGTTTGATCATCAGACCAGCTACAATTTATCCAAGTTATTTCTCAACTTATTACCCTGAAGCATCTTTTATACCGTATGCTAACTTTAACAACAACAAGCGTACAGGATTTGATGTGAATGTGAATTTAAAAAAACGCATTGGGGCTGTTGACTTCAACTTAGGTGTAGCAGCTACATATTATAGCAGTGAAGCAACCAAACGCGATGAAAATTATCAATACGATTATCAAAATCGTACCGGCAAACAAATTGATGGTGTATGGGGATTGCAGACGCTTGGCTTCTTTGCAGATGCTCAGGATGTATCCAATTCTCCTGCTCAAAAATTTGGAGGTATTATTAAACCCGGTGATTTGAAATATGTTGATCAGAATAACGACAATGTAATTGACGAAAAAGATGAAGTATACTTAGGTCGTGGAGGCTGGTATGGAGCTCCGTTAACCTTAGGTGTTAACCTCACTGCCAAGTACAAAGGCTTTACTTTCTTTGCATTAGGAACCGGTGGATACGGAGCTGTAGCTATGAAAAACAGTACGTACTATTGGGTATACGGAAACGGAAAATATTCTGAAAATGTACGTGGACGTTGGACTGAAGCTACGAAAGAAACAGCAACATACCCTCGTTTGACAACGCTTACAGGTGCTAACAACTTTAGAAATTCAGATTTCTGGCTTTACAAAACAGATCGTTTTAACCTGGCTAAAGTGCAGATAAGTTACGATCTTCCTAAGTCGGTGCTTGAAAACGGAATTCTTAAAGAAGTTTCGGCATACATCAGTGGATCAAACCTGTTAACCGTTTCGAAGCAACGCGAAGTGTTGGAGTTAAATACAACATCGGCACCTCAGGCCAGATTCTATAATGTGGGTGTAAAAGTAGTATTCTAATAAAATAGTAGAAAGTTATGAAAAAAATAATAAAATTTTTAATCCTTATCCCATTCCTGGCTTCTTGCGAAGATATGTTCACTCCGGAGATAGAAAATATTCGTTCGATTGAGGCAATGTATGCAGAACCAACTTATGCGCAAGGGATATTAGCGAATGCATATATTCTTCTACCATATTCATCAAATCCTGATACGGATGTGGCAACAGACGATGCAGTAACAAATGACAATGCAAATAACTATTTGCGAATGGCTACCGGTTCATGGACTGCAAGTAACGATCCAATGTCGCAATGGCAGGCTCGCAAAAATGCAATTCAGTATTTGAATATTTTCATTGAGAATGTTGATAAAGTTGTATGGGCGAAAGACGAAAAAATTCGTACAATGTATAACGACAGATTAAAAGGTGAAGCTTTTGCACTACGTGCTCTTCAAATGTATCATCTTATTATGGCTCATGGCGGCTGGACTGCTGATGGACGTTTATTAGGTGTACCTATTGTAAACACGCCCGAAAATGCAAATTCTAATTTTAATCAACCGAGAAATACGTTTCAGGAATGTATTGATCAAATCATGAACGATGCGAATACAGCGCTTGGATTACTTCCGTTGGATTATGGCGACGTTGTTGAGGCCAATATCCCCGAAAAGTATAAAACTTTAGGCGTTACAAATGCAGGAGATTATAACAGGGTGAATGGAAATATAATGAGAGGACGTATTACTGCCCGTATCGTTGAAGCTATTAAAGCGCAGGTTGCTTTATTAGCAGCAAGCCCTGCTTATAGCGCCGGCACTAATGTAACCTGGGCTACTGCTGCTGATAATGCGGCAATTGTTCTCGACAGAATAGGTGGTGTTAGTGGGTTATCGGCAAGTGGTGGAACATGGTATGCAAATACTACTGAAATTGCCAACTTGGCTTCAGGAGCAAATCCTGCTGAAATTATCTGGAGAGGTGATGTAGGTCAGAGCAATTCATTGGAAAAGAGTAATTTCCCTCCATCGCTTTACGGTAGTGGACGTGTTAATCCGACTCAAAATATAGTAGATGCTTTTCCGGCTATTAACGGTTATCCGATTTCGGATCCTGCAAGCGGATACAGTGCTACTAATCCTTATGCAAACCGCGATCCACGTTTAAGCAAATACATTTTAATTAATGGTGGAAAACAAGGTCCAAGCAGTACTGTTATAACTACCGGTACTTATGGCACAAACAAAGATGGATTGAATAAAGAAAGCGGATTGTCAACAAGAACAGGTTATTATTTATTGAAATTGATGCGTCCGGATTGTAACCCTGATCCGCAGTATAACACCCAGCAGAAACACTATACTGCACGCATTCGTTATACTGAGATCTTCCTGAATTATGCCGAAGCAGCAAACGAAGCCTGGGGTCCGTTAGGAACAGGAAGCCATGCTTACAGCGCTTATGATGTAATCAAAGCCATTCGCGTAAGAGCAGGAATCACAGGTGGAGATGCTTATCTCGAAAGCGTTAAAAACGATAAAGACAAAATGCGTGAATTGATCAGAAATGAGCGTCGCATTGAATTGAGTTTCGAGAACAAGAGATTCTGGGATTTGCGTCGCTGGAAGGCAGACTTGAATGCAACTACAAAAGGTATGAAGATTGATAAGCTTTCCGATGGATCATTAAGCTTTACGCCTATAGATGTTGAAATTCGCGATTATAAAAACTACATGTATTACGGTCCGATTCCTTATGGAGAAATTCAGAAATGGAATTTACTAGAGCAAAATGCAGGTTGGTAATTTTTTTGCCTGATTAATAATTTAAATAATATTTTAAACATGAAACAGATAAAATTTCTATCTATACTATGTGCTGGATTTTCACTGCTGACACTTAATTCATGTCATAATCAGGACGTTGAGTTCCCTGATTATAAATACAGTGCAGTGTATTTTGCTTATCAAACTCCGGTACGCACAATTGTGCTGGGTGACGATGTATACGATACAAGCCTTGATAACCAACACAAATGCAAAATTTATGCAACTATGGGAGGAGTATATGAAAACAAAAAAGTAATTGACATCGACTTTGTTGTTGACAATACGCTTTGTACAAATTTACTCTTCCCTAACGGATCGAATGTTGTAGCTCTTCCTTCTAACTATTATACATTGAGTGGAAGCAAGATTACACTGAATAAAAGTTTGATGGGAGCTGTAGATGTACAACTTACCGATGCTTTTTTTGCAGATCCTAAAGCGCTGACAAACACTTATGTGATTCCTTTAAGAATGACTAAAGTTACAAATGCAGATACAATTCTTTCGGGTATTCCTAAAATTGCAAATGCTCAAAAAACAAATTCTGCTTATTGGGATGTTTTGCCTAAAGATTATACACTTTATTGCGTAAAGTATATCAATCAATGGCATGCCAACTATTTACGTCGTGGTAAAGACGTAATTACGGATGGTGGAACAACAACTACAAATGTTAGACACAAAGAATTTGTTGAAAAAGATGAAATTACAAGTCTTAAATCAGCATCTCTGACATCAGTTGAATACCCTGTAACTTTAAGTGTAAACGGAACGAATACAACATGTACTTTACTCCTGAGTTTCGATAATCAGGGCAAATGCACAGTTTCTTCTAAAACCAATGGATTCACTGCTACAGGTAATGGAACTTTTGTTAAAGAAGGCGAGAAAAAAAGTTGGGGAAACAAAGACAGAAATGCGCTTTATCTCGACTACACAGTTGATCTGGCTGGAGGTAAAAAGTACGTAACAAAAGATACACTTGTTGTTCGCGATAGAGGTGTTAAAATGGAAACTTTTTCACCTTCGTATATTCAATAAATTTAAAAAATTATGATGAAAATGAAAAATAGATATAAATTCTTACTATTTGCTTCTGCTTCAGTATTTTTTATTTCCTGTGCGGACGATAGCAAGCTCGAGTATTCTGTAGAAAAACCTCAGAGCATTGCTCAGATGGAATATCTGAATGAATATGATACCTTAAAATCATATGTCGACAGAACTGCCAACCCTAATTTTAAATTAGGGGCTGGCGTGTCGATCAATGATTTTAATACAAGTGGTGTTATGAGCAGATTAATTCAGTCGAATTTTGACGAGGTAACAGCCGGCTACGAAATGAAACATGGTGCAGTTGTAAACGATGAAGGTGAAATAAATTTATCGAATGTGACCACATTTTTAGT
>JAEAMG010002301.1_pt1 | contig 12008 bp, 10 predicted proteins | sample 8958741 | NCBI WGS metagenome assembly JAEAMG01 (sample SAMN16933256, study PRJNA681125) | bioreactor sludge metagenome | isolation source: anaerobic bioreactor treating anionic surfactant - SDBS | place: India: Bengaluru | collected 2019-02-28
TTGTCAAGGCTCTCGAGGACGCCATGATCACGGCGGCCCGCAAGAAACTGGGCCCTGATGTCGAACTGGAGGCCCACTACAACGAAGAGGTCGGAGAGATCGAGGTGTTCCAGTTCAAAACGGTGATGGAGAAGGTTCTGGATCCCACAACCCAGGTCTCCCTGACGGAGGCAAGGCGAACCCTCGACGAGGAGGCGGAGCCGGGCGACAGTCTGGGAATCAAGATCGATACCAGCACCTTCGGACGGATTGCCGTTCAGACCGCGAAACAGATCATCATTCAGCGGGTGAAAGACGCGGAGCGGGACAACATCTACGAAGAGTATCACACCAAAAAGGGAGATCTGTGCAACGGGTTCGTTCAGCGGTTCGAGGGCGGAAACATCATCGTTAATCTGGGGCGCGCCGAGGGGATCATTCCCATTCCCGAGCAGATCTTCAAGGAATCCTACAAGCGCGGCGAGCGGATCCGGGCCTTCATCTGCGACGTGAAAAAGATCACCAAGGGCCCCCAGATCATCCTCTCCCGGACCCATCCCGGTTTTCTCAAGGCCCTCTTTGAAGTGGAGGTTCCTGAAATTTCGGAGGGTCTGATCGAGATCGTGAATGTGTCGCGGGAACCGGGAAAGCGCTCCAAGATCGCCGTCAAGAGCCGGGACAAGGATATCGACCCGGTCGGCGCCTGCGTCGGGATGCGGGGAACGCGGGTCCAGAGCGTCGTTCAGGAACTCCGCGGAGAGAAGATCGACATCATCCCCTATTCGGAGGATCAGGCCAAATACGTCTGCAGCGCGCTCTCCCCGGCGAAGGTGAACCGGGTCTTCGTCGATGACGAGAACCGGGCGATGGAGGTGATCGTTCCGGACGATCAGCTCTCGCTGGCCATCGGGAAAAACGGGCAGAATGTGAGGCTGGCCGTGAAATTGACCGGTTGGAAGATCGATGTCAAGAACGAATCGACGGCCGCCGCAAAGGCGGACGAGGGGTACAAGTCCCTGATGAAAATCCCGGGAATCGGCGAAGCCACGGCGGAGAGGCTGTTCAAGGTGGGGTTGAAGAGCATGGCCATGCTGGCGGCGGCCGATTCCGAGCAACTGGCCGCGATTCCGGGCGTGGGCGAGAAGACCGCCGCCATCTGGATCGAGGAGGCGGGAAAGATGCTCGATCAGGAGGTCGGAGGGCAAAAGGGGGTTCCGGCTTAGAACCTACTCGGATCTGAATTTGGATTGGGGAGATTTTGGGGCATGGCGAAGAAGAGAGTATACGAACTGGCCAAGGAGATGGGGCTGGACAACAAGGAGCTGATTTCGCGGCTGGAGAAAATCGGCATCGCGGTCAAATCCCACTCGAGCACCCTGGTCCGAAAATCCCGGAACCGGAGGAAAAACCGAAGCCCGGTCCCGTGGCGGCAGCCGGCGAAGCCAAACGCCCTGCCGAACAGGAGCGCAGACCGCATCTGCCGGGTGGACGGAAAGAGGTCCCCCGCAGGCCGGAATTGAAGATCATCAAGGATGTCGGGGTCGCTGTTCCTCCGCCTTCCCGAACGGAAAAAGCCGGTCGGCAGCCGTCCGCCGAGAAGCCCAAGATGAAGGGTTGGAAGGCCCCCGTCGAGGTTTTGATGGGGGAAGAGCCGCCGCGCAAGAAAGCCGTCTTCAAGAAGATGGTGGACCGAAAGGGCCGACAGATCGAAATCGACCATGAAGAGCGACCTGCAAAATGGCGGGAAGAGAAGAAGGTCGCTCCGGTCAAGATGAAAAAAACCCAGATCACCACGCCGAAGGCGATCAAGCGCCGGATCCGGGTGGACGAAGCGATCAGCGTCGGCGAACTGGCCAAGCGGATGGGGGTCAAGGCATCGGATGTGATCAACAAACTGATCGCGCTGGGTCTGATGGTGACCATCAACCAGGCGATCGATTTCGATACGGCGACGCTGATTGCCGCCGATTTCAACTATCAGGTCGAGGCCGCCCAGGGTGTCATCGACGAAACCCTTCAAAAAACCGAAGCCTCTCCGGAAAATCTGAAGCCCCGGGCGCCGGTCGTGACCATCATGGGTCACGTGGACCACGGCAAGACATCCCTGCTGGATGCCATCCGGGAGACGAACGTAATCGACGGCGAGGTGGGGGGGATCACCCAGGCGATCGGCGCCTACCATGTCCGCATCAACGGGCGCGACATCGTTTTCCTCGATACGCCGGGCCATGAGGCCTTCACGGCCATGCGCGCCAGGGGGGCCCAGGTGACGGATATCGTGGTTCTGGTCGTGGCCGCCGACGACGGGGTGATGGGGCAGACGGTGGAGGCGATCAACCATGCCCAGGTGGCCGGAGTTCCCATCATCGTGGCCATCAATAAAATGGACAAACCGGGCGCCGATCCGGCGAAGATCCGTCAAGCCCTGACCGAATACAAGCTGCTCTCGGAGGAATGGGGCGGCGATACGATCTTTTGCGAGGTTTCGGCCAAGAAGAGACAGGGGATCGGGGAGCTTCTGGAGATGATCCTGCTGCAGGCCGATGTCATGGAACTCAAAGCGGATCCGGCCCGGCCGGCCCGCGGCGTGATCATCGAAGCGAAACTGGACCGGGGCCGGGGTCCGGTGGCGACCGTACTGATCCAGGAAGGCACGCTGCGCGAGGGGGACGCGTTCGTCTCCAAGACGGAATTCGGCCGGGTTCGGGCGATGATCGACGATCAGGGCCGGCGTATCAGCGAGGCCGGGCCGTCGATGCCGGTGGAAGTCATCGGCTTTTCGCGGGTTCCCCAGGCCAGCACGGAGTTCATCTGCGTCGATGACGAGAAAAAGGCCCGCAACATCGGGGAGTATTGGATCCGGAAGGAGCGGGAGCGGGAGCTCTCCGTCTCTTCGAAGATCACGCTGGAACAGCTTTATCAGCGGATGAAGGAGGGGACCAAGGAGCTCAATGTCGTCCTGAAGGCCGATGTTCAGGGTTCCATCGAGGCCCTGATCGATGCGCTGAACAAGCTCAGCACCGACGACATCAGACTGAAGATCATCCACAGCTCCACGGGGACGATTACCGAAACGGACGTGATGCTGGCCTCGGCCTCCGATGCGGTGATCATCGGCTTCAACGTCCGTCCCGACGCCCGTGTGACGGAGGTCGCCGAACAGGAAGGGGTCGACATCAAGCTGTACGACATCATCTACAACGTGATCGCCGATGTTCGGGCGGCCATGGAGGGGCTGCTCGAACCGATCTATCAGGAGATCGTCCAGGGGCGGGCCGATGTCCGGGAGCTCTTCCGGGTGCCCAAGATCGGGACCATCGCCGGGAGCTATGTCCAGGACGGCAAGATCACCCGGACGTCGTCGCTCCGGCTGCTTCGGGACGGCGTGGTCGTCTATGACGGCCGGATCGGTTCGCTGCGAAGGTTCAAGGACGATGCGAAGGAGGTGACCGCCGGGTTCGAGTGCGGCATCGGCATCGAGGGGTTCAACGATATCCATGTCGCGGACGTGATCGAGGCGTACGTGAAGGAGCGGATCGAGAGAAAATTGTAAGGGCATGGTTGTCGGGACGGGGATCATCGATCTGAGGATAGCCGGGTGCGGCTCCCTCAAGGAGAAGCGGGGCATCCTGAGCCGCATTCTCCGGAGGACGCAGAACGAATTCAACGTTTCGATCGCGGAGGTGGGCGACAACGACCACTGGGGGAAGGCCCGGATCGGCTTTTGCGTCGTGGGGAACGACAAGCCTTACATCAACGCCAAGGTGGACCATCTTCTCCGCTTCGTGGACGGCCTGGGCCTGGCCGAGGTGGTCCGGAGCCGGATCGAAATCGCCGGCTTCTCCGACCTCCTGGAGGGGTCGGTCTCTCTGGAAGAGGGGAAATACGACTGACCGGACGGTCCGTTCCCAAGAAGGTCCGGACTGCATAAGGATCGGGATGCAAATCCGGCCGGTCGGATTGCAAATAAGTTGAGCGTATGATGAGCCGTTTCAAAAGGGCGGACCGGGTGGCCGACCTCATTCAGATGGAGATCTCCGATATCCTGCTCAGGCAGGTCCGCGATCCGCGGATCGGCGCCGTGACGATCACCGGCGCGAAGGTTTCCGACGACCTGCGGACGGCGAGGATCTTTTTCGTCGAGCTGGGAAAGGACCAGTGCAGCGAGGAGGTCAAAACGGGACTTGCAAGTGCGACGGGGTTTCTGAGACGGGAACTGGGCCGCAGACTCCAGCTCCGCTGCGTACCGGAGCTCTTGTTTTCCTACGATCCGTCCTTTGCGTACGGGAACCGGATCGAGCGGCTTATTTCGGAGATCCACCGGGAAGAGGAGACGCATGCTCAGGAGGATTAGCGAACAGATCGGCCGCTTTCGGCGTTTTCTGATCACATCGCACGAACGGCCCGACGGGGATGCCATCGGCTCCGAGTTGGCCCTCCGTCAAATCCTGGAGGATCTGGGGAAGGAGTCCGTGGTCTACAATCAGGACCGGACGCCGGGAAATTACCTTTTTCTCCCGGGAAGCGGCCGAATCGTCCATGAACTCCCCCCCCTGGAACGTTTCGATGCGGCCTTTATCCTGGATTGCAGCGACCTGAACCGGGTCGGGGAGGAGGCGCCCCGGATCGGGACGATCCCGAACCTCATCCAAATCGATCACCACCTCTCCAACGGGGGCTTCTTCGATACGCGGCTGATCGATCCGCTGGCAAGCTCGACGGCGGAACTGATCTTCCGCCTGATCCGGAATATGGGCCTTGCTCCGACCCGCGATGTCGCGACGTGCCTCTATACGGCCATCCTGACGGATACGGGCGGTTTCCGCTACAGCAACACCCGCCGGGAAGCGCTGCTGGCCGCGGCGGATCTGGTGGACAGCGGCGCCGATCCCCAATGGATCTCGGAAAACGTTTATGAAGCGGATCCGCCGGCCAGAATCCGGCTGCTGGCGGCGGCTCTCCCCACGCTGGCCCTCGAAGAGGGGGGACGGGTCGGTTCGCTGGTCGTGACGCAGAAAATGCTTTCCGATGCCGGGGCGCTTCCGGAACACACCGAAGGGTTTGTCGAGATTCCCCGTTCCATCCGGGGGGTCGAGATCTCGGTGCTGTATGCGGAGCTGCCGGACGGGAGGTTCAAGCTGAGCCTGCGTTCGAAGGGGAAGGTCAATGTGGAGAGGGTCGCCCGCGTGTTGGGCGGCGGGGGGCATACCAATGCGGCCGGTTGCCGGTTGGAGGGGGCGTTGCCGGAGATCCGCCGACAGGTGATGGAGGCAATCCGGCGCCCGGCTGCGGAGGCATGAGAGGCCTTTGTGCCATTTGGAAATCGAAGCCCGGAAGCGCGCATCGGAGGCATGAGAGGCCTTTGTGCCATTTGGAAATCGAAGCCCGGAAGCGCGCATCGTGATTTTTCGAGGTCCCTTGGCGGAAAATGGTCATTGGGGTGGAAAAAGGGCCGGTGCGCGGAGGGATCGCGATTTCCAATAAAGGTCTCGCATGAACGGGGCCGTTGTCGTCGACAAGCCGTCGGGGCCGACCTCCCGCGCTGTGGTGGAGGAGGTCAAACGGGCCCTCGGCGCCCGGAGGGCGGGCCATACGGGCACGCTGGACCCGTTGGCGACCGGCGTTTTGACCGTCTGCGTCGGTGAGGCCACCAAACTGGTCCAGTTTCTGGCCCTCGACGAAAAGGAGTACCGGGCGACCCTCCGGTTGGGGATTCGGACCGATACCCTCGATATCGGGGGCCGCGTCCTCAGCCGTGAGGAGCCGCGCGTGACCCGGGCACAGGTGGAAACGGTGCTGGCCGGCCTGACGGGACGGCGGCAGCAGATTCCGCCCCGTTTCTCGGCGGTGAAAGTCCGGGGGAAAGCGCTCTACCGCTGGACCCGCCGGGGAATCGACGTCGAAGCGCCGCCGCGGGAGGTGGAGATACACCGGATCCGGATCGAGGAGGTCCGTCTCCCCGATGTCGTCTTCACGGTCTGCTGTTCGAAGGGCACCTATATCCGCACCCTCTGCGCGGAGGCGGGCGAGGCGCTGGGCTGCGGGGGGTGCATGGCGGCCCTGCGCAGGACGCGCAACGGACCCTTCCGCGAAGAGACGGCCGTCGCGTTGGCGGGATTGACGGAGGCGGAAAAACGGGAACGGCTGACGGCAAGTCTGCTGCCCCCGGTGGAACTGCTGCCCGCTGCGGCCGCAATCGACGTGGATCCGCCGTTTGCGGAAAGGTTGCGGAAGGGTTTTCAGCCGGACGGCGAGGCCCTGAAGCGTTATCATATCCCTTTTCTTGTTGTCGGAGATATGATAATGTTCACGACAGGCAGCAGGCATCTGGTGGCTGTCGCCCGCATGCTCTTCTCATCCGACGATTTGGAGTCCGGGGTGGGGAAGGGGCAGGCGGTCAGGATATTGAGGGTTTTGAGCGATTGACGTAAGGGAGGATGAAGGACGTGTTAGATGTAGAAAAGAGAAAGGGAATCATCGACAACTATCGGCTTCACGAAAAGGATACGGGATCTCCGGAGGTCCAGATTGCCCTCCTCAGCGCCAGGATTGAGTATCTGACCGAACATTTCAAGACCCATAAGAAGGACCATCACTCCCGGCGGGGCCTGCTGAAGCTGGTCAGCCAGCGGCGGAGGCTTCTGGATTACGTGAAAAGCAAGGACGTGGAGCGATACAGAGCGGTGATTCAACGGCTCGGGCTCAGGAAGTAACCTGAGATCAAGGTGTGGGGCATTGATCAGGAGTAGGAAGTAAAAAGGAGGGAGCAAGATTTGCTCCTTGCTTCTTACTCCTTACTCCTTTTAAGCCCTGCGCCGCAAAATGACCATAGAGAGGAAAGCATGAGCAAACTGTTCAGTACGGATTTTGCGGGGAGGAGTATCTCCCTCAAGGCGGATTATGTCGCAGGGCAGGCGGACGGCGCCATCCTGGCGACATACGGGGAGACGGTGGTTCTGGTGACCGCCGTTTCGTTGAAGACGGTCCGGGAGGGGGTCGATTTCCTTCCCCTGACCGTGGATTACCAGGAAATGACGTATGCCGCGGGGAAGATTCCCGGCGGCTTTTTCAAGCGGGAGGGCCGGCTCAACGAGAAGGAGATCCTGACATCGCGGATCATCGACCGTTCCATCCGCCCCTTGTTCCCAAAACACTATTTCCACGAGACCCAGATCATGGCGTCGGTCCTTTCGCTCGACAACGAGAACGATTCCGACGTGACGGCGATGCTGGCGGCCTCCGCCGCCCTCGAGATTTCGGACATCCCCTTCAAGGGGCCCATTGCCGGGGTCCGCGTCGGTCGCGTGGAGGGCGCCTTTGTCTGCAACCCCTCGCAGGCGCTTCAGGAAAAAAGCGATCTCAACCTCTTCCTGGTGGGGCGCAAGATCGTTCCGGGCACGCAGGGCCGACCCTATGACGTGAACCTGGTCATGATGGAAGGAGGGGCGGAAGAGGTTGCGGAGGATGTCATCGTCGATGCGATCGATTTCGGCCTCGAACAGATGCGCCCCGTGATCGACCTTCAGGACCGGATGCGCCGGGAGACGGGCAAGGCCAAACGGCCCGAGCCGGTGGTGGAGAAAGACGAGGCCCTGGCCGCAAGGGTTTCCGAAGCGGTCCTGGCGGGGCTTCAGGAGGGGTACGGCATGCCGCGCAAGATGGAGCGGTATGCGAGGCTCGATGAGGTCAGGAAAAACGCCGTTCAGGCCCTGACGGCCGAAAATCCCTCCCTCAAGCCCAAGGTTCTGGAGATCATCGAATCTCTCGAAAGGCGCATTCTCCGGGAGATGATCCTCAAGGAGAACCGGAGAATCGACGGCCGTTCCACGACGGAAATCCGGCCGATCAGCTCCGAGGTCGGGTTGCTGCCCCGCGCCCACGGCTCGGCCCTGTTCAACCGGGGCGAGACGCAGGCCCTGGTGACGGTGACGCTGGGGACCGTCCATGACGAGCAGCGTCTGGATTACATCGCCGGGGAGGAGCGGCGCTCCTTCCTGCTCCATTACAATTTCCCGCCGTACAGCGTCGGAGAGGCCAAGCCTCTCCGGAGCCCGGGCAGGCGTGAGATCGGGCACGGAGGCCTGTCGCGACGGGCGCTGGTGCCGGTGCTGCCGCCCAAAGAGGCCTTTCCCTATACGATCCGGGTCGTGTCGGACATCCTCTCCTCCAACGGGTCCTCGTCGATGGCCACGGTCTGTGGAGGCTGCCTATCGCTGATGGATGCCGGGGTCCCGATCCGGGACACGGTGGCCGGGATCGCGATGGGCCTGCTGAAAGAGGGGGACCGGGTGGTCATTCTCTCCGACATCCTCGGAGACGAGGACCATGCCGGCGACATGGACTTCAAGGTCTGCGGGACGGAGAAGGGCGTCACCTCTCTGCAGATGGACATCAAGATCGACAACCTGACCGGGGACGTCCTGCGCAAGGCGCTCAGCCAGGCCCGCGAGGGGCGGCTGTTCATCATCGGGAAGCTGCGCGAGACGCTTGCGGCGCCGAAGCCGGACATCTCCGTTTATGCGCCGCGGATCACCACCGTGAAGGTGCGGCCCGAGAAGGTCCGCGACGTGATCGGCTCCGGCGGGAAGAATATCCGCCAGATCGTGGCGGAGACGGGCGTCGAGATCAATGTGGAGGATGACGGCACCGTGACCATCGCCTCCAGCGACGCGGAAGCCGCCGCGAGGGCCGTGGCGATGGTGAAATGGCTGACCGAGGACGCGGAGGTCGGCAAGATCTACAACGGGACGGTCAAGAAGATCGTCGATTTCGGGGCCTTTGTCGAGATCCTGCCGGGTACGGAAGGGCTCCTGCACATCTCGCAGTTGGCCAAGGAACGGGTGAACAAGGTCACCGATGTCCTCAAGGAGGGGGATGAGGTCAGGGTGAAGGTGCTGGAGGTGGACAAGCAGGGAAAGATCCGTCTCAGCCGGAAGGAGGCATTGGGACAAAACGGCCGGTAGCACCGTTTCAGAAGCCTTGTCAGTCTGATATCCGGGGAGATCGGCCGTTTCCGGCCGGTCTCCTTCAAACAACCCAACCCCATTCTTGAACGTTTTCAAAAAGACCCTGTTATGATAGAAGAGATCCGCGTGCCTATCCGGAGGCTTCCGGGAACGGAAGATCTGCCGCTTCCGGGATTCATGACGCCGCAGGCGGCGGGGATGGATCTTTCCGCGGCGGTGGCCGGGGAGACGGCGATTCCCCCGGGGGACAGAAGGCTGATCCCGACGGGCGTCGTGGTGGCCATTCCGGAGGGGTATGAGGCCGAGATCCGGCCGCGGAGCGGGCTCGCCCTGGAGCACGGCGTAACGCTGGTCAACGCGCCGGGAACGATCGATGCGGATTATCGCGGAGAGATCGGGGTGATCCTGATCAACCACGGCTCGTTGCCGTTCATCGTCCGGCGGGGGGACCGCATCGCCCAGATGGTGGTGCATCGGGTCTGCCGCGTGGCCTGGGATGAGGGGAGAGCGCTGTCCGCGACGCGGAGGGATCGGGGAGGGTTCGGCCATACCCGATAAACTCGGCCGCCCTGTTTGAGAGGTCTGCATGAAGAAAAACCGGGTCAACAAGACGTTCCAGGAGATCAACGAGAAGATTCGGCAGGGAAAGGCCGTCGTCGTGACCGCCGAGGAGATGATCGACGTGGTGGAGCGCAACGGGGACGAAGGGGCGGCCCGGAAGGTCGATGTGGTGACCACCGGCACCTTCAGCCCGATGTGCTCGTCCGGCGCCTTCCTGAATTTCGGCCACACGGCGCCCAAGATCCGCGCCTCGAAGGTCTGGCTCAACGACGTGCCGGCCTACGGCGGCATCGCCGCCGTGGACTGCTATCTCGGCGCCACGGAGGTGGTCGAGGAGGATCCCCTCAACAGCGTCTACCCCGGCGAGTTCAACTACGGGGGAGGTCATGTCCTGCAGGATCTGGTGGCCGGGAACGTGATCCGTCTCCGCGCGGAAAGCTACGGGACCGACTGTTATCCGGCGAGGCGCCACGAGCGGAACATCACCCTCCACGACCTGCGCGACGCGATGCTCTTCAATCCCCGCAACGCCTATCAGAACTACAGCTGCGCGGTGAACGTCTCGGACAAGACCATCTACACCTACATGGGGGTGCTCCGGCCGCGATTGGCCAACGCCAATTTCGCGACGTCGGGACAACTGAGCCCGCTGTTCAACGATCCCTACTACAGGACCATCGGCATCGGGACGCGGATCTTCCTTGGCGGCGCCCAGGGATTTGTCGCCTGGCCGGGGACACAGCACAACCCCGATGTCCGGCGGGGGAAGAACGGCGTTCCGCGGGAGGGGGCCGGGACGATCGCCACGATCGGCAACCTCAAGGAGATGAGCCCGGAGTGGCTGGCCGGCGCGAGCATCCTCGGGTACGGCGTTTCCCTCTATGTCGGAATCGGCATCCCGATTCCCGTCCTGAACGAGGAGATGGCCCGCTTCACGGCGGTGAAGGACGAGGACATCTTCACACAGGTCTATGACTACAGCATGGACTACCCCAAAGGCGTACCCAAGTCTCTCGGAGAGGTGAACTACCGGGATCTTCGGAGCGGCACGATCACGCTCAACGGTCAGAAGATCTCCACCGCGCCGCTGTCGAGTTACTTCAAGGCGCGGGAGATCGCCAACATCCTCAAGGAGTGGATCGAGCGGGGGGACTTCCTGCTGGGCGAACCGCAACAGGGCCTTCCCACCGTCGACGTCTGAAGGTCGAATCATCGATGCGCGAAATTCTATGCGGGATCGCACAACGGAGCAATTGAACCGTTGCGACGCGATCAAGGCGCTGCTTGAAACCGTTTTGGCGGCAATCCGGGGTCATGATTTCCACAAAACCTGTAGTGCCTGGCCGGTGTGTTGAACGGAATCAAAAACGGTTATGCGCTGAGGGATGAGAAAGGCCCGTACCGGATTTGTGGGATCATATCCGACGGGATATGTGAGGAAGTTCATCGATAAGCGTAGATTGATGTTGACAAATCAATGTTTTCTTGTTCTCATTCCCTTAACTGCAGGAAATAGAAGGGATGATCTCCGAAACGGTCGCTCTTTTATAGCCAAGAGCATCCGAAAAGGGCAAACCACCACGAAAGTGTGGGACGCAAAGCCACTATCCTAAGGCCTGGTGTTGCAGGAAAGGGAAGTAGGGCTGCCGGGTAAAACAGTGCCTCTTTAGGGGGCCGCGACCAGCCCAGGCTATGCGTAAAAAAGGAGGGACTCGTAAATGCACCGCTGTTTTGGCGAGGTGATGTATGGCGGCATCGATCACAGACCCCGAGTCTCGAGATGAGATCGGGGTTTCTGCTTTTAACGCAGCGTGAAACAGAGGGGTGAATGCCTGATATAGGGTGGATCCAATTTCTGCAACCCAATCCGGAAAGAGGGTGAGACGATGAAGAAATGCTTCTTTGGGATTGTTTTTATGGTGGGACTGTTTGTTTTTCCCGTCATGACGGCGGCACAGATCAACATTCAAGTTCAGATTCCTGTTCCACCGCTGCCTCCTCTGATTCCATTTGTTGCACCCCCGCATGTGATCGTCTTGCCCGGGACGGATGTGTATGTCGTTCCCGATATCGGTGACGACTTCTTTTTTCAGGGGGGATGGTGGTGGAGATATCATGGCGGGCATTGGTACCGTTCACACTTCTATGACCGCGGATGGGGTTATTATCGAGGGGTTCCTCCCTGGTATGGAAAAGTGCCCGGGGATTGGAGAATTCGTTACCGGGATCACGTATGGGGAGGTTATCCGTGGAGACCCCCTCTCATTGATCACGGTCGGGTAGTGGATCATTGGCGTGGGAGGCATTGGCGCACGGATCATGGATGGGACCGTCCGCGTCCTCCTCGTGGCGGACCCGGCGGAAAACCGCCCGGATGGAAACCGCCTGGCGGCGGACCCGGCGGAAAGCCTCCGGGATGGAAACCGCCTGGTGGGGGCCCCGGCGGGAAGCCCCCCGGATGGAAACCGCCCGGCGGCGGGCCCGGCGGGAAGCCTCCCGGAT
>JAEAMG010002369.1_pt1 | contig 12003 bp, 6 predicted proteins | sample 8958741 | NCBI WGS metagenome assembly JAEAMG01 (sample SAMN16933256, study PRJNA681125) | bioreactor sludge metagenome | isolation source: anaerobic bioreactor treating anionic surfactant - SDBS | place: India: Bengaluru | collected 2019-02-28
TTTGCCGTGCTGACCGGTTACGGTATCTATGTGCTGGTTACCCATGATTGGCAGGATATCACCGGCTTTTGGCTCACCCGGCGCCGCCTCCTGCTCGCGGGATTCGCGCTGGCTACCCTTGACGTCTGCACGGACGGGCTGGTATGGAACGGTATCCTGCGTCAATACGGTATCCGGCTGAGCCCGGCTCGGGGACTGCTGTTGTTCCTGAGCGGGTATGCCGGACATTTCATGCCGGTCCAACTGGGCCGCTTTTTCCGCGCCACCGAATTGTCCCGCCTATATAGTGTTCCGCTGGTCACGGCCACTAAGGCGGAGATTACCCTGCTTGCCTTCATCATGATTACGTCGGTGGCCGTCTTCTGCGGCGCCTTTTTATGGCCCTGGTTGTTCCTGGTAACTCTCGCGGTTCCCCTGATCTTGACGGCGCTGGCACTCTTTGCGCTTCGAATCCTGTTCCAATGGATACCGAAGCTGTCGTTGCAGTTGCCAGAAGGCTATCTGCAACGGCCGTCCACCCTGCTATTGTGCCTGCTCACGGGGATTGGCTGGTTTATTAACGGTTTTATCCTGTACCTGATTTTCAGGGAAGTCACGGAAACGCTCCAACTCCACCATTCCATTATGATCATGACCTCGAACCTGTTCATTGGCGTGGTGAGCGGCCTGCCCGGCGGCGTGGGTATCACCGAAAGTTATATCGGCGGCATGATGTACTGGCTGTCCACGCCCCCAGAGCACCTGGTCATTGCCGTGGCTGCCTTTCGTATTCTTACCTTCTGGCTCTGGATTCCCATCGGCTGGGTCGCCCTGTTGCTGAACGGACTGCTCTACGGCAGGAAAAAGCCGGCGTAAACTTCTGAATAAGAACGGTCGCTTATAACCGTCAGGCCTCCGCGGATTTTGGCGGATAACGCCCAATCTGTTACCATTCCTCTGTTCTTATACCCATTCCTTCATAGGGTTCTCCGTATTTAATAATGTCAGGGGCTGCAATGAGTACTGATACAAGGCTGGGCGACAGGCTGTTCCCGTTAGTAACGGTTTTTTGTGTGGCTTGCGCCACCTTGCTTCTTCAAATCATTCAAACCCGTATCTACGCCGTTGTGTTTTGGAATCATGTGGTGTATCTCATCATATCGGTGGCATTGCTGGGGTTTGGCGTCAGCGGCACCTGGCTTGCCTTTGGCAAAGACACGTGGATCGCGCGCAGACTGACCATTCCGGTCGCCGCCGCCGCGGTGGTGCTTGCCGTGATTCTTTCGGGATTATGGGTCCCGCAGTGGGGCACTTCGCTGGAGCATGCCTTTGCCAGCCGTCTCCATCTGTTGCGCCTGCTGGCGACCTACACCACCGCCATTTTGCCCTACTTCTTTATCGGGTGGATATTGGGAATCCTGTATCGCGAACATGCCGGGCGGATTCACTCGTTGTATTTTGCCGACCTGGCCGGCGGTTCCATCGGCTGTTTTCTGGCCATTCTTTTAATACGCCCCCTGGGCGCGGTCAATCTGGTATTGCTGGCGGCGGCCCTGGTCGCACTGCCGATTTTCGTGCACGAATCACTCAGGCGCAAACGCATGCTGTTTCCATTACTGTGTGTGGCCGCCTTGCTTGCGGTCCATTCCTTCTACAGCAATGCCATTGACCGGCGGATTTTGCCCGACCAGACGAAAAGTTTTTTTGCCCTGTATCAGGACCTTGGCCCGGACAGCGGCAGGGAAGTGGAGTTTTCAGAGTGGAGCATACTGGCGCGAACGGATGTGGTCGGCACTAAAAATCCCCTCCATAAACGTATCTTCATAGATGGCGCCGCGTGTACGGGCATGGTGTTAAATCCTGCCGACACTCCCCCGCCCTTCGATCCGGAAACGGAATCGCTTATTCCGCACAAGCCCCCGTACCTGTTACACCGGAACTATGACAAGGTGCTCGTCATAGGTTCCGGCGGCGGCGCCGACGTCTGGAACGCGCTGCGCGCGGGCGCAAGCCAGGTTGACGCTGTTGAAATCAATCCGACAACCTATAAAATCGTCCGAAACGAATATCGCGAGGCCACAAACAACCTGTTTTTCCGCCCGGGTGTAACCCCCTATAACGCCGAAGGGCGGAGTTTTGTCCGCAGCACGGACGTCCGCTATGATGCCGTAATCATCAATGCCATAGATACGTTCGCCGCGCTTAACTCCGGCGCGTATATGCTGGCGGAAAATTATCTGTACACCGTGGACGCCATTACAGACTACCTGGAGCGTTTAACACCCACGGGGATATTGTGCATCACGCGCTGGGATTACGCCGGGGAAACGCCACGTCTGTTTGCCATTATGCTTGAAGCCCTGTATCAGGCCGGATATGCGGACCCGGAAAAACATATCGTGTCGGCATCGCGTGATTTCTGGACGGCCGTCATGATCAGCCCGACGCTGTTCTCAGAAGAAGAAATTGCCCTGCTTAAAACAAACGCCGTTAAACATGGCGGCGCCTATTATTACCCCCTTCCGGCCGCGGAACGATCCCGCCCATTTCAAAAGGACTTGAACGCCTATGCCGAAGCAAGGCACGCCGGCGAACAGGAGGCCTTCTTTAAAGAGTACAACTATAATGTCCGCCCAGTCTACGATGACAGCCCGTTTTTCTTCCATTATGAAAAGGCCAAAAATCTCCTGGCCGTGTTCCGCGAGAAGGGTTTCCCGGATTTTGTACGGGGGCACTGGCCTTCCTTCATGCTGAGCCTGCTCCTCCTGTTGTTGTCTGTCGCGCTTTTCTTGTTCATTTTGCTGCCGCTTATGATTCATGGACGCTCGAACATGCGCGGGTTCGCCCGCTGGCTTATTTATTTCTGCCTGCTCGGATTCTCTTTCATTTTTGTAGAGATATGCCTGATGCAGCGATTTTCCCTGCTGCTGGGTTCCCCGGCGCGGAGCCTGGCCTGGGTGCTTGCCGCCTTGCTGCTGTCCGCGGGAATCGGCAGTTATCTCCGGGAAAGGCTGTCCATTCCCCTGGAGGCGGCCCTGGGCATACTGGTGATCATCCTCCTTGTGGTAACCTTTTGGTATCCCCATGCGGTGCGCGGCCTGCTGGGATATTCCCCCGGGATGCGCCAGGCCATGACCGTCCTCCTGGTGGCGCCGGCGGGCTTTTTCATGGGCATGCCCTTTCCCAGCGGCCTGAAACTTGTCTCGGCAAAATCGGGCAATGCCGTGCCCTGGATGTGGGGCGTCAACGGCGGCGCCACCGTGCTGGGTTCCGTTCTGGCCATTGCCCTGGCGATATATTTTGGATTTACCGTGGTGCTCCTGACGGCCGCCGCCGGATATTGCGGCGCCTTGGTTCTTTACATGACACGCCCCCGGTAATCAGGCGAGCGATTTTATAAACATGCTTGCGCAGTACGCGCAAAGGAACTCCTCTGAAAAGTTGTATGTTGTTCACACTTTAGTGTGCAGGATTTACACACAAAACCACAGGTCAATACATCCCGCCAGACACACTAAAGTGTGAACAACATACTTGATTTTAATCGTTAAGGGAATAGCAACAGGCGTAGTTCAGGTCCGTTTTCTATTACGCCAGATTTATCGCGCCAGTTCCCCATTTTTTACTTAGCCTATTTGATTAACAACCATGAGAGGTAAATCCTGAAAATGAACACTTCATTCCCTGTTTGGATGTTGTCCCTCATCCTCGCCTTCAACTTTACCGCCGCCACGGCCCAGGAATTCAAGGCCGGAGCGGCGAAACGCATCATAACCCCGGACCCGCTGCTGCCCGTTTCCGGCGGTATCGGCACGCCAGAACCGTCCACGGAGAAACGGGGGGAACTTTGGGCGCGGGCGCTCGTGTTCGAAAAGGGCGATACGCGGGTGGCGCTGGTCGGCATTGACAACCTGGGCTGGCCCGCCTATTGGGGTGACAAGACACGCGCACTGGTGCCGGAGATTCCGCCGGAAAACATCCTGATCGGCGCCACCCACACCCACAGCGCGCCCGACGCCTACGGGTTTCCCGATGAAGAGCTCAAGCATCATGCCGACCTGAAGTATCTGGAATGGGCCTGCGCGCAAGCGGCGGACGCGGTCACGGAGGCCATGAATAATCTGAAGCCCGCGACGCTCAAAATCGCGGTGGACGAAGCGAAAGGCAAAATCGCTTATAACTACTATGCGCCCCAGTTATATGACCCGCGTTGCGGCGTGATTCAGGCCCTTGCCCCGGACGGCAGCATCATCGCCACGCTGGTCAATTATGCCATCCATCCCGAGGTACTCGGTGACGACAAAGGCATCATCAGCCCGGACCTGTGCGGGCCGCTCTATGACCGCATTGAATCGAAAACAGGCGGCATGGCGCTGTTCATGAACAGCGCCCAGGGAGGCATGGTAACGGCCGACAACCGCAGTCCCGACGGCGATATGGAAATCTGGGAGGAATGTGTGCGCATCGGCGAACTGCTCGCTGACGAGGCGCTGCGCCTCGTGGCGGACGCACCGGTCCAGGAGACGCCGACGCTGCACTGCGCCGCAAGCAACATCCAACTGACGGTAAGCTCTCCGCTTATGCAGATGGTGCTGTTGAACTCGCCTCTGGCCGAGACAATGCCGGACGTCAACACCGTACCCACGAGGCTCAATCTGGTCACGCTCGGCACGGCGCAACTATTGACGATCCCCGGGGAGGCACTGCCTAACATCGGGTATTACCTGAAACGCCACATGCCCACGCCCCACGCCTTCCTACTCGGGTTGACCAACGACGCCTTCGGGTACATGCTGACCAAGGTGGATTTCAACAGTTTCGAGCGCTACGAATACATTTCTGAAACCAGCCTGGGCGAAATGGTCGGCGAAGAATATATGGAGGCCGCCCTGAAATTGATCAAAGAAGCACCCAAACCGGACGCGGCGGCAAAGTAGCCGTATCAGTACTGTATCGGTCCATAAGGTCTATAAATTGAAAAACGGCCGTTGGATTCTGAAGCAGTTTGCAAAACAATACCAGATTTTTTCGGTCCTGTACGCCACGCCCGCAAAAAAACGGGGCAGCCACCGGCGCAGTTCAGGATTAGCTACAACGCTCATGGTTCTTGTGTGCGCCGGTGGCAGTCCCATTTTTTGCTTTAGATTCTGAAGTGGTTTTTAAACCAAGGGACTTAAAGGACATGAAGGACTAAAAAGGACTATAAAACGCTCTTCTGATTGATGTGTCCTTTAAGTCCCTTAAGTCCTTTCGGTCCTTTCTTTTGACAGACTTTTCCGACGGTAACTGCCATTCATAGGATAAAATATGCCGTGTGCTTCACCTTTTTTTATATCCACTTTTATGGGGCCAGAATCCAGCACAGCGGTGGCGCCTGACCAGCATCGTAGGCATAGCGTTCTCCGTTTTGCCACAGGTAAGCGGCGCGGATGGCGTAGGCCATGGGATTGGAACCTGCTTGCCAGCCTGCAAGATAGGTTATCGCCTCACTCAACGCCACCCGGAAATCGTTGTTGATATCCGCCGGATGAGCGAGAACCGGAACGTTTTCGACCAGGTAGGGATAGCCGTTGTTTATGCTGCCGCTTGTGTCGGCCCCCCATACGGTTTCAAAATCCCATCCCTTAAAGGTACCCTCCGCGTAGGGCCAGGTCATGTCGTCCGTGGAGCGCCCTTCGCCGCCTTCACTCGAGTCTTCCCCCGTGGTCATTGTATCCCAATAGCTGGAGGTGACCGTGCCGATACCGCAGCCCACGAGGCCGCCGGTATCCGTGTCGCCGGACACGGCGCCGGTGGCATAGCAATACCCTACCGAACCGTATCGCTGGATGTATCCCACCAGACCGCCGAGACAATAGGCGCCGGAAACGGCGCCCCGGGCGTAGCAATAGGCGACTGCGGTGGGATAATCCACCGTCCCGTAGATACTGCCCGCCAGTCCTCCTGCATTGGAAAGGCAGGTGACCGCGCCCCCCGCAAAACAATAAATAACCGTGCCTCCCCCGATGCGCCCCGCGAGGCCGCCGGCATCTTCATCGCCTTCAACCGGGCCATTGGCATAACAAAAGGTAACCGTGCCGCTGCCCACGCGCCCCACCAGCCCGCCAACGTAGTATTCACCGGAAATGGTACCGCCTGCATGACAATGCATGACCATGCTGTCGCTGAGATACCCCGCAAGGCCGCCAAGATACCCGCTTCCGGAAACCGAACCTGAGGCATAACAGTTTGAAATTACGCCTCCATAGTTACTCCCTATAAGACCGCCCGCCTCCTCGTCACCTATGATTGCGCCCGTAGCGTGACAGGCGGAAATCGTTGAATCGGAACTGTATCCCACAAGGCCACCGCCGTAAGAACTCCCGGTTATCACCTGCCCCGTCGCGTAACAGGAGGAAAGGGCGCTCTCATCCGTGTTGTATCCCACCAGCCCGCCGGAATAATAGATGTTGCCTGTCACCGCGCCTGTGGCGTAAGAAGCGGTAACCGTACTGTTGGTGGTGTTCCACCCTATCAACCCGCCGACATAGCAGCTTGACACCCCCCCTGAAATACCTGTCACCGCTCCCGTGGCATGACATGAGGAGAACGTGCCATTTTCGTTGTACCCTACCAGGCCGCCGACACTGTTTCCCGTTCCCGATACCGCACTGGCGGTATAGCATGAGGTGATGGCGCCGCCCTGATTACATCCCGCCAGGCCACCGACATAGTTACGGCCGGTAACCGCTACTCCCTCCACGCCCAGATTACGAATCTCGCACCCCTCGCCCAGATTGGCGAAAGGACCGATATAATCGCTATCGGGCCAGACGATGCTGCCATTGCGCACTGCATGGCCGTTGCCGTTAAAGACGCCGGTGAAGGGCTGCGCCTCTGTGCCCACGGGAATCATGGTACCGCCCCCGAAATCAATGTCGCCCATTAAAACAAAATAACTGTCCCAGTCTCCCGGTGTAAGGGAAAGCGTTTCCCAGTCCGCCGTATTCCCGATTCTGTAGGGGTTGGGTTCCGTACCCGCGCCGCCGCTGTAAGTGGCCGCGACCGCTTCCGGTGCGAAAAAGCCTGCCGCCACGGCCACCAGTCCTGCCACGCACACGCGCATGTATTGTTTCCAGCACATAACACGATCCTCTGAACTTGGTTTTTACGACACCGAAACAGCGGAATACACCTCATAGTATACATCACTCTTGTCAAAATCAGGTTTCGCTTTATATAACCTGATGGCAACATCCAAACTGGCGTGCCTTTCAACTCGCCTATATCACGCACTCTCCTGTGCGTCGCCCAGCTCAGGTTATCGCGGACACTTGATTTGTCCGCTGATTTCGACCGACATCACCACACTGGCATTCACTATACCGCGCCACGTAACCGATATAACGCCATCTCCACGGTTTAACGATAAACACCGGGGAGCGATGCCGCGTAAACGAAGACGCGTATTCCTTTCTTTTGCGGCCCTCCTGCCGTGGGTGTTTGTCGTCGCCTGCCTTGTATTGGGTGCGCATCGTTTCAAAACAGCAACGAAGCGGGCGTTATGGACGCGGTGTCAGAATGACTTTGTGGCCTCCCTTCAGAAATTCATGAAGCAGCCAGGCATGGCACCATAAAGGCGTTACGGAAAGAAATAGATTCGGGCCGCCGATGCAAACGGGCAATAGAACAGCGGACTGACGCCCCTGGGTGATCATACGCCGCTTGCCAAGGTCCTCTCTTTCCTCGTAGCGGCCCCGCGGACCTACATGGCGGGAGACCCACAAATCCCCCTTTCCCCGTCCATTTTCATCCTTAGCGCATATTACCGTTTAGCGGCAATGGACATATATTTATGGGGGTTGATGGGCTCCCCATTCAGGCGCAATTCAAAGTGTAGATGCGAACCTGTGGCATTTCCAGTACAGCCAACCTTGCCGATCACCTGGCCTTGTTGCACTGGTTCATTGACCGCCACCTCACATTCGCACAAATGGGCATAAGCGGTCTCATAACCTGCTTCATGTCCCAGGACGATGATCTTGCCGTAAGCGCCGTCCCATCCCGCAAATTGAATGATGCCGGTGCGTGCCGCAACCACAGGAACGCCTTCGGGGACGTCGAGGTCTATACCTTTATGTCGCCTGCTGCCGCGCTGTTCGCCATAATCGGAGGAAATTCGCAGGGAAGGGTGGTCTACCGGCGTTAAATACCCCTCAAGAAGTTCCGGTTTCGCTTTTTCAGCCTTCCACTCATCCGCGAAAAGATCCGTCTCCGGAGGCGGCATTATGGGTTCCAGCCTTACCAGGGGCTGGTTACGGGCGCATCCCGGATTTAAAAGACACGCGGCCAGGCACAATAAAACGCCTAAATAAACTTTCTGGGTCAGGGAACCACGGTTCATGCGCATACTCCCCATCATCAGGCATTTACTTGACTCGATATAATGCCTTTGCTTTAAGGTCTATAATACCAGTCCTCAATAGTTGACAGTCTCATAATAGCAGACTTTCCTTTCCGTAGTCAAATGGAGGGAGACCCTATTACCCGGAAAAACGCCGGAGGCCGAAGAGGGGGAATAAACTCGGATAAGGAGCCGGGCGCCCCAAGGCCTCTTTGGCGTCCTCCGTCTCCGCTTGTGTACTGTGGGGACCTGAAATCCGTTAGAAACCCGCAGCGGAAAAGACGGGTAAGACGGCGGCTCTGTTTAAGCCGTCTTACCGTCTCCGCAAGGTTTCTTACGAAACGGGAAAGTGCCTCCTACTACTACTGGATCCTATAGGTTTAGTAGGAGGAGGAGAAAAAATGGGACTATTCCCGCCCCAGAGCGTGTAGGGTCTTTTGTCGGTATGAATGCGTTGCTACAGGGGGCAGACCTTGGAGTTGCGCAGAACCAGGCGGCGGGAACTGTACCGCTTTTTTCGGTCCTGTACAATATGCCCGCAAAAATACGGGACAGCCACCGGCGCAGTTCAGGATTAGCCACAACGCCCATGGCCCTTGCGTGCGCCGGTGGCAGTCCCATTTTTGCTCAGGGCATGATCAAGTCCTATCGGGATAAGCGCATAGTCTTTCCCAAAACGGTAAACGACTCGGTTTACCTGGTAGAGACCTTCCTGCGTCCCGATAACCGCTCCTGTCGTCCCCTGTTTACAGGGGTTTCGTCCCTGTATCCCGAAATGTATCCCCCTGCTTGCAGCATCTCCCGGGTCCTATAGACAGGCGCTTTTTTCTAACAACCATTCTCAGGGGAACTACCATGAACAAAGCAACTTCATCCGGGACAAACACATCGGCGTTTTCCGCGTCCTCCATGGCTGCGGCCATGGACGAGGCGCATACACGGTTGTGCCTGGTGGCCGTGGAGCTGATTGCGGAACATTTTATTAGGCAGGCACCGGAGGCCCGGGACCTGATCGAAACGTTGCCGCCCCTGCGCGACAGACGGCTTGACAGCATTCTCGGCGATATCCGCAAGGGTGCGGAACATCCCGCCGACTGCGGCCTCGAACACAGTACCTACCTGGCGAAACTCCTGGTGGAGGCGCGGCATATCCATGACTTCGGCATTAGACGAGACCGCATCACGACCTACCGGCACCTGCACGACGAATACACCCTGATAAACCGGCTCGCCGCGGCGTGGGTGGACAAGAATCGGGATAGCTTCCTGGAGGCGCACGAAGCGCTGCACCGCTACATAAACGAAGCGGACCATCCAGACGATATGGAACTTAGCCGGGCTCAGGTGGCCGACGCGCCCTCCGTACCCGAAGCACTCTTCACGCACGGGCCGGCGCCCGGCGGTTTCGGGCTCCTGGTCGGCGCGGACGGCGTGGGCAAGGGCTGGCTCACTCTGGACCTGCTGCTGGGCTGCGTGCTCGCCCGGCCCATGAACCTCTGCAGTTTCGAACGGGCGGGCGAGCCCCTGCGCGCACTGTACCTGTCCTACGAGGACGACGCGCGCGTGCTGCGCTGGCGTCTCGACCGGGTCTGCGAATGCGCCGGTGTGGATAGCCAGGCCTGGCGGGACGCCGAACACGACGGCCGGCTGCACTTCGCCGCGGACCTCGAACCGCTGTTCCTGCAGGGCAGCCATGGCGTACCCGCGCCCACCAAAACCTTTCACGCACTGGCCGGCACCCTGAAAAAGCAGGGCGCTGACCTCTGCATCATAGACCCCCTGGCCGCCGCCGCCGTGCTGCAGTCCGAAAACGACAACAGCGCCCTCAACGCCGCCCTGCGCGAACTCGCCCGGGACACCGGATGCGCCATCCTGCTTACCCACCACACCAGCAAGGCCAGTCGCGAAGACGCCGGCCACCACGCCTCGCGCGGCGGCAGCGCGCTTACCGGAGCGGCCCGGTGGGTGCTCCGACTCATCCAGAATTCGGGCGATCGGACCCGGCTCATCGCCGGCATCCCGAAAAACAGTTACGGGCGCGGCTTGAGCGGGATTGTCCTCCAACGGCTGGACCAGGGCGTGCTGCGGGAAGTGACCGGTGCGGCCTCCAGTGAAGACCAGGACGCCCTCGCAGACGCCGTAGTGCGCTTTGTCCAGGAAAACCCGGATATCGAGATTAACCCGAAAGCCGTGCCTCGAAACTGTTCCCCCGGCGCCAAGGCGCTCATCGCCCACCTCGGCGCAGCCCCCAGGGCGGTCGCCGAAGCCGTCGAACAAGCCCTCAAACAGGAACGGCTCCAACTCGAGGAACGGCGGCGAAGCAGCAACAACACCCCTTACGTTATTTTGACACCCTTACCCGATGACGAACTCCCTTTTTAGCCTCCTCCTACTACTAAATCCTATAGCGTTAATAGTAGGAGGAGGAGGAACGGGAAGCCCATACGGGTTGAAGCTACGATGGAAGCGGCAGGATGCCGCTTCTACGATCTTCGCCATTCCTTACGCGCGGATTTAGGTTTGAGGCGAAGGGTTGCATTATCCATGGATAGGCGATACAATCAGACACTGGAGGTATCAGTTTTATGAAGATACTATCATCTACGAGCCGCCGGGCCTTCCTTGCGTCCACGGCCCTGGCCCTGGCGGGAACGCGCCTGCGGAAGGCTTTTGCCGACGACCGAACCGACCTGCCCAATATCGTGTTTGTATTTTCCGATGAACACCGCTACCAGTCCATGTCCTTTACAGAAATGCCGATGATTCAAACGCCGAACATGGCACACATGGCGCGCGAGGGGTTCTGCTTCCATCAGTGCGTCAGCAACTATCCGGTTTGTTCCCCGTACCGGGGCATGCTGATGACGGGTCGTTGGCCGTATCAGACAGGAATGATTGACAACGACGTTGATCTTTGTGAAAGCGAATATACGGTCGGCGACGCCTTTAAATCAGCGGGATATCGGACCGCCTACATCGGAAAATGGCATTTGGGCGGCACACGCGCGGAACCTTTCGGTTTTGACCTGTCGCTTATCTGGACCGGCACGAATATCCATTATGGCAACAGCGCCTGTCATCCGAAAGGCGTGGCCCCTGTACAGCCGGAAGGCTATAATGCCGCGCTAATGACGGATCAGGCGCTGGATTACATTGCCCACGCGGGCACCCATCCCTATCTTCTCATGGTCTCACTCAATCCCCCCCACTCCCGTTTTACCGATGCGCCACCGGAGAAGCGGGCCTTATACCCGGACGGTTCCCTGCCCTACCGCCCTAATGTCCGGTTGGAAGGACCGAAGGATGGGCATATCTCCCGCGATAATGGTTCTCCCCATTATGAAGGGTATCATGCGCATATCAGCGCGGTTGACGAGGAATTGGGTCGCATTCTCGATGCCGTGAAACAATCGGAGCGGGGCGACAATACCATGGTGATTTATACCTCGGACCATGGTTCCCAGTTCGGTTCCCATGGGGTGGGCAGCAAACGCCAGCCCTTCGAGGAATCCTTGCGCATCCCCTTCATGGTCTATGCGCCCGGGCGGGTGCCCGCGGGCGACAGTTCCCAGGCCCTGATGGGCGCGCCTGATGTCATGCCTACCCTTTGCGGATTGGCCGGTATTCCCGTACCGAAGAGC
>JAEAMG010002358.1_pt1 | contig 11993 bp, 10 predicted proteins | sample 8958741 | NCBI WGS metagenome assembly JAEAMG01 (sample SAMN16933256, study PRJNA681125) | bioreactor sludge metagenome | isolation source: anaerobic bioreactor treating anionic surfactant - SDBS | place: India: Bengaluru | collected 2019-02-28
TCACTTTGTCCGAAAGCGGTGACCTGATATTTCCCTCTGGTTAGGGATGAGCGACCGTGCCCCTTCGACGTTTTCCGTTGCGACGTGAGGGCTGCTCTGATTAAAACTCCCGAGATACGGCAAAATGCCAGCATACAATTAGAGGCGTCGCATTTTCACCATACGAATGCTTTCCCTGCCATGGCTGATCGGGCAGGAAGAGCTCATCCGACCCGCTCCAGCCGCACCCACCAGCCGGCGTGTTGCGTGCGCAGGGCTACATTACCGACCAACCGGACGCGGCTGTAGATTGGTGGTTAATGCAGCCGCTCCAGCTGGATATGCAAGTTGTAAAAACAGTATTCCAGCGGTAAAGGGTGGTATGCGCCTATACGCCAGAACCAGCATGTATGTGGAGGTTGACCAGTGCGGCCAATGGACGCCGAAATAGCCCTGATGCGACTGCTCGCTTCTGGCCGAAACCCGCCATCGACACCACTCCCTCGCGTCAGCGACGAGCGCCCCCAGGGTCGAGACGGCCCCGTCCGTCTCGATGCGCAGCACGCCAGCGCGACCCGGCCAGCCGGTGACGCCCGATCTTTGCTCTTTTGCTCTTTTGCTCCTGCGGTTGCTCAATCTCACACCCGTCGGAACCCCCGCAACCACACCCGACCGCGACCTCACGCACCTACCTACACCAGGCATTTGTCGCTACAGTGCGGGCAGCCCCGTAGTCTGTTGCAAGGATCGCCGTCCGGATGGCTTCACCGTCTCAACCAAAGCCGACCAACCCGACCGCATCTTCATGGTCGGTGCCCTGCGCCCCGACACGCGCGACGAACTCGAACGCAAGGTCGACGAGGACCTGCCCAGCGTCCTCGATGAACTGGACAGCCTGGGGTAAGGCGCAAGCTTCGTGCTCGGCCACAACATCATCAACCATGACCTGCCGATCTTCAAAGTTCGGGGTAATGCCAACCAGCGGACAGACTTTTTCATCTCTTTTGGTGACCTGCATGAGCGCGAGACCGCGACGAGTGATCTTCAGCGAAGCCATTGTTCCGGCCCTCATCGGCGGGGTCGCAGCGCTGGCAGTCCAATTCATAGGCGTTAATGCCACCAATATGTCCACCCGCCAGCTAGCGGTGCAAAGCTGCGTTCAGCGAATAGATGAGCAGGAGGCGAAACTCAGGGAGGTGATGGAGCGGTTGTTCAGTGCGCTAGGCGGGTTTGTTGGCGAGACGATCGTCGATCAGAGCGCGATTTTGCCAGCCTCAAAGCAGGTCCTCAAAAGCGCTTTCGAGGTCAATGCATACGCGCCTCCTGAGCTGGCATTTAGCGCTCTCACCGTCGCTATGGTCGTACATCAAGGCGTGATGGCAACGACCGGAGCTGAGCAGGAGGCAGCAATAGCGGCCGCGTTGCAGCGAACAAAGCTCTTGCCTCAAATCTATCGAGACCAGTTGAACGAATTCGACAAGCTCCGTGATGGTTGCCATGGCGAGTGGAACCGCTTCGGTTCGGCGAAGATGCTCCAGTGAAGCTCTAGAGTCTTCCCTAGATTATTTTCGCTGGGGCAGCGTGTGAGTGTTCGGTGTTCGGTGTTCGGTGTTCGGTGTTCGGTGTTGGGGGGGGGGTGATCCTATTCCGCGTGGGAGAGGATCTCTGCCGAGAGGCGTCCTTACTTAAGTCGCTGCGAGGTGCGGGCGAGCCAATCGGGAAGGATAGGGCTTACCTTGAATTGAGACCGCTCCCTCAAATATACTGTTGTTATATCCAGTACCGGATTCCAGTTGGATCAGACTGGAGGATCTCACCAGTTCCGGATAAGATGCCCGGCATGAAGAGCACAACCTCAAAACTCAGTCGGGCGAAGTCTGTTTTTTTCTCCGGGCACGAAACGTTTCCGCTGCGTCAGATGTGGCTGAAAAAGGCGTTCGATCAAGCGACCGTCGGTGGGCTGATTTCAAAGGCCGCCTTTACCGATGACTCCGCGATTGCGGCTTTCGGTGTGGGCAAGAACATGGTCGCCTCGATCAGACATTGGGCTTTAGCTTGCGGAATTATGACGGACGAAGGAGATGCTTTCCGGGTATCAGACCTCGCCGTGGATATTTTTTCACGGGGCGGCCTTGATCCGTATGCAGAAAACCCGGCTACGGCATGGTTTATGCATTGGCAGTTAGCTGGCAAGTGCCACCGCTCTACCACGTGGTATTGGCTATTCAATCATGTAACGGCGCCTACATTTACGCGCCAAGAGCTCGAGGAGCCGCTGGCCCAATACGCTCGAAGTCTTGATCCCAAGCATCGACTGTCCTTAGCAACCATTTCGCGTGACTTGGAGACCTGCCTGCGGAGCTATTCGCCACGGGTTGCAAATGGCTCCCCTGAAGATTTCGCTGAGCCTCTACTTGGCGAGCTGGGGCTGTTGCAGGAGGTGCATCGGGGGCAGTATGCATTCCGCCGGGGCCTCAAGGCGTCGCTCCACGACGGCATTTTTACCTACGCACTTATCGACTTTTGGGATAAGACTGCGGCTCACCAAAGCTCTCTAGCGTTTGAAGCGATTGCATACGCCGAGGGATCGCCCGGCCGCGTGTTCAAACTCGATGAGGAGTCGATTGCCCAGCGACTGATATCTCTGGCCGACTTTACTAATGGCCGGCTTGCGTGGACCGATTCCGCGGGACTTCGGCAAGTCCATAGAAAGGCGCTCTCCGATAATGATCGAAACGAAATGGTCAGACGCGCTTATGGCTGAGACAAAAGAGTCAATGCTCTCTAACGCCGTTCAAATCTCACACCAGTACCAGCGATCGATTCGGATCGATGCTGACATCGGTCGACTTGATGCGCTGGACGGCTACATTTTTCATGCGACCGCATCGGCCGTGGTAGATGCGATGTGTAGGCAGCTCGCGGCCACTAACCAACGCAGTTTTACCTGGACTGGCCCCTTTGGTGGAGGCAAATCATCTCTAGCTGTTGCGTTAGCTAGTGCGTTGCATCCCGACAAGAGCCTTCGTGACAAAGCACGTTCGACATTATGTCTGGACACGAAGCCAGAATTTAATGAAGCGTTCCCCGTCCAAGACGGCTGGCTTGTCATCCCTGTGGTTGGTCGACGCGGCAGCGTCCTCAAAGAGTTGAACATAGCCATCCGCAAAGCTCAGGGCGAGGGCTTTGATGAGCGCAACAAACCGAACGCGCAAAGCGTCATTGAGGACTTGCTCGCAGAGGCGAACGACCGCCCGAACGATGGTGTTCTAGTTTTCATCGATGAAATGGGCAAGTTTCTAGAGGCGTCGGCCCTTGGTGCTGGCGACGATGTCTATTTCTTTCAAGAGCTTGCCGAAGCATCTGCTCGCTCGGAAGGCCGGTTGGTTGTGGTTGGAGTACTCCATCAGTCCTTCGCACAGTACGCAAACCGTCTTGGTACGGACACCCGTGACGACTGGGCTAAGGTTCAAGGCCGTTATCTGGATCTTCCCTTCGTCGCCGCTAGCGATGAGGTTGTCGAGCTCATCGGTAGCGCAATCGAAGTCAAGCAACGGCCGGAATGGGTGCGAGAGGCTTCACGTTCCGTCGCTGATGCCGTTCGATCTCGCCGCCCCGCAGTTGGAAAAGACTTTGCCGCCGCCTTAGAGCGCTGCTGGCCCTTGCACCCTGCTATGGCCGCATTGTTGGGTCCGATTTCAAAGCGACAATTCGGCCAGAACGAGCGCAGCACTTTCGGTTTTCTTTCATCAGTCGAGCCCTATGGCTTCCGCGCATACCTTCAATCAACCCCTCTAAGGCAGTCGACTTGGTACCGCCCCAACGATTACTGGGACTATCTGCGCGCGAATTTGGAACCTGCAATCCTGGCCTCGTCTGACGGGCACCGCTGGTCTCAGGCTGTCGAAGCAGTGGAGCGCGCCGAGGCGAAGACCGGTGATGCGCTCCTAGTGGCGTTGATAAAGAACATTGCAGTCATCGATCTATTTCGAAATGGATCTGGGTTGTCGGCAGATCTTTCAGTCTTGTCTACCCTCTTCCACGATGTGTCACAGGAGCAGATTGAAGAGGCTCTTGGAAAGCTTGCATCGCTTAAAGTGGCATTGTTTAAGAGTTACACTGGGGCTTGGTCAGTCTTTGAGGGCAGTGATTTCGATATCGATGCAGCTATTGCCCAAGCGTTGGCCGCATCCCCAGGAATCGACTACGCCAAACTAGCGCAGCTCATGGGTATGCATCCCGTGGTGGCTAAGCGGCACTACCATGAAACGGGCTCCATGCGCTGGATGGAACTCTCGTTACGTAGCATCGAGCAGGCGGAGAAGATTGCCAAAACGTACTGTCCTCAACGGGGGGAATTCGGCCAATTTATCCTTGCTCTTCCTAGTCGCGACATGCCAATTCGCGAGGCACGGGAACGGGCCAGAGCCTGTGCGTATGAGGAGCCTTGGCCGGTACTGGTAGGCATCCCGGATAACTATGCCCGGATTGCTGAACTAGCATCCGAACTGGTCGCTTTGGAGCAGGTTAAGGAGCGCCATGAGCTTGGAGGCGATCCGGTAGCCCGCCGCGAGGTGTTCGCCCGTTTGGCCGCGACGCGTTCTAATCTCGAAGACGAACTCCAGGCAGCGATTTCACTCTGTAAGTGGCAGGATGGCAGCGATCAGCCCATCGCGCTCGGCGCGAAACTGTCGCCGATTGCGTCTCGGCTGGCCGATGAGCTTTATTGGGCGTGTCCCGCCGTGTGGAGCGAGTTAGTCAACCGCGACAGTGTGTCTAGTAATAGTGTTAAAGCCCGACGGGATCTATTACATGCCATGATCAACGCGGAAGGGCAAGAGCGCTTAGGTTTTGAAGGCTTCCCTGCGGAGCGCGGCCTATTCGAAACACTGCTTATCGCATCGGACCTTTACCGAAAGGAAGAAGAGGCTTGGCGTTTTTGCGAGCCATCTCAAGCTTCGCCCGAGGGTTTTTCAGATCTATGGAAAGCCACCAGAAAGCTCTTCTCGGATGCTAGTGCCCAGGTTAATGTGGCCACGATCTACGATCGGTGGCGCATGCCTCCGTTCGGTATGAAGCGAGGCATCCTGCCTGTTTTCCTTACGGCGTTCTTGCTGGCACATAAAGCCAACATCGCGGTATACAAGGAAGGCATGTTCATCCCGCGGCTCAGCGATGCTGATATCGACGAGTGCCTGCAAGACCCCGCTCGCTTTACGCTCCGTTGGATTGCCATCGATGAGGAAAAAAGCCGAATCCTAGAGGGCATCTCCAGTCTCCTTGACGAGGTAGGAGAAAAGGTGGGGGTGGTCGACCCACTGGAGGCGGCACGAGGACTCGTGGCTATGATCTTCAATTTGCCCGAATGGTCCCGGCGAACGCACCGCTTGGGAGAAACGGCCAGAGCGATTCGCGACATGCTGCTAAAGGCTCGCGACCCGCACAAAGTCTTGTTCGTCGATTTGCCTTCGCTGCTCGGAGTTACCGATGGCGATTCTTATGTCAATGCGCTTCGCGACCCGCTGCAAGAGATCGCAGCGGCGTATCCAAAAATGCTTTCTGAAGTCGAAGAGAAAATGCTTGAGGCGCTCGACGCGTCTATAGAATGCTTGGACTCGCTGCGCGAAAGAGCACAGTCGGTAGCGGGCGTGTCAGGCAATTTCAGGCTTGATGCGTTTTCTACGCGATTGGCTTCATATGATGGTAGTCGCAAGTCATTGGAAGGTATTTTGAGCCTAGCGGCTGACAAGCCTCCGCGAGACTGGGTTGATCGTCATATTGATACAGCCTTGCTAGAGCTTGTCCAGTTTGCTCGGCGCTTCCGCGAGGCTGAGGCGTTTGTTGCGGTGAAAGGTCGTGAAGCCCGGAGTGAAGCCATCGCTTTAGTTATTGGTGCTGGAGCAGATACCAAAACCATCTCCCGGTCGTTCGCGATCTCCGAGCGCCATCGTAAGACGGTGGACGACAAAGCCACTGAATTAACCTCGATGTTGCAAAGTCAAGGACTTGAAACCGATGTTTTGCTGGCAATTCTAGCGAAAACAGGAATGAAGCTGGCGATGGAAAAGGAGCAAGTAAATGGCTGAGCGACACGTATTGGGGCTTTCCGGTGGCAAAGATAGTGCGGCTTTGGCCGTATGGATGCGTGACCATCACCCCGAGCTCGACATTGATTATTTCTTTACAGACACCGGTGAAGAGCTTCCAGAGGTTTATGAGTTCCTGGGTAGGCTTGAGGGCTACCTAGGCAAGCCTATCGCACGGCTAAATCCCCGGCGCGATTTTCGCTTCTGGCTTCGCGAATACAACCATTTTCTCCCGAGTCCTCAGACACGCTGGTGCACACGCCAGCTCAAATTGGCTCCGTTCGAGCAGTGGGTTAAGCCATGGCTTGCAGCCGGAGACACGGTCTTCTCCTACGTGGCTATTCGTGCAGATGAGGAATATCGAGAGGGGTATGCAGCCAAGGCTGAAAAACTCATAGTGAAGTTTCCCTTCCGAGATGCGGGTATCGACAAAGCCGGTGTATTCGACATCTTGGAGTCGTCTGGTGTCGGCTATCCCAAGTATTACGAATGGCGCTCTAGAAGTGGCTGCACCTTCTGCTTCTTCCAGCAGAAAATTGAATGGGTGCGTCTGAAAGAGCAGCACCCTGAGGACTTCGAAAAGGCAAAGGAGTTAGAAAAGGATGCTTTGGAGCATGGCTCACCGTTCACTTGGTCGAAGGGCGAGTCACTGTGGGACTTAGAAAAACCGGAGCGCGTTTCCGAGATTAAAGCTGAATACGAGGCTCGCAAGGCCCGACTTCGAAAAAACATCCCCATCAATCCCTTGCGGCCAGTTAAAACATGCCCGGAGGATATAGATGACGTATATGGGATAGACGAGGGGGAGGGAGCTTGTCTGATCTGTCATAAGTGAGAAAATTCTCAATGCAGCCTGCTAGTTAATAACTATTTGTTCCTGTAAATGTCTTGCGTATCTCCGGCCGCATGGGTTTGCGTTGCTCGATAAGGTCATTCAGTCGAATATCTTTCGGCCTTATGACCTTATCGCAAACGGCTTCCGATGATTGAGTTCTGCTCTTTAAATCGGATCCTTTAATCGCCTCAGCAAGTAAGTCAAGGCTCTAGATCCAACCAAGGTGCGATCCGGCTCCATGCCAGCTCTGCGATTCTGATAGAGCGCTTGTCCACTAAGTCTATTGTCCATTCACCCTCGACGGATGCCACCGCCTTAACCATTGGAAGGTGTTTCGATGCAGCAAGCAAATTTGCGGTGTCCTGCCCAATTTGGATTCCCTGTTCCGCTGCCTGCTTGAGTAACGGATCTAACTCATCAGGTGTCTCAGCAGACAGGACCTTATAGACGAGGCGTTTTCGGGCCCAAGAGCCGTTTCCCAGCGAAGCGTTTTCGGGGTGAGGAAGAAGGGTCAGATTGCCCAGGCGGTGAATGACCTCTCCATCTTCATAGAGTTTGCTATCCCACCCTTCGTGAGGCGCTTCAGGTGCAATGTGCTCAACTGTTTGTGATGAAGAATCTCTCCAATGCTTAATATCAAGCATGGGTAAAAGATCCTTTTTACCGGCAACTGTAAGCCCAGGTTCATCCTTTGATGCTGAGCTATCATGGGCAGCGGCTAATAATAAGAATCTCGTAATATCTTTTTGATTCTTGTACGCAGGGAGGCGAGCGGCCGCTTTAACCCAATCATCTTTGGTGTCAATATTTCCTTCGATGGCCAATATGTACCGAAGCGCAGCCTTTAAATTTGTCGAACTTGGCGCGGGAGACTCCACTCCGCTTGCGTTTGCGCGGCTCAGAGTGGGCATTCCCACCTGTGGGCAACCTTGCGCCATAAGATTTCTATAGTGCATGTCAATGTTTTCGGTACCGCGGCGCGAAGCTCTCCAAAGTATTGAGAACGCAGCGATCGCTTTAGAAGCGGCTACAAATTCATCAATGGCGAGCTTTCTATTCTCAGTATCTGCCTTTCGAATTTCTGAGTAAAAGCGGACTAGCGGGCCCTGCACGATGCTATGTTTAATTGCGCGCATTGTGTCAAGACAGAGAATTACCTCGTCTGTGCCCGCTTCCTCAGCTGATTTGATGACGGGGTATCCCGCCTGTCCGTCCGGCCAAGAGTGCTGGATGAAAAGAGCGCAGTGGGCTAAGTTTCGAACAAAATGGCGTTTGGCTTCGTCAGGGAATCTATCAAAGCAATCCTTGAAAAACCTCCGTTGGTCACTTAGTCTTCGCGATAGCTTCTGGCCGCGCTCAGCCAAAGCAAACGCCACTATTAGCCGGCTTGTCGCTTCTTGTTTTTCGTCTGTCTTAGTGAATGCTTCGAGGTAACCTTCGACGGCCGACATATGCTCGTGTGAAATTGTTTTTTCATATTTGTCGAGGCCTTCAAAGTTAATGACTCTTGGCTTGAACGTCTCAAAAGCTGTGAGCGGCTCACCAGTCGTGTTGAGTGACTCGAACATGTCAAACGCGTAGTCTTCATTTTTTGCTGTGACAGTTGTTAAAGCTACCCGGGTCAGTATGAAGTTGGCAAGAAGCACCAGCCTTAGTAAGCCGTTAAAGGCCGGGTCGTCCTTTGCTTGAATGATTGTTCGCACTTCAAGGGGGAACTCCGCTTTTACGAGAGTTTCTTGAAAGCTTTTGGATTCAAGCATTTCATCGAAGCTGGGAAGTTCAACCCTCTGGACGTCTTCTGACGCGACAGCGTTGAGCATAGTCTGTACCACTCGGCGGGCATCTATTAGCTTCCTATGGCGAGACTGATTTCCGTCGAGCAGTGGCGGATCAAATTTGAAGGGTTTTTCTGGGTTCTCTCTGCAATGTTGACCGTAAAGATGTAGGTAGCGACCTATAGGAGATTGGTAGGCAGCCTTGTCCTTTTCTCGCGACCAGGAGTCATCGTATGCTCGAATTAATCTAGGGTAGAACTGGAAAGGACCATCCCCGTAGTCTTTGTCCTCTTCAAATGTCTTAGAAAGTAGTCCCGAAATTTTAAGGCACTCTTTGTTTAGCCACTGTTTCTCTGGTTCCTGCGCGCTTTTAAGTTTGCTTGATTGTGTCCTAATAAGGTCGTGTAGTACCGTAATGATCAACAGAAGCGTCGTTAATCTTTGTTGTCCGTCGATAATGGTTAACACACGAGCGGGTACGTCCGCCTTCACTAGCGGATCGATTGTAGAATGCGTTTCGTCGTGAATAGCGATGATTGTCCCTAGGAATGTAATCGCATCATCTTGAAGAATCAGGCGCGAAAAGCCGTGGCACGTATCTTCAATCAAGCGCTCAATCTTAGGCCGATCCCACGAATACTGGCGCTGGTACGCCGGGATATAAAGGCCTTGGCCATTTTCGCAAAGGTATTGAAAGACGCTCTTAGAGCGAGCGCCAAATACGTCTTCAATTTGCACTTAGATGTCCTTCCTGTTGTTCTCTAAAAAATTCAATGAGCAGGCTTGTTTTTTTGAGTATGCTCTGATTTGGCGCGACCTTCAGCTCGCTCTTGGGATCTTGCGGAGGTTAGGATGTAAAGTAGTTAGAAAATTAATCAAGGAATTTTGTGCTGGCCTTGGCTGCGATAGGGCCAGCCGGAGCTAGCTTTGATTGTAGCTTTGCCTGCTGTTCGGCTCGCCGTGCTCGGTCATCCATTGGAAGATCTCGAGGAGTTCGCCCGTCTCGCCCGCGAGGGCCATGGCCAGGTTCTTTGGCGAGTGGAATTGAGCCCATTTGCGCGCCTCGGCGAACTGTCCGAGCGCTTCGGCCAGTGGCGCTACATCAACGAGCGAGGAGGGCGGCGAGGCATCGATCGGCACGAGGTTGTCCTTGGTGGCGGCAGGGTTTGCCGATCATACTTGAGCGCAAGGCCGATGTAAGTGCGGCACCGGCCCGCAACCATCGAGCCAGGGCCTGCTAAGCGACTTATGCGATCTGTGGCTTTAAGGGTCCCGGCACTACACAACATAAGGACGTGGTCGTTTATGTCCCAGCTTTCCCAGCTCCGCAGCCCCGCCGCCGTGCAGGCTGCCATCGACGAATTCGTGCAGCTCGGCCGTACGAAGTTTCTGGAACGCTATGGCTTCGGGAAGTCGCGCGACTTTCTCGTGCGCGACCCGAAGACCGGTACCGACTGCGATTCGAAGGCCATCGCGGGCGTCGCCTATGGCAAGCAGTTCCCTAGCCAAGGCCCGCTGACGGCCGATAGCTTTTCGGGCGGCGAGGCGACCGTGGTCCCAGCACTGACGAACCTCGGCTTCACGATCATTCGCATCGGCGAGGACTGGTCGGAAGCCGAGGTCGAGGCCACGGTACGTGACTACTTCGAGATGCTCCGTGCCGAGGCGGCTGGCGCGGCCTATAACAAGTCCGAGCACAACCAGGCCCTGCGGCGCGAGCTAAATGGCCGTAGCAAGTCCTCAGTCGAGCTCAAGCACCAGAACATCAGTGCCGTGCTCGATGCGCTGGGACTGCCCTACATCAATGGCTACAAGCCCCGGGGCAACAGCCAACTGCTGCTACGTAAATCCGTACAAGCGTATGTCCTGAAGCACCAGCAGGCGGTCGGCGCCATCGTCGATGCCCTGGAGGAAGTAAAGCTTCCGAGCGAGAAGACCTACCTGGCAGCGCTCGTCGAAGCGCCCAAGCGCGAGGCATTTGTCCCTAGCCCCGCCAAGGTGCGAGAGCGCATGCCGCGCAAGTTCGACTTTGCCGCGCGGGACGAGGCCAACCGCAAGCTGGGCCGGGCAGGGGAGCAGTGGGTGATCGAGTTCGAGCAGCAGCGCTTGACGGCAGCGGGCCATCCGGAGCTCTTTCAACGTCTGGACTGGGTGTCCGACACCCAGGGCGACGGTGCGGGCTTCGACATCCTGTCGTTCGAAGACGATATGCAGCACCGCTTCATCGAGGTGAAGACCACCAACGGTGGCGTGGGCTCATCCTTCCTGGTCAGCCACAACGAACTTGAGTTTTCAAAGGAAGTTGGCGAGCAGTTCTACCTGTACCGAGTCTTCCAGTTCAGGCAGGGGCCGCGACTGTTTACCCTCAGCGGCGATCTTGCCCAGCATGTTTACCTCAAGCCCACCGACTACAGGGCGAGCTTCAGGGGCATGGTGGGGTGAAGCAGAAGGTCTGCTGTCGGCCCAAAGCGGCCGCTCAAAAGTGTTAGGGAGGCTAGAGCGATTCACGCGGTCTCCTGATGCTCAGCTTGGGCATGCAATGCTTTCTAGCCAGCCAGCAGTCCGCGTCAACCCTGGCACGGACTGCTAACGGCGCGGCCTTTTGCAGAAAGCGAGGCTCCGTCCTTTGGGTGATCCTCGCTCCTGAAGGACGAACACCGAGCTAAAAGCGCAATCATAGGTGGAAATCGCCCACCGCCTCTGGCTGGTAAAGCACTTTCCTGATTGCAATCCGGCAGGCGCGATCAGAAATTCGCCAGTCGATAACGTCCCCCTCCCGATAGCCCAGGATGGCAGCGCTGATGTCGGAGCACACGGAATGCTTTCCGGCGCTGGTGTCTGCGTCTTCCGGGTAGACCAAAGCCACTTCGATCTCTTCCTCGTCCAGCCGCAGCAAGGCCTTAGAGTTCATAGTGACCAACATTACACGTCACCTGCTGCGGCTTGGCGATAATGGCTCGTTCAAGCTCATGCTCGATTTCAACAACGACCGGGCCTTGCTCGATCGCAATCAGACTCTCGAGCCTGGCTTTGTCGATTTCGGTGATATAGATCCTGGTGGAGTCGCCAACGCCACCTGCGCGTAATAACTGAAGATAGCGCCCCAGAGGCATGGAAAAACATTTCAATGCAGGCGTTTCGCTCTCAAGCAGAAAGCCGCTGCGCACGAAGGCTTTTACCGAGCGCACATTGTCCGGGTGGATCTTGGCAATGAGCTTTTCGGCGCGCATATCGAGAAAAGCCAGTTTCATGCCTTCGCGGATCGTACTGGCGCCGAGGTTCCGGCCCCATTTGTCGCTGTCTCCGATGACCAGAACT
>JAEAMG010002343.1_pt1 | contig 11989 bp, 8 predicted proteins | sample 8958741 | NCBI WGS metagenome assembly JAEAMG01 (sample SAMN16933256, study PRJNA681125) | bioreactor sludge metagenome | isolation source: anaerobic bioreactor treating anionic surfactant - SDBS | place: India: Bengaluru | collected 2019-02-28
CTCTTCTGACTGCATTCCAGCCACCACCTGCACAACGTTTTTACGGATTTGTGGTCCTCCTCCATAGTAAAGCTCTGCTAAATGTTTTATCGACGCTTTTGGAAATTTCTGTAGAATTCTCTTGGCAACATGAAAACTTCTTGCATTCTGCACGTCTCCTTGTTTCTGACTTTTTTGAATATAAGTAAGGGCCAATCGAATGCCATCTTTTTTCTTCTTGCTGAATGCTTGCTTAATCCCCCTGTTGAGAAGCTCTTCTTCATAGAAAAAATCAGGTTCTTTCAACCTTTGAAAAGCATCTTCTGCAGAAAGATTAGCCAACTGCTGTATTTTCGAGTTCTTCGGGGAATCATTCATGATATCCTTCGCATCAACCGTTGTCAGGAAGACGCATACATTGAGACTAAAAAAAAGTATTAACGAGATTATCTTTGTCATAACCTTTTACCTCCCGGCTTAACTCATTTCTTCTACTGTTCAGAGGGTAACTTATTAAAATCATAATAGTCATAGACAGGATCGTGGCTCTGCAAGATCGTCCATATTTCCTGATCACTCTTGCCTTCGAGATAAGCTTTAAGGTATGGGGCGAAGCCCAGGCCCGGAGAAGTGTTGATCGTGTAGAAAACGATACCGCGATTAAACGTGTCAAGGAAATAATTGCCTGAGTTGCAGCTATCATAGAAAAGCCGGCTGTATCTCAGGTTTTCTTTGGTTACCTTCAAATCCTTGCGGAATAGAATTGTTTTACTTCTGTAATGGCTCTTCGGATAGTCCACGTTGTCGATCAGTTTATCGAATACACGGGCCACTATAAAGTTCTCCTTTTCTGAAACAGACGTATTTCCGTTGCCATCAGTGACAGTGAGGCGTACGGTGTAATTGCCCGGTTCCGAATATGTGTGTCGAGGATAACGCTCGTTGGAGTCTTCAACGCCGTCATTGTCAAAATCCCAGGACCAGGCGACGATTTCACCGGAGCTTCTATCCGTAAAGGAAGCGGTCAATGGAATCGTTCCCTCCCGACTTCTGCCCGAAAATTCAGCTCGAAGAATCGGTGTCACACTGCCAACCACTATGTAGTCGCTGACGGTTTTTGTGCTGCTTCCTTCCGGACCATTCACGGTCAGACTCACCGTATAGGTTCCCGGCCTGGTGTATGTGTGGATCAAATTATCTCTTGTGCTGTTAGTATAGCCATCTCCTAAATTCCACTGAAAGGTCGTAATATCTCCTGTACCTTGCATATTAAACTCGACTTCCAGCGGGGCGGCGCCATAACGGTTTGTAGCATAAAAATTGGCCTGAACAAGGTCCGGAGGGTTGGTCGATACCCCTATCCTCAGACCATCGGCGACTACCCTCCCTGAAGTCGATTGGTCTGACAGTACAACTGAATAATCACCCGGTTCAAAATCAAACTCCCCTAATGCGTTCCATTGACCACCCTGAAGCTCGTCCGGATTCGCGGGGTCAGGCAAGCGCCCATCCGCAGAAAACCAGGCTGGAATCCCTGAGTCCGGAAATCTTTCAATGGCTCCGAAATTTACTGATTCCATTTTGTGGTAAGTAGAATCACCCGGGATTTGATATGAGATGTAGTAATTGAAGGGTGGGTCTCCCCTCGGATCATCGAAGTCGTAGGGCATAATTCCGCTCGTCCCATCCTGAAATACCGGCCACCAATTTGGAAACGCCTGACTCGTTCTCATTCCTGAGAGACTAACATTCATCCACGGAGAGCTGAGGCTAAAAACCCTGGGATCGTCAATGGTGTAAAGGTTCCATATAGTCTGTTCATAATTCTCAGTGGATGTGGAAAACACAGGCCCAAGGCCATAATTTGAATGACCAACAAATAGCACGTGGGACCCTTCCGTTTCCAGTGCCTGCTTCATTGAAGCCTGGTCCTGAATAAAACGGATGACAAATGTTTTGTTTAGAGTCTGATTGCTGTATTCCCATGTATCTCCGCTCCTGGAAGCACCCATTGTCTGCAGAATAGATTCAAGATCTGCCTTAATATTGATCACATCCCACGGTCGATACCCCAAACATACATACATATTTTCTGTAGTTGCGACAGGAGGCGGTGTACCCACTTCAACCCGCACATTATCCAGGTAGGAATCGATGGAATCGCTTGTGGGGGACACATCCTGAAAGGTCAGCGTCGTCACTGCGCTGTCTGCCGTGAACGCATAGGTATGGGATGTCCACTGTACGGCACTGTTTAATGCAGTTCGGGAAACAACCTGAGAAAGCAGAACGGCAGTGCCCCGCACCGTCACTGACAGACGTTGTTCTCTCTGTCTTACCGGTGAGTACACGCCATAATCAAACTCAAGCGCATACAGCTGCCCCGCCGTGGTGGCAAAACTCTGCGACAGAACTCCATTTGGGGTCTTCTGACCTGCATTAAAACGAACCGCCTTGACCCCGTCAGTGGCGGTGGAGGTCTGGATGTCCATGTTTCCGCTTGCTGTCCATCCCGTGTAATCCTGCTCAAAGCTGCCGTTGATGAGGCCGTTGGTCAACGTTGAAACGGTCAGTACCGCCCCACTGCTGGTCACCGACCCTCCGTCATTAGAGACTACAACATCGTACGTGCCCGCATCGCTGCCCTGAACGGAAGCAATCGTATAGCTGCTGGCAGTTGCCCCGCTCATACTCGATCCATTGAAGCGCCATTGGTAGTTCAATCCTGTTCCGGTTGCCGTCACGCTGAACGTGGCGCTGCTGCCTTCCGATACAGTTAAACTTAAAGGCTGAGCAGTAATCACCGGTGCCGGGGTTACACCACCTCCTCCGTCTTCCGTCACCCGCACATTATCCAGGTAGGAATCGATGGAATCGCTTGTGGGGGACACATCCTGAAAGGTCAGCGTCGTCACTGCGCTGTCTGCCGTGAACGCATAGGTATGGGATGTCCACTGTACGGCACTGTTTAATGCAGTTCGGGAAACAACCTGAGAAAGCAGAACGGCAGTGCCCCGCACCGTCACTGACAGACGTTGTTCTCTCTGTCTTACCGGTGAGTACACGCCATAATCAAACTCAAGCGCATACAGCTGCCCCGCCGTGGTGGCAAAACTCTGCGACAGAACTCCATTTGGGGTCTTCTGACCTGCATTAAAACGAACCGCCTTGACCCCGTCAGTGGCGGTGGAGGTCTGGATGTCCATGTTTCCGCTTGCTGTCCATCCCGTGTAATCCTGCTCAAAGCTGCCGTTGATGAGGCCGTTTGTAGGCGGGACGATTACGTTCAGGGTTTGTGTATCCGGCTCTGACCACGCCCCGTCTTCGTCCTGCACCCTGAAAGATATAGTGTGTATTCCTTCGGAAAGAGACTCAATTGCAAAGGATGGCAAATTGCTCAGAAAACCGGTTTCGCTTGATGTCCATTCGTAGTTTACTATGGCTCGATATGCATTCTTGCCGTAGCCGGAGAACGTCGTCGAAGCCCCAACAAAAGCTGGGCTTGGACTTATGGACTGGATCACAGCCTTTGTGTTTGTCAAATAGTCTGCCCAGACGCTCGCCATGGACCTATAGCCTTCGCCGTTGGGATGGAGATCATCAAAATACTGATCCAGATAACGGAACTGTCCGGTTTCAGAGTCTACTGAATTAAAATATTTATAGAAATTCGGCGGCGCAACGTTAATATTGTTTGCAGGATCAGTTACAAGTTCATCTATAACCTGGCAGTATTCCTTGATCCTGAGGTTCGGAGGCTCTGCATCCGGATTGTTGTAAACTGTGCCTCCACTCCCCCTGATGATCGGAGGCTTTCCCGGAATGGGCTCCTTCCCCGCGCCCCTGATGGCGTCTATAATCCCCTGCATGTTTGCTTTAAATGTTCCCGGGTAACCTGCATCGCCCGGATTCAATCCTCTACCGCTCGCAATTGGCGTTGCGATAATCGCGTCGTTTGTACCATACTCGATGAGAATTCTTTGGGCATTGACATGGTTGGCCAACAACGTCGAAACCTGCGAAAACCCATCGGCTGATGTGGTACCACCCGTGCCGGCGTTCGCTATAAAATGGGGTACACCCACAGAACCGGTCAGCACATCATTCAGGATGGGTTGATAGCCCCTTCCATCATTGCCGCTGCTTCTCCCGTCTGCAGAACTGTTGTCGCTCGCATCATCATCTCCCGTTCCTGCTGTTATACTGTTTCCGTAACCAACATAATAATCGCCGATGCCTATTTGAATAACCCGCGCGTGAGCCTGGGGGCCGGGCAGGATGACACCCTGGCTATCTATTATATACGCATCTATTGTATGCTCAGTTTCCGCAAGCCCGGTAAAGGTTTGCTCGTAAGGGGCTTCCACATCAACAAGGATTTGTTCTGAAGAAGTGCTTTCATCTATCACAAACCTGATTCCCTCGCCGGGATTCAGGTTCAGGGTGCTTGCGCGAACCGTTAGGTTAGGCGACGGCTGCAGATGGTAACTTTGGGGAAAAGTAATTGACACCGTCGGCTCAGAGGATAACAGATTGATTTTTACTGCATCCGCACAGGTGCTGGAGGAATCAGCAACGGAGCTCAGTCGTATGGAATAGGTATTCCCGGCGGTGAAGGGGTAGACGCCAAGGCTGTTCCAGGTTCCTCCGTTTACTTGCTGGTTGACGTATACTATCGTCGATCCACCATCATAGGTTATCTGGTAAGGAGCCCTCGTGGTCCTGGAAGACCAGCTTGAGTGCCACTCCCATACCTCGTAAGTGCTTGTCTGAGGCGCAGTAAATGACCACGTAAAGGTATCAGCCCCATCTGTAGCCCGGGCCCAAACCGAATCAGTTCCGTAGAAATCCGTTGCCCCGGAGCTGGCCCACACACCTGTTTGCATGGTTCCTGCATCACGGTTGTCGATGATGATTTCTTGTGCACAAAGCACTGAAGCATAGCTGAAAACTACTGCTACGAGTGCCAAAAAAGTATATAGAAACTTTATTTTATTCCCCCAATGTTTTCCTGACATAACACCGACCTCCGTGATGTGGTTAAAGGTGTAATCTGAAATAGCCTTATTTAAATCCATAATAGATAAGAGCGATGTGCAAATGACATACCAGAGGCGTTGACTTTCCCAGACTCACTGATTCGGAGAATTAAAATAACAGCAAAGTGTATTAAATATTCAGGCTTGGCAATACTGATAAGCGCTGCGATTTCAAAACGGTCCAGACTGTTCGTCCTAAAAATAACTCCAAGAAAGGGATGGAGCTTAGATGCCCCCCCGGAAAATGCTGAATCCCTACAAAGATTGTAGCCATTTCCAAGCGGTTTCTTCATTCGTTTCACTCCGAAAGAGTTTCGTTTACTCAGGTCTTTCTGATAAAAGCCTGTTCTCCCACTGCAACAGGGGACGCACCACACCGCCCAACTGGCCTGACCATTCACCACGGGCAGAGTCACCTGTGAAGTTATCGAAAACCTCAAAACTGACGACATCCCGCTCCAGGAATTGGACGATTGTGGGGTTGAGGGTGATAAGTGCAGCCGACACCATAACAAGCCCTTCGCTCAAAAGATTCCCGGGAATAAACGCGGTGCTGGTGTAACGACCAACCGGGCGATTTCTACCTCTCCACTCAGGATCCCAGTCCAGGGTCTTAAAAAGGAGAATACCTTCCTCATTATACACCATATAATGGGGGAGCAGTATATACCCCGGCTTCACAACATCGTATTCCATCTCTATTCTGACCGGGTGACGGATGTCTACCCTATCGGTAATCATTCCATTCTCCGTCCGAACCCGCACAGCCCACAATCGGGCCACTTCACCTGAGGGGGCACTTGCCTTTTCCTTCCATTCACGCACTGACGATATACCCAGGCCGCTCCCCAGGTATGCACGGGTGACCTCATCGGCAGAACCATCCTTGATAATGCTGCCCTGATCGAGCAAAATTGAGCGGGAACACATCCTGGTGATTGCCTGCATGTTATGGGAAACAAATAATACCGTACGTCCTTTTTGACCAACGTCCTGCATTTTATTCAGACACTTTTTCTGAAATCGTGCATCTCCGACTGCGAGAACCTCGTCCACAATCAGGATCTCGGGTTCGAGATGGGCTGCCACGGCAAAGGCAAGGCGGAGATACATGCCGCTGGAGTAATGTTTAACCGGTGTATCGATAAATTTATCAATCTCGGCAAACGCCACGATCTCATCAAAGTTTCGCTCAATTTCCGAACGCCTCATACCCAGGATTGCGCCGCTCAGGTAAATGTTCTCGCGTCCGCTCAACTCCAGATGAAAACCTGTTCCTACTTCCAACAATGAGCCCACCCGGCCCCTTATCTCGGCAAAGCCGGTAGTCGGTTCAGTAATTCGTGACAGAACCTTGAGGATCGTACTCTTGCCCGCACCGTTTCTGCCTATTATTCCGACTGATTCACCCTGCCTGATTTCAAAGGAGACGTCCTTCAGCGCCCAGATGGATTCATCCATATCAGAGACGCCGGCAGTCTGCCCTCGCAAAAATTTACCTGCTCTCCGAAATGGTGCCTTAACTGCATCCTGAAGAGCTTCACGAAAATTTCTGTTCTTCTGATGTGCAGCAATACGAAATTGTTTGCCAATATTTTCAGCCAGAATTGCGATGTCAGTCATTGTTTTTAGTTCCTCGTTATTTGTTTCTTGTTCTTCGCAGCTAGTTCCTCGTTCTTTGTTACCTGTTTCAAGTACTTTATGAAGGCACCAATCTTAGATCGGGCCTTTTCAGACAAAGCATAAATTTCACTGAATTCACTTTCGGTGAGATAAGTCTGGTCTAAAGCAATATATAGCTCAGATTGCAGTTCAGAAACCGATCGCTGTGCGTATATGAGGAATCTTATGAATTCTGCCTTTGACCCTGCATCAAATCCCTCTGCAATGTTTGCAACGATCGATACAGCAGCCCTGCAAATTTGTTCTTTAAGGCCATAGTCTTTAGAAAATTTCTCCTTTTTGACAGCCTCGTATATCAATCGACACAGCCCCCGGCCTATCTGCCACGATTCGATATCTTCAAAACGTGTAATTTTCATAAGTTCGGTTCCTCGTGCTTCGTTTTCGGTACTCGGCGCTAAGTTCTTTGTTCTTGGTGCTTTGTCCGTGGTGAGCAACAAAGAACGAAGCACGATGAACAAAGGATTATGTTTAATCGTTAAACTACATCCGCAAAAGTCTTTTCCATCCTCCTGAAATAGAAGGCGCCTGATAGAAGCAGCCCCACGGCTACGAGGCAAGAGAAAATAATCGTGATGTTTGGGCCTGTAGGGGTTCCCAGGAGCGCCCAGCGGAACCCTTCCACCACTGGAACCATAGGATTCAAGCTATAGATCGTCCGCCATGGCTCAGAAAGCAGGCTGCTGGGATAGGCAATCGGCGTAGAAAACAACCAGATCTGGATCAGAAAAGGTATGATATGGCGAACATCGCGAAACTGGACATACAAGGCGGAAAGCCACAGGGAGACTCCAAGAGAGGTCATAAAGGCAAGCATGAGAAACGCCGGCAGCCACACCACATTTATGGTTGGCGCCATACCATAATAAAAGATCATGCCTATCAGCATAACAAAGGCAAGCGCAAAATCCACAAATCCTCCCAGCACCGATGCAATAGGCATGGCCAGGCGCGGGAAGTATACCTTTTTTAAAAGGTTGGCATTTCCCACAAGGCTTGTTGATGCCTGGTTGAGCCCGTTTGCAAAAAAAGCCCATGGAACCAGCGCAGAGTAACTGAATATCGGATAAGGAATGCCGTCCGAAGGGATTTTAGCCAGCTTTCCAAAAAAAATACTAAACACAATCATGGTAAAGAAAGGTTGAATGATTGCCCAGGAGGCCCCGAGTATCGTCTGCTTATAGCGCACTTTGATATCGCGCCATACCAGAAAGTAAAGTAGCTCCCTGTATGCCCACAACTCTTTTAACTTGAGTGAAACCCATCCTTTGGAAGGCGTGATTCTCACAACCACGTTCTGGGGTGTAACATTCTTGTGATGGAAGAACGAGAATTTCCTGATGCTTTCGCTTATACTCATCAAATACCCCTTTCAAAAACTATTGGCGTCATAAGAAAACGTCATTCTGTTTTGCCCGCAGTTCATCACATAGCCTTCCTTCGGGCACATTCACGTCGTCGTAGCTAATGGCCCTGTCCTTTGGTACATCCTTCGTAAGCCTGCATCCTTCCGACAATCCCATGGGCAGCAGTCTTTCGGACCGGCAGATGTCGGAGTTCTCCAGCGTTCCGTAGCATGTAAACCCTCCGATTCCGTCCAGCATCTCGCCTTCTTTCAAATCTCGTTTGGCGATGGTAATAACATCGCAGACCGGCCCTCCAATCGGAGTGATCGCGGCATCGCCGAAAAGAACTGCCCGCGCCGCCGTGAGGGGAACCTCCAGGTGAGGCAGATGGTAGGGGACGTAAAAAACGTAAAATGGTCCATCTCCCAACTTAAAATAATTCATGTACGGCTTACGGAATGGGTCATCATCGTAGCCGATAACAAAAACTCCCGGGCCCGGCTCTGCCCCCAGAATAAAGTCCACCAGACCGCCGTTCAGCATCTGATCACGGGGAAACAGGTTGACCGCTTCGTTCGCATGGCTGCATTTCGGGCCGTACATGCCGCGCTTCCCTGTCCGAAAGCCCGTGGCGTTCGCAACCACTGCCATTTCCATGGATATTTTTGTACCATCTGCAAAGGATGTGGCCATCTGAGGTGTTATGTTGTGCTGGGCAGCAAAACCTTTTTGTGTCTCAGGTGTCCTGTAGTTATCCTGTAATCCCTTGATGTTCCCTGCCAGAACCGGCTTGTACCCGATTCCTTTTACGAAACGGAAGAGGTTCATTATAACGCCCGGCTGATCACCATCCGCATTCGTATACACCACCCCCGCCTTGTCTGCATATTTTTTCAGAAGGGGTCCCACCGTAGCATCCAGCTCGGCATTCATCAGAACTATGTGCTTGCCATGCTCCAGCGCCTTCAGCGTAACGTGCGCCCCAAGCTCAACATCTCCCGTGGCCTCAATAATGACATCGATGTTCCCGGCCTTACAGAGCACGTCCGGGTTGTCGGTTACCGCGCCCCGGCCTGCAGCAATTGATGCCTCCATCTGCCCCGGAGTCTCCACCCGGTCGACGGCCTCAATACCGGCTCCAATGTAAGATTCTTCTGCTTTTGAGACGGTCCTGTTGCAGACGCCTGCGCAAACCATACCTTGCACGTATTGTGTAATCTGCAGCACCATGGCCCGGGCCATGTATCCGGCCCCCACAATTCCAACGCGAACGGGCTTTCCCTCCTTCTCACGCTTTTCCAATGCTGTATCGACAATAATCATTTCATAGCTCCTTTCAAACTCTTTTGGTAAATATCCGGATTATTCCTCAACCAGGAAAGTCCGGCCAACTTTTGTCCTTTTCAGAAATCACAGTAGCATCCCGGATGGGCCACTGAACCTGAAACGCAGGGTCATCATAGCGGACCCCTGTCTCACATTCAGGGCTGTAAAACTGTGAAACGAGATAGAAAACCTCGGTATCGTCCTGCAATGTTTGATATCCGTGGGCAAATCCCTCCGGCACCAAAACCATGACGTTTGATCTTTCATCCAGTTCCACAGATACCCACTCCTTGATGGTCGGTGAGCCGGGACGCAGGTCAATCATCACATCATAAATTGACCCCCGAATGCACCGGATCAATTTTGCCTCCTCAAAAGGGGCCTTCTGCAGATGCATGCCCCGTAAAGTCCCTCTGACCTTACTGTATGCTGTATTGGCCTGTACCATGGTAATGTTCATCCCGTGAGACCTGAATTCCTCTGAACACCATGTCCGGGCAAAAGAACCCCGAAAATCCTCTCTCTTCTCCATCTCTATGATATATGCCCCTTTCAGCCTGGTTTCACGAAATATCATCGGCGTCTCACAGCCCTATGCCGGTATATCTTGCAAACTGTCGTTTGTCCATCATTCGTCTGCCGTCCACCAGTAAAGGCGGGGGCTCTCTGCCTGCCAGGAGATTTACAAGGCCTCCAAATTCATCCCACCGCGTAAGCAGGACCACCGCTTCAGCATCGTTGAGAGCATCTGTAATGCTCTTGCAGTAGACAATCTGGTGGTCGCCAAAAATCTTTTGTGCTTCTTTCTGAGCTACCGGGTCGTACGCCTGCACAACAGCGCCTGACGCAATCAGCTCTTTCACGATGGGAATGGCCGGGGACTCACGCAGATCATCCGTTCCAGGCTTAAAAGCAAGGCCGAGAATTGCAAGCCGAACCCCCCGCAAATCCTGAAAATGCCTTCGCACAATGTCAACAACATGGAATGGTTGCTGCTCATTTACCTCGATGACTGACTGGAGCAGCGACATGGACTGGCCTGCCTTCTTCCCGTGGGCGATCAATGCCTTCACGTCCTTGGGAAAGCAGCTGCCCCCAAAGCCGCACCCGGCTTCCAGATAGGTGGTAAAATGGGGCACAACCCTGGTACCGTCAGGAAGAAAAGGACACAACCGCTTGTCCAGATGCACGGCTTTCATAACATCAACAACATCAATGCCACCCAAGGCGCTGCACAGGTTTCCGATCTCGTTCGAAAAGGAAATCATAGTTGCAAGAAGGGAGTTTGACGTGTATTTTATCATTTCAGCAGTTTTCGGGTTCGTCCGCACCTTGTCAACACCCTCAAAAACATCATAGAGTTTTTCAAGGGTATCGAGAGTCTTCTCATCAATTCCTCCGATGACGATGCGATCAGGAAACATGAAATCTTCTACTGCAGCACCCTCCCGCAGAAATTCAGGATTCATGCCCACTCCAAAATCCTTGCCTGCTTTCTTGCCCGAAGAACCCTCAAGGATAGGCAATACAACGTCCTGCGTCGTTCCGGGTACAACCGTACTTTTTACCACAACCACATGGTAAGATGGTTTGTCATGAAGTGCCGCTCCTATCTGTCTCGAAACCTCCTTGATGTAGCTCAGGTCGATCTCATTTCCCTGGTAGGGCGTGCCAACTGCAATAAGTGAAAGGTCTGATTCAAGAACGGCCTTTCGCAGGTCTGTGGTTGCGCTGAACTTGCTTTTAATATTCTTCCTGAGAAGTTCTTCCAGCCCTGCCTCGTAGATTATTGGAATCCCCGCGTTCGTTCTTTCAACCTTGTCAGCATCAACATCAACACAGACAACCGTATGTCCCTTTTCTGCCAGACATACCCCGGACACCAATCCAACGTAACCGGTTCCTACAACGGAAATCTTCATTAAGCCTCCTCCGCCTCACGGTTTTCACTGTACCACACCAGGGATCTCAAAAGCCCTTCCTCCAGAGAGATGCCGGGATTATACCTCAGTTCTTTCCTTGCTTTGGCGATTATCGGGCACCGGCGATTCGGATTGTCGACAAGGTAGTCTTTGTCCTCATTAGGTTTTTTTATCACCGTTCCCCTGTACCCAAAACGATCCCGGGCAATTGCCGTCACACGATCGGCCAGGTCTGCCATGGAAATCTCAGGTGCTTCAACGCCGATATTATATGCTTCCCCCGGCCGCCCTTTTGTAAGGATCTTGTAATAGCCTGCAACAGCGTCTGCAACATAGCAGAACGTCCGCGTGGGCGATCCGTCCGAATGCATCACGATGTCCCTGCCGGCAAAAATATCGCGGGCAAAATCCGGTAAAACCCTTTTGTCGGTGATCTTCAATCCTGGCCCATAGTTGTTGAAGGGCCGGGCCACCTTAACGGGCAAACCGTATTGTTGTGCAAAATTGACACAGAGGGCCTCCCCGTAACGCTTCGATTCATCATAACAGGCCCTGGGGCCCGTGCACGAAACGTTTCCCCGGTATGTTTCAGGTGTGGGGATGTTCTCCGGGGTTGGATCGCCGTAAATCTCGCTGGTGGAAAAATTGAGAAAACCTTCTACAGGGACTCCCTTATCCTGCCGTTGCCGGGCCT
>JAEAMG010002371.1_pt1 | contig 11986 bp, 6 predicted proteins | sample 8958741 | NCBI WGS metagenome assembly JAEAMG01 (sample SAMN16933256, study PRJNA681125) | bioreactor sludge metagenome | isolation source: anaerobic bioreactor treating anionic surfactant - SDBS | place: India: Bengaluru | collected 2019-02-28
TGTCCTTTTTGTCCTGCATGTCCCTTAAAGTTCCTTGGTTTGAAAAGCGCTTATTAATCCAACTGCCGTTTTTAGGTTCCATACAACATCTGCCCCCCCCCCAAAAAAAAACAGAAGTGGAACTTCAAAAGTTCATGACGTTGCAAAACAATTTCGCAACGAGAGGGAAACACATTGTTCTGCCTCCGCGTCCCAATTATCTGTTACGCAGGCATGACCGTCAATATCATTTCCCCCCAATAACAATGGTATCCTCACCAATAACCGGCTGAGTGGGCCCATCGAAACTGACCGAACTCTGGGAGGGGATGACATAGCTTCCGGCAGGGCCAGAGACCTGATAGCTGACCGTGGCAGGCAAACTTGCGCCCATCCCCCACCAGGACACTTTACGGTTAACAGCATCGTAGGCACCGTTCGAGCCCGTGACACTGTCTATAACGTATGACAGACCTGCTGGAATATAATCTTCGGCGCCCCAGACGCTGACACCACCCAGCGGACCCGTTATCACAAGGGTCACTGTAGTATCGTCAATAAATCGAACCGCAGTGCCAGGCGGCATTTCACCTTCATAGGATTCCCCTTCGGGCAGCTCGCCTTCACCTTCTGGTTCACCCTCCCCTTCGGGCAACTCGCCTTCACCTTCTGGTTCAGCCTCACCTTCGGGCAACTCGCCTTCACCTTCTGGTTCAGCCTCACCTTCGGGCAACTCGCCTTCACCTTCTGGTTCACCCTCACCTTCGGATGCAACACCAGTAAGACAAAAAGCAAGATTGTCTGAAACACCAACCACATCCCCATTAACATCATACATTACATTATCGCCGTTTAAAGTATTGAGCCACCCAAAGTAGCATCCTGCTTCCCCTAGACTCCTGATACTTATAAAATAAGGCGTCGCAGCCGGATTAAGTACACAGGGAGAATCAACATTTACATCGTATCTATATACCGTCAAGGCAACATAATCACCAAGATTGTCATTCCAGAATGATACATCCCCTATGGCCGTCTTTACCGGCATAAGTACGTAGCTGCAGATAACGCCGGAAATATCATTGGCTATCTGAACAATAAAAGTGTTTTCAAGCCCTTCACAGGGGAGGCCGTCAGCGTCTATCTCCACACCCCACCAATGTACATCGTAAACCATCCCGGAAATAGGGATATTCTCTACAATCAAATCAGGAAATATAGGAAGTAAAGAATCGTCACTCATATAAAAGGCGGGATTATAGCCTGCCGTTTCGGGGGCGGTAGCGGATTGGCTGAATATGGAACCCGGCGGACAATCATAGTCTTCACCTTCGGGCTCCTCGCCTTCAATGACACCTATTATAAAGGTATCATCACCTGCAATGGGTATATTAAGACCGCCGTCAAAATTGGCTGCACCCGATACTACATAGGTGCCGTCAGGACCCGTGACTTCATACGTCAGGGTTACGGGCGCATCGCCGGTACCCCACCACGTTACTTTGTTGTTTACCGTGTCAATAACACCATTAGAACCGGTTACAGTGGTCACGCTCAGTCCTGCTGGCAGGTAATCTTGAGCGCCCCATACGGTCGTCCCTGGAACAGGGGTAACGACAATAGTAGCCGCCAGCCCGGTTATGGTACGCACACCGGCGCTTGTGCTCGGCGTATGCACGCACCCTGTCACAGGATTACATGAATCCGCCGTATCGGGATCACCATCATCGCAGTTCAATGAGGTACCCGCCACGCAGCCCGTCGCCGGGTCGCATGTCTCCAAGCCGTTGCACACATCGTCATCGTCGCAAACCACCGGCACATAGACGCATTGCCTCTCGATGGGGTCCCAACTATCGTCTGTACACGCATTACCATCATCACAATTCACCACGCACGCGCCCAGAGGATCTGCCAGTGTAACCATAATGACACAGGCAGCGACATTGCCGGAGCTGTCTTCAGCGCGAATCTCAACCGTTACGGGGGCGCCAAAATCTTCACACGTAAACGCTTCCCGGTCGGCCGTAATCGTGAACGCCGTGGGATCGGCATCCCAGGTACCTTCACAAGTATCATAGAGCGCTAAAATCGCGTTGGTCGTATACAACAGGGATGCGGAGAACAAGTTGGCCATACCGGCCGCATCCAGTTCCAATGTAATATTTGTGCATTCCAATACGGGCGGTGTCAGATCCGGATAACATTCACCTTCCCCCTCACCTTCAGGAATCAGAGTATGCACACACCCTGTCGCGGGATCACAGGAATCCACCGTATTGGGATCACCATCATCGCAGTTAAGCGGCGTGCCCGCTATACAGCCCGTAAGCGGGTCGCACGTCTCCGCACCATTACAGATATTCTCGTCATCACACACCAGCGGCGTGCCCGCAACACAGCCTGTCGCCGGGTCACACGTCTCCACACCGTTGCACACATTCTCGTCATCACAATCCAGCGGCGTGCCCGCAACACAGCCTGTCGCCGGGCCGCACGTCTCCGCACCATTACAGATATTCTCGTCATCACAAACCAGCGGCGTACCCGCAACACAGCCCGTCGCCGGGTCACACGTCTCCACACCGTTGCACACATTCTCGTCATCACAATCCAGCGGCGTGCCCGCAACACAGCCTGTCGCCGGGTCACACGTCTCCGAACCGTTGCAGATATTGCTGTCATCGCACACCAGCGGCGTGCCCGCTACACAGCCCGTCGTCGGGTCGCACGTCTCCGAACCGTTGCAGACATTGTTGTCATCGCATACCAACGGCGTGCCCGCTACACAGCCCGTCGCCGGAACGCACGTCTCTAAACCGTTGCAGACATTGTTGTCATCGCACACCAGCGGCGTGCCCGCTACACAGCCCGTCGCCGGATCGCACATCTCCAAACCGTTGCATACATTCCCGTCATCGCACAGATCGTTATTCGGTGTATTTGTTGTAATGCCTTGTTCCGGATTGCACGTATCCACTGTACATGTAATACCATCGTCAGCGTTAAGTACTTCAATCTGAAATTCACAGCTAGTGTCGTTATATTCATACGTAATCGTAAAGATTCCGCCTGCTTCAGGCGGGGTAAAGATGCCCTCCTCATCTACACCCGTACCGCTGTACGTGCCTCCTTCCGGGATGCCACCACTCAGTACTATCGGCTCAACACCGTAACACACCACCATGTCCGCCGGGCAAGTTATTTCACCATTTGCATTCACAGTCACATCTATCGTTCCTGTAACCGTGGTATAGTTGTCGGTATTCGCGGGGGTGAAGGTAACCGATTGGCTTGCCGTGCCCACGTTGGGCGTAGTACCCGGATTGGTAAACGCGAAAGTACCGGACACCGAGGCGGCGCCGCCGCTCAATGTGGAATCAGCCAGGGACTGACCGATGGTAATCGCCGAGGCCGTCGGCCACGTCGTCACTGTGGGAGTTGCCTTATTCACCGTCACAGGTATCGTGCCCGTGACCGTGGTATAGTTGCCGGCATTCGCAGGGGTGAAGGTGACCGATTGGCTTGCCGTGCCCGCGTTAGGCGTAGTACCCGGATTCTTAAACGCGAAAGTACCGGACACCGAGGCGGCGCCGCCGCTCAACGTGGAATCAGCCAGGGACTGACCGTAGGTAATCGCGGAGGCCGTCGGCCACGTCGTCACACTGGGAGTTGCTTTACTTACAGTCACACTTACCGTGCCCGTAACCGTGGTGTAGTTGCTGGTATTCGTGGGGGTAAAAGTGACCGACTGGCTTGTGGTGCCCACATTGGGCGCAGTGCTCGAATTTGTAAACGCAAAAGTGCCGGGCACCGAGGCCGCACCGCCACTTAAGGTGGCGCTCACAAGCGACTGGCCGTAGGTAATTGTCGAGGCCGTCGGCCATGTCGTCACCGTAGGGGTCGCCCTATTCACCGTCACGTTTACCGTGCCCGTAACTGGAGTGTAGTTGTCGGTATCCGTCGGGGTGAAGGTCACCGACTGGCTCTCTGCGCCCGCCTCAGGCGTTAAGCCTGAATTTGTGAACGCAAAGCTGCCTGGCGCCGAGGCTGTGCCGCCGCTCAAGGTAGCGTTCGCAAGCGACTGGCCATAGGTAATTGACGAGGCCATCGGCCACTTGCTAACCACAGGCGTCGCCTTGTTCACGACCACGCTGACCTTTCCTTCCAGGGTGTTGTATTGACCCGAGTCCTCTGGGGTAAAAGTCACCGACTGCTCCGCGGTCCCCGCGTTCGGCTTTACGCCCGGATTGGTAAAGGCAAAACCGCCGGGCACCGAAGCCGTACCGCCTGTCAACTTGGAATCGGCAAGAGACTGGCCATACGTAAGCGCGGAGGCCGTCGGCCACGCCGTCACTTCAGCTTCTTTCTTGTAAACGACATATATCGCCCCAAACCCTATGTTGGAGCACCCATAGGCAATTCTTCCGTAACCTTCTTCCCCCCAATTCTCTCCCCACGAATTGCGTATGATCCATGCGCCACGCGTTTTCCGCTTTTCATCTTCCAAACTATCATCCCAACCCACAATTACAATCGCATGGCCCATAAAGGTATTAGATACGGCATAGTCCCAGTTGTCGTTCACATTCGCGTTGAAAACGCCACCCTTATAGTTTTTAAAAGGTTCATTGAGACTTACCGCCGCCACCACCGGCCCGTAATCCAGAATCGCCTGCTTTAGCTGTTCTACGGTAGGCTTCAATTTACGATCTACAAAAGACCACTTATTCAAGGTGTAACGCGAATCGGCAACACAGCTGCAGCTACCTTGACGTCCTTGATACGCATAAAGGTCCTCTTGAGGCGCCCCCACCATGCCACAGGCGTCAGGGGTATCCACCAGATGCTCGAAACACCACCACCCCATACGACAACTGAATTGAGTGGTATTGCAATCCACAAGCCACTGTTCCGAAAGGTCCACTGTTTGTTGACCTGTTGCGATTAGAATTGACGCCTCCGCCGCTCCCAGCATTCCAAACGCCCAGCAACTGCAACAATCGCCTTGATCGCGAATGGACGCCAAGGTTACGCGCGTGCGCCAATCAAACGCTTCAGGCAGGTCTCCCTTGACGACAACCGTGCCGCTCGAATCGAGAGATTTGTATAGATTCTCAGGCATCACCAGACCTTCAAGCGTTGCTACGGGCTTTGAAGATACCGAACTCAGCCCACTTTCAAAGGTCCAGCCTACAGCGTTACCAACAGCATTCAAGTCCTCAATATGTTCTTCCGTCGCCGCGCCATCTTGCTCTTCCTGATAAAAGATGGCTATGGCCGTGATGTCCGCAAATACAAAAACCTTGGTCGGATTTTGACCCCCGCCCAGATTGCCTTCCCATCCGCCGAATTTCCATCCGGCCGCAGCGCTTGCCGTAAGCACCACTTCATCACCGTCGCGATACTCCTCCTGTAAAGGACTTGCAGTCACCACGCCCTGCCCCACCGTATACGTCGCAACTTTAAAAACCGAAGGCTCTTCCCCTTCCGGTTCCCCTTCGATTTCTCCCTCCAGGTCACTCACATTAATGTACCCCACTTTCATGACATTGGAACTGCTTGCCTGGGTGGCTATGCCAAGACTCACCGTATACGTGCCATTTTGCTCGTACGTATGGCTCGGATTTTGCTCACCGCTCGTGGCGCCATCACCAAAATCCCACGTCCAACTCGTTATCGCCGCCCCAACTGTTTGGGACTCATCGGTAAAGTCTACACTTAACGGGGCGCTTCCGGAACGGGGTGTCCCGTCAAATCCTGCTCGAATTTCAACGAGAATTTCACCCTCCACGACTTCTCCCTCCTTTTCACCTTCAAGCGCTTCCCCTTCTCCCTCTTCCGGCTCACAACTATCACAACCACGACAACCATCCTTGGAGAGCGCTTTCAGGATTAGCTTTTGTAAGTCGTCATTCTCTGGAGGACATCCGGTCCCGAGTATAACCACCATTCCAAGAGAAACAATCAGAGATGAGAGTACTAAAAAGGTTCGTGCCATAATCTTTAGCCCTTCTTGCCCTTCTGTTGTAGTTTTCTTAAATAAACATGTCATACCAAAAAAACCTACCCTAAATCGGAGGAATCATAGCAGAATCTATCACAAAATTCAATTTGTTTTCATCCTTTTTTCTTTTCTTCATGTTACTTTATAAAATACCATTGTAATTCACACAAGAAAGGCTGTTGGAATGGAACATAGGATTTCACATCCAGTACTCAAGATTATCCCCCCCTGTCACGTTGTCCGGACAATATGACCAAGAGGGAAATAGGGGGCTTTGCCGCGCCGGTCCGTTACCTGCAGGACCAATCAACCTTTGCCATTGGGTCGAATGTCAAAGGCAGGTTTTGCTTCAATGGTTATTCGTAAAGCGCCTTCCTCGCATTGCAGCGCCTCGTTTATAATTGCTTCGAAAGCGCATGGGCCCGTTTCACCCGGCCTTACAAGAACCGTTTCTCTCCACGGCTTTGCGCGAGTCCCTGTGTATCTAAAATCCCGACAACAGATTTGTTTGCATGAACCGGCGGTTTATAGTATCATTGTCAAATACCGATCGTGTGGGTCGGCATTGTGGAAACCGTTGGGATATACCGACGGTTAGGTAAACAAACAAGGGTCGGGAAGCATGGTGCGCCCCGGCCGGGTTCCGAAACATACCAGCAACGGGAGGTATTTATCATGTCAGACGTAAAAGCCTATTTTGACAGCCTCAGCGGCAAGGTGGATGCGGGCAAGATTGCCGGAATGAACTCCATCTTCCAGTTCAACCTGGGCCAGGAAGTGTATTCCGTAAAGGTGGCTGACGGCGCTGTGGCGGTAAGCGAAGGCGCTATGGACGGCGCGAACATTCAGTTGACCATGACGCCGGAAGATTTTCTGGCCCTGACCAGTGGAACCCTGAATTCGCAGCAGGCCTTCCTCACCGGCAAACTCAAGATCAAGGGCGACATGCAACTCGCTCTGAAATTGCAGAACGTGTTCAATCTCGCCTAGTAGTGCGCGGTACACTTGAGGAAGCCCCGGCAACGGGGCTCCTTTTTTTTATTCATGCGGAAATTTCTTCTCCTTATAAGCCTCTTGGCGGTTGCCGGGGCCTGCGCCTGTTCGGACCGCAATGAAGGTCCGACGGTAGAAAAGATATGTCTATCCAGTGCGGACGGCATGCGTCTGGGAGCGACACTATATAGATCGACAGCCGGGCGACCGCCCGGACTGCTATTGGCGCATCAGTACGGAGGGAACCGTTCCTTATGGGAAGGATTTGCGCGGACAGCGCAACAGGCGGGCATGCTGGCCATCGCCTTAGACTTGCCCTATTCCCAACTGTCCAGGGAGGCCCTGCCCGATTGCCTACGCGATTTCGAGGCGGCCAAGGCCTGCCTGCTGGATAACGGCGCTCATCCGGATAACCTCTTCGTGATCGGAGAAGGCCTGGGGGCCAACCTGGCGCTTCATTATGCGCTGGCCGCACCGGATATCCAGGCGGTTGTGATGATTTCCCCCGGCCTGGAATACAATGGCGTGGGAACGGAAAACGAGATAAAACGCTTGACGGATTGTCCCGTGCTGCTGGTCGCCACTGAAGGGGACGCCTATGGCGCCATGTCCGCGGCCGCCCTGAAAGCCGCCGCCCCCGTATTTGCGGAATTGCGCACCTGGCCCGGTGCGGCCCACGGCGCGGATATATTTGCCGCACACCCGGAATCTATGCAGTACATTTTACAGTGGCTGGGACACATCCTTCAGAAATAGAGAATTCACTCTTCAATGCAGAGAAAATGGGGACTCTTCCTCCGCGAATTTGGCTATGGACTTACAGGGGTAGCATTTGCCGCAACTTCCTATAGGCTAACCCGGATCAGATGGCCCATACCGAGGAATTGTCTCCGATTTTTGTTCTGGTGCCCACAAAAAACCGGGACAGCCTCCGGCGCTATTAAGATTAGTTACAACGTTCTTGGCTTTCACGCGCACCGAAGGCAGTCCCGTTTTTTGCTGCCTCTTCGCGATTACTTTCGGGCTTACGGACAACACCCCCTTTGAGAAATTATGACTGCGCTCAGGCGCCTGCCGCGAAAGCCCGATCAGCGGATATCGGCATCCAGCCACTTTATGACCGCCATAATGCCCCGCGCGCGTTTAAGCATGGTGGCTTTAAGCCCCTGCTCCCGCAGTTTTTCCTTGGCATTATGCCGATCCTTCGCGTTGACTATCCCCCCTATGAAGGACTTGTCCTCCTCCCCCTCCGCGCGTATCGCATGGTATTCATAGGTAGGCATCCATACTCTCCTTACTGCGCTTATGGCGCCTCCATTTTAACAAAGCGTCTTCAAAAGTGCAAGAAGATAAAAAGGACCCAAATCCGCACGTAATGAATGTCAGGAACGTAGAAGCGGCAGGATGCCGCTTCTACGTTCCTTGTCCCTATTGGCCTTACGCCAACAACTCGGTTTCTTACGTGCGGATTTAGGGAGGATTACGGATTCCCCGGGCTCGAATTCCGGAATACGCACAAACTATCGCCCCCCTTTGCCCGCAAGTCCCAGCACCACCAGCAGGCTCACACCCACCAACAGCCAGTCGGCAAGCATGTCGCGCAGTATCTCTACGGCCGATTTATTACCGAAGTCCTTGGAGCCGCAGCAGGGCGTGTCTTTATATCCCGCTTGGGTTAATACCAAGCTTGTCATGGCCGGATTTGTCCCATTGCCGGTCACGGTGATGGTCAGGCTGCGAGGTTCCATGCCCCCATTTTCCGGACACAGGATGGTTACCGTGTCGTTGCCTGTGGTGTTATATGCAACCGTATAGGAGGCCCAAGAGGTATCGGAAAGGGCCGCCGTCCACGTGGCCGTGGTTTCCACCTCAAAAACAGCCTCCCCGCCGGAATACGGTATTTCAAAACTGGTCAGTGGATGCACCGCCAACAAACACCGTTCCACCGCTTCGCCTTCTCCTTCCACTGGCGCCTCGCCCTCTTGTTCGATTTCAGTGCCTTCATCATGCATGGACGTTTCCCCCTTGTACTGAATTACCTCGATATGCGTGCCTACAAGAGACGCCCCGTATTCAATCCGCATATAGCCTTCTTCCCCCCATTTCGGCCCCCAGGTATTTCGAATGACCCAAACGCCCTTGTTGCCCTGGGTATCATCCCACCCCTCGATGACAATAGACTTGTCTGTATGCGCATCCGCCGGCGCTTGGGAATTATAAACGCCGCTTTTATATGCCATAAACGACGGAGAATGAGCATAGACCGAACTCCAGATCGGGCCATACTTCCATAAGGCCTCTTTTATGGCATTGATATGTTCCTCGGAAGCCGGTTCCCCGGTAAGTTTACCTATATATGCAAACGCATACACAGAAGTTCGAGGCAAATCACAATCACATTCCTGTTTCACTTCCATGTAGGGGGCATCGGACTCGAAAACCAGTCCGGTTTTTCCACATGCGTCCGGTTCCATAAGCATCTGGTAAGGAAACCATCCAGCGGAACAATCAAAATCGTTGGTGTTGCAGTCCAGTATCCATTGTTCGGCGATATCCAGCACTTGATTGTCTAACAGGGCAATCTGCTTTTCTGCTACACTCGCCAGGCAAAAAGCCCAGCAAGCGCCGCATGCCCCCTGGTTGCGCACGGGTATGACCGGGGGCATATCCCGATAGCTAAAACTATCCGGAAGCGCTTCAATATCCGCTTCGGTGAAGGAGGGAACAAACGCTTTTCCCCCTTTGGGCCGCAGGTGTTCCAAAACACCGCCCACGATTTCCTTCGATGGTGCAAATCCCGCAGTGTCCGTCGGCTCGCCTGACCGGTCAGCAACAAAGCCGCTTTCACTTTCCGCGCCGCCACTGTCCATGACGGCTGTCACGCTTGACGCTAAAATAATCAACCCAATGGCCGGTATCCATGCCGTCCCTACCCGCTTGCAGTGTTTCTTGTACATTTAGTCAAATTCCTTATTTTGTTTTCCTCTTAACACAGGTATTGTGCGTAACCAAAGATTATCCCCAATGACAAAGCAAAAAATGGGGACTGTAACCAGCGCGCGATACACCCTGCGAAGTCAGGAACAATCCTGAAGCACGCCGGCTGCTGCCCCGTTTTTTTACAAATCGCGCTCACTGACATTACCGCAATCTTCCTTTCATTCCCGACAAGACGAATAGCGCCAGCCCCACCAGCAGCCAGTCGGCAAAAACGTCACGCACCAAGTCTGGCAGAGACTTCTGTCCACGACAGCCACAGCCAGGTTCCGCGCCCAATTGCGTTAGGACCAGGCGGGCCGCGCCCGGCTGCGTCCCGGTACCGGTCACCGTAATCGTCGCGGTACGCGGCGCCTCAGCCACATTTTCCTGGCACGTAATGGTCACCACATCGTTACTGCCCGGGGTGATGACCAAACTGAATGTCGCCCATTGGATATTCTCCATGGTCACAGAGGTATCCGCCGTGGTTACAATCTCGAACCTGGCTTCCCCGCCGGAAGCCCCTATTTCAAAACTGGTCAAAGGATGCAATGCCAATGAAGGCCGTTCTACCACTTCACCTTCTTCCTCCAAAGCCTCCCCTTCATGCTCGATTATCGTGGCTTCATTATGCATGGACGTTTCGCCCTTGTACTGGATTACCTCGACATACGTGCCTACGAGAGAGACTCCATATTCAATCCACGCGTATCCTTTATCACCCCAGTCCGGCCCATAGGTATTACGAATAATCCAGACGCCCTTGTCGCCCTGGGTGTCATCCCATCCCTCAATGACAATACTTTTGTTTATACTCACATCAGCCGGCGGTTGAACATTATAAATATCCCCCTTATAGACAGAAAATGAGTCACTAGAATAGACCGTACTCCATAGCGGGCCATACTTCCACAGGGCTTCTTTGATGGCATTGATATGTTCCTCAGCACCCGGATCGCCTTCAATGGCTCCCACATACGTGAAGTCATAGACGGGGGTCCGAGGTAATTCACAATCACATTCCAGCTTGACTGCCGCGTAAGGGGCGTCGGACTCGAGCACCAGTCCGGTTTTTCCACAGGCGTCCGGTCCCGTAAGCATCTGGTAGGGACACCATCCAGCGCCACAATCAAAATCGTTGGTGTTGCAATCCAGTATCCATTGTTCCGAAATATCGAGTACTTGATTGTCTACCAAGGCAATTTGCTTTTCTGCCACACTCGCCATGGAAAAGGCCCAACAAGCGCCGCACGCTCCCTGATTGCGCACGGGTATGACCGGGGGCATATCCCGATAGCTAAAACTATCCGGAAGCGCTTCAATATCCGCTTCGGTGAAGGAGGGAACAAACGCTTTTCCCCCTTTGGGCCGCAGGTGTTCCAAAACACCGCCCACGATTTCCTTCGATGGTGCAAATCCCGCAGTGTCCGTCGGCTCGCCTGACCGATCAGTAATAAAGCCGCTTTCACTTTCCGCGCCGCCACTGTCCAGGACGCCCAACGCGCTTGATGCCAGTAGGAACACCCCAATGGTCGGAATCCACGCTACCCATAGACGCCTGCAGTACTTCTCGTACATGGTTTCCCATTCCTTTCTTTGTGTTTCACTTGATGCGGGCGTTGCCCGCAACCCAACGGTAGTAAAAATGACAGAGCGAAAAAACGAAGACGATAACCGGGCTGGTCGCTGTTCCTGTTTCTTGCGACATAACCCCATACTACGAGAAATGGATGCAGTTCCAGCCCTCGATATACTCCTTTACCATCAGCTCCTTAGTCGTTTCAGATAGATTCTCTGTAAGTATTTTCTTTTCCTGTTCGCCTTACACTACCGGTGTTTCCCGGCATACCCCAGCAACACAAGCACACTCAGACTTATCAATAACCAATCGCTCAGCATATCGCGCAGTACTTCCACGGCGGATTTCCGCCGGAAGTCCTTGGAACCGCAGCAGGACGGTGGTTCGGTCCCCGCCTGGGTCACGGTCTGGCTAACCATGGTGGGATTGGACCCCGTGGTCGTTACCGT
>JAEAMG010002373.1_pt1 | contig 11977 bp, 6 predicted proteins | sample 8958741 | NCBI WGS metagenome assembly JAEAMG01 (sample SAMN16933256, study PRJNA681125) | bioreactor sludge metagenome | isolation source: anaerobic bioreactor treating anionic surfactant - SDBS | place: India: Bengaluru | collected 2019-02-28
TAAGGTCAAATCTTTCAGGAAGCGCAAAATCACATTGTATGGTAGCGCATTGCCACTTTCTTCCTATCGCGTCCTTCAATTTCACGTCTATTTTCGGACCATAGAAAGCTCCATCGCCCTCGTTAATGTCGAACGGAAGGTCCTGACTGACGAGAACATCTTTCAGCACCTGCTCAGCTTTATCCCAGTCCTCAATGGTTCCAATGAATTTCTCAGGACGCGTACTAATTTCCATCTCATATTCAAAATTAAAGATTTCCATGACATCATGGACAAACTGGATGATACTCAGAATCTCCTCATGCAGTTGGTCCTGCCTAAGGAAAATATGGGCATCATCCTGGGTAAACTCCCTCACTCTCAGAAGACCATGGAGCACACCTGACTTTTCATGACGACATACTGTGCCAAGCTCAAAGTATCTGAGGGGGAGGTCCCGGTAACTCCTTATTGTGGAGCGGTAAACCATAATATGGGAGAGACAGTTCATAGGCTTAATCCCATAGTCAACATCGTCAATCTTCGTAAAATACATGTTGTCCCTGTAGTTCTCGAAGTGACCCGACCGTTTCCACATATCCAATTTAAGTATGTGGGGTCCGTTGACAAACTGGTATCCCCTCTTTAGGTGCTCTTTCCGTTCAAAATCTTCGAGTATATATCGAAGAATCGCTCCATTCGGATGGTAGATAACTAGTCCGGCACCAACATCATCAGATACGCTGAAAAGATCTAGCTCCCTCCCGAGTCTCCTATGATCTCTTTTCTTTATTTCCTCGAGAAACTGGAGATAGCTATTGAGAGAGGCCTCGTCTGGAAAGGCTGTGCCGTAAATTCTCGTAAGCATTTTATTCTTCTCATCGCCTTTCCAATAAGCGCCAGCAAGGCTTAACAGTTTAAACGCCCCTAACTTTCCTGTCGATGGCAGATGAGGGCCCCTGCAAAGATCGGTGAAGTTGCCCTGGGTATAGAGGCTAACCTCAGAATCTCCAATGCCTTCAACCAGTTCAACCTTGAAGTCTTCTCCCATGGTGCGGAAAAGTTCAATAGCCTCTTCCTTTTTCACCATTCTTCTTACAATAGGAATATCCATCTTAACCAGTTCCTTCATCCGGTTTTCTATCTTGCCAAGATCTTCTTCCGTAAAACCAGGTTCATAATCAAAATCGTAGTAAAAACCGTTCTCAATAGATGGTCCAATAGCAACCTTCGCGTTAGGAAAAAGGTCCCGAACAGCTTGCGCCATAACGTGAGAAGTGCTATGGCGAAGCATATCTAATTGCGTTTTATCTTGTTCTTTTTGTTCTTCTGCCAATTAAGACTCCAAAATCATTAAATAAATTAGGAGATATTCTTAACATTTTTATCTTTTCCTTGTCAATCATTACTTGGCAAGATCATAAAGAAATTGTCTTTCGGCTCGCTATCTTACAATCCCTCTTTGAATTGGCCCTCTATCGAATAAAGATTCTTTTAAAAATTGTTCTTTCACCACAGTATCTTCATGTGTATACTATCGCAACATGCCACATGTCCTTGTAAACAAACTCTATGGAATTATTATATGTTTATTAATCTTCTCCCTAGAAGGATCACATGCCCTTGCATGTTCTTTGTGGGCAGCAGCCGGTGATAGAATAAAGGACGGAGGGACGCTTGTAGGTATGACCTGGGACGTACCTCAGGGAATAAAGGGGGAGTTGAGACTTGTAATTCCCAGAAAGGGTTCTCGTTATTTAGGCCTCTTCCCTCTGCAGACAAAAGGCAGGAATAATATTGTAGCTGGAATTAACGAACTTGGTCTTGTTATTATCACTTCCAGTGCCAACTCAAAGTCATCCAGAAAAAGATCGGTTGGGAGTTGCAATCTGGTAGAGACAATTCTAACATCCTTTGGAACAGTTGATGCTGTCATGACCAATAAAGGCCTGCTTTCGAAAGCCCGACCTATGTTTCTTATAATAGCAGACCACTCAAAAATTATCCTTGCCCAGATCGGCTCTGCTGGAAAGCATGCAGTTGATGTTGCTGGTAATGGATTGTTTTACCAGACAAACCACTACACACATCAAAGCCTTCTCAAGGAAAATGAGTTGTTTGTGAAAAACAGTATACTACGCTTAAACAGGTTACAAAATCTTCTTGCAAATCACCAAGAACCTTTTATAATGGATGTCTTTCTTTCCGTCGCCGACGATAGAGCCAATGGACCTGACAATAGTATCTGGCGGATTGGAAGCTCAGAAAAAAAAGAGCGAACATTAGCAAGTTGGGTGGCGTATCTTTCAAAAACCTCTCCTCCAGAATTATATTTCAAACTTTCAAACCCTGGTGCTAATGAATTGAACTATGAGATAAAACTGGACAGAATATTTTGGACTGAAGGCACAGAATAAGTTGCGCTATAGCATTGTTTAGACATTACTTAGGTCTATACAAGGTAACTATAACAGATCCCCGTATATTCATGCTATAATAACGGGCATATTCCTACTGAAGGAGGTAATTATGGCAGAGACACGGATAGCCATTGAAGGAATGAGTTGTCAGCATTGTGTAATGGCAGTTAAGAAAGCCCTTGGAGGTTTGCCTGGTATCCTCGAAAGCAATGTTCAGATTGGAAGCGCAGTCGTAAAATACGATGAAAACAAAGTAAATAAAGGGGATATCGAAGCGAAGATTGAGGATGCAGGCTACAAAATAGCTAAGAAATAGAATATGGTTGGTTATAGTCGTTGCTCGTCCTTACCTGATTATCACCAATCATATCAGGATGTGAAATGAATGATATTATAATAAATATACAAAATTATAAAGATTTAGAAACTCATCTTAATGTTTATTCTCAATTAACAAAAGAACGAAAGTTAGAATTATTGGATAAATTAAAAAAAGAGCGGACAGAAATCGTTGGCCAGTTTTTGAACCGTATTTATGCCTTAGAGTATGACAAACAAATTCTGAAGACAATCAAGAAACTCCTTTTTCACCTCAAAACTACAGGTATCAAAGTCGAGGATTATAAAGTAGAGGGCAACACTGTCCTCAAGAAATATGAAGAAAAGCGTGAGCATCGCGGTCTCATGTCCAGCTATGATGGCGATGGAACACGTATGGTAATGATTGCATTTGAAACGAAAAGAAATGCGTATGTATTGGTTCATGGTCTCATCCACTTCTCCAAGGGTCTTATGGAACTCGGCACCGTTCCTCTCGATAGAGATGGCTCCAAGAGAATCATTACTGAATACCTGAAGGGCTCGAAAAAACCATTTACAGTAGTAGAAGTAGCTCCTCGATACGCATACTACCTCATAGAGGAAGCATCGAAAAGATCTGGGCGGTACATTGAAGAGATTAACCAGATCAAATCATTATCATCACGTCTAGGAGGACAGATCCAAAAACCCGTCGATATTTATACTCTTCCAATACCAGATGATATGGAGGCTATTTCGTTAGAGCGTATTCTTTCCAGCGATCTCTTCGAGCCTTTTTTTGTCACTTGGAATACCCTTGAAGAGGACAGAAAACAGTTTAATGACATTGGAAGTTCTTCAACAATTGTTTTGCCACCATACTTGGTGGAAGAAAAAAAACAAGCATTTATAAAAAATCTCATTGAAAATGGGAAACTGGCCCCAAATTTGTCCCTTATAAAAAGGCTTATGGAAGACTATGCATATATCTTTCATACGCAGGGAGAATTCAGAGCTTACAAAGGTATGATAGAAACGTTACAACGATCGGACGGATCAATGAAAACACTCACATTTTTTGTGAAAAAGGCATTAGAAGAAAAGAAAGAACAACTGTCTGGTCTCATCGTAAACCCCTATGAGCAAGTTCGTCCATCAAGATAAATATTTTCACAGAGCCAAACAGGACGGATTTAGGGCTCGCAGCGCTTACAAGTTGAAAGAAATCCAGGAAAAATTTAAACTTATTAAAAAGGCTGACAAGGTTCTAGACCTGGGTTGTGCGCCTGGGAGTTTTCTTCAGGTGCTTTCAGATATTGTCGGTCCTGAAGGGACTGTCGTTGGGATAGACATACTCCCCGTCACCAAGTTACCACAAAAAAATATTGTTACTTTCCAGGGAGATATTCGCGAGATAGACATAATGGAAACGTACACTCTTTATGCAGCAAAAGGGTTCAATGTCATTACCTGTGATATTTCGCCCAATATTTCAGGCATTAGAGAAGTAGACGACCGGAATGTTAGCGAGCTTTATAACGTCGTCCAAAACGTGGTTATAAAGACTCTCAAAACAGGTGGACACTTCATCTTGAAGGCATTTTTTTCAGATGATTTTAAAACAGTAAAATTAAACCTGGCAACCCTGTTCCACACTGTCTCTGTTTTCAAACCTGCTGCTTCTCGGAGTGCCAGTTCGGAAGTCTATCTGGTAGCTATTGGAAAAAAGTAATTAATTGTGGCACATTCATTTTCTATGGTGTAACGGGCAATGTCCCCCAGATGCTTTCTGCATATTGACGAATAGCGCGGTCGCTGGAAAACTTTCCTGAACGAGCCACATTAAGGACTGCCATCTTTGTCCACCTGCTTTGATCTCTGTATACTTCATTGACCTTTTCCTGGCATTGGATGTATGAGGCATAATCTGCGAATACGAAATACGGGTCATGTCGAAAAAGCGACTCTGTAATGGGATGAAAAAGCTGTGGCGACCCCGGGGAAAAATATCCTCCATGAATTTGATCTATCACCTCTTTCAGTTCCTTGTTTTCCTCATAATATTTGTGCGGGTCATAGATGGAACGAATCTTAACAAGCTCTTCGGCAGTCAGCCCAAAAAGGAAAAAATTCTCCTCCCCCACTTCTTCTCTAATTTCTACATTAGCTCCATCGAGGGTCCCAATAGTAAGTGCACCATTCAGGGTGAATTTCATGTTTCCCGTCCCTGATGCCTCATAACCGGCTGTGGAAATTTGCTCAGATAATTCAGCTGCCGGCATTATTTGTTGTGCCAAGCTCACATCATAGTTCGGTACAAAAACCACGTTTAGCTTGTTACTTGTCAGTGAGTCTGCGTCAACAAAGCTTCCTACGCTATGAATGAGTTTTATGATGAGCTTACAGAGATAATACCCTGGCGCAGCCTTACCAGCGAAAAGAATTGTTCTCGGTTCAAGATTTTTATCAACTCTGCCGTTTCTAATCCTATTATAAAGAGTTATGACATGAAAAACGTTGAGAAGCTGTCTTTTATATTCGTGAAATCGTTTTGTCTGGCAATCAAGAAGATAATCCGGCGCCAAAGAAAGCCAATAGGCGCGATAAAGATAATCTGACAAAGATTTCTTATTTGCCTCTTTTATTCTTCGAAACTGACGACAAAATTCGTCATCTTCTGCAAAGGGCTCCAGTTTTCTCAATTCATTGAGATCGTGTGTCCATCCATCCCCTATAGCATCGGTTATAAGATCGGCAAGCAATGGGTTCGCCTGCTGAAGCCAGCGCCTGGGCGTAATACCATTTGTAACATTCTTGAACTTCTCGGGCATCATTTCGTAAAAATCTCTAAAAACCCTTTCCTTGAGAATATTCGTATGGAGTTCAGATACACCGTTAACGACATGGCTTCCTATAAGGGCAAGTCGTGCCATATTCACAGTTCGTTGCTTATCCCCTGTTATAATGGCCATTCTATCCTTTTGTTTTTCTTCCTCAGGAAATTTTTTTGTTACTTCAATTAGAAAACGCCTGTCAATCTCTTGAATAATCTGAAGATGACGGGGGAGTAGATAGGCAAAAAGCCCTTCGGGCCAAACCTCAAGCGCCTCAGGCAATACAGTATGATTTGTGTATCCAAAAGTCTTGGTTGTAATTTCCCACGCGTCATCCCATACAATCCCTTCTTCATCCACCAAAATTCTCATGAGTTCGGCGATAGCAACAGATGGGTGGGTATCATTCAACTGAATAGCAACCTTAATGGGAAAATCATCATATCGCCGGTGGAACTTCTTATATCTCCGTATGATATCTTTTAGGGTTGCGCTAACAAAAAAATACTGCTGTTTCAGCCTGAGTTCTTTTCCCGCTTCATACTGATCGCTTGGATAGAGTACCTTTGAAATGTTTTCGCTACTGAAGCGCTCTTCCACGGCCTTCATGTAGTCCCCACTATTAAAGAATTCTAGATTAAATTCTCTGATTGACTTGGCAGCCCATAGACGAAGAGTATTTACAGTTTCATTTTTAAAACCAGGAACGGGATAATCATAAGCCATGGCCATGACTTCTTCGCCGCCGATCCAATCCGTACCAATCTTTTTCCTACCGGAGGAGTTATCAACCCTCCCTGCAAATCGCACAGGGTAAAGGAGCTCTGGTCTTGGAAACTCCCAAGGATTACCGTAACGCAACCAGTTGTCCGGAGCTTCAACTTGAAATCCATCTTTTATTCTTTGTTGAAAGATACCATACTCATAACGAATTCCATAGCCATAACCAGGGTATTGGAGAGTTGCAAGCGAATCGAGAAAACACGCTGCAAGCCTTCCAAGACCACCATTACCAAGTCCTGCATCCCATTCGAGTTCGGCTGCGTCTTCATACGATATACCCAGGGCGTTTACGGCCTTGGAATATTCATCAGCAAGTCCTATGTTAAGCGCATAATTTTGTAAAAGCCTTCCAAGAAGAAATTCAAGGGATAGATAGTAGACTCTCTTTACATCAACATCGTAATAACGCTGCTGTGTTCTGATCCATCTTTCTGCAATAAGCTCTCTTATTGATAGGGCAATTGCCTGGAACTTATCCCGTGAAGTAGCTGAGTACATATCCTTGGCAAGGTTATAGACAAGATTGTTCATTAATGAATGACGCAGTGTTTCAACATCTCTTTGCATAAAAAAGTCCTATTAATGTTTTCGGTATCCGAATAATATCACTTTAAAAATAATCTTGCAAAAGAAAGGATCAACCGCATTAAATAAAATGAAAATATGTTTATGTGATTTTAGTAGAACAACTTCTAAATTATTGTGTAACTTACTGATTTGAGTACCTGCCACAGACTGAAACAAAAGTCTGTGGCAGGTTTTATATATTTTTGGGTTGCTAAGAATAATTCATATTAAAATCAATTTTCAACATTTCTATGATTTTCCAAAACAAATTTTGTTAGTAAATGTATTTGTAATCACCTATCAGCAGAAAAACAATAAAAAAAATATAGTTTGGTTTACTAATCATTAAAATCAAACAAAAAAACAGATATACAGAGTAATAATATAGATTCATTTAAAAAAATCGGGATTATCACTGAGTACCTTGGGTTAGCCGGTATTGGCATTAATAAAAAAGTCTTACAAATAGACATATATCATATGTCAACTTAATGATTGGATGTCATGATATTTCTCAGCTTTTGGAGAAAAAAACAGCACTTGACCACCTGAATTTTTATCTTCAAGTTTACCCAGTTTTGCCTCCAATATACCGATGGTAGTATTGACCTTTGATACAGCATCATTGATCCTTTTTCGATATGCATCTCTAAGCTCTTCTGGCGAGAGTTTTGGTCCACCAACAACAACCGGGAGAGAATCCAGTGATGGAAGTGCATGTTGCCAGTATAATGGAGTATTGCGTCCAAATATATCCGCAAGAGTGTTGTTGACAGTGTCGCCTAATGCGCGCACTCTCGGATCAAATCGTTGTTCTATTGAGTCAATATCAAAAGTTTTTAAATCATCAATTCTACATCTGAGTTCGCCAATCTGTTCCCTTAGGTCATCAGCCTGAAGCGGCTTCTCCTGTGGTTTTTCCTTCCCAGTTCCCGCCATTGCAAAAGGGTTGCTGTACTCTTCGGTTGTCTTGATCAATACAGCCTTCTGTGGAGGTTTCATCTGATATTCAACAATATGAACATTTTCGTCTTTTCCTGAATAAGTGTGTTGAGTGGTAATTGGTTCAGAACACTTCTTTTTCACTCCTTTATCTTCAAGTTTACCCAGTTTTGCCTCCAATATACCGATGGTAGTATTGACCTTTGATACAGCATCATTGATCCTTTTTCGATATGCATCTCTAAGCTCTTCTGGCGAGAGTTTTGGTCCACCAACAACAACCGGGAGAGAATCCAGTGATGGAAGTGCATGTTGCCAGTATAATGGAGTATTGCGTCCAAATATATCCGCAAGAGTGTTGTTGACAGTGTCGCCTAATGCGCGCACTCTCGGATCAAATCGTTGTTCTATTGAGTCAATATCAAAAGTTTTTAAATCATCAATTCTACATCTGAGTTCGCCAATCTGTTCCCTTAGGTCATCAGCCTGAAGCGGCTTCTCCTGTGGTTTTTCCTTCCCAGTTCCCGCCATTGCAAAAGGGTTGCTGTACTCTTCGGTTGTCTTGATCAATACAGCCTTCTGTGGAGGTTTCATCTGATATTCAACAATATGAACATTTTCGTCTTTTCCTGAATAAGTGTGTTGAGTGGTAATTGGTTCAGAATGAATGTGACTTTGTTCAGGAGTATTTGCTTCAAGGTTACTCAGCATCTCCTCTAAGGCTTCAAGAAGAATGTTATCTTTGCTGCGGATTTCTTCAACTCCGCTTTCTATACTCGCAGCGCATTCAGAATACTTGATGCATTCTTCAAAAACCTCAAGTGGTAAAGGTTCATCCAAGCCCGGGACGTTCTCTAAAAAATCTGCGGGGTGAGCCTTTTCAACCAGCTCAAAAGCCGAATTGTATCGAAATGAATCTTGATCAGCCAAGTTAAAAACTTCTCCCATCCCAATTAAATCAGACCCTCTTTTTTCCGCCGAAGTCAATTCTTCTGTCTCAAAAATTTCTGTTATTTGGTTACTAATTCCAGTCATCAAAGAGTCATTCACCGAGTTCTCATCAAAACTGGAATTATTCGCTTGATGGTTAAGGGTTTCTGATATTGTTCCTGAAATCTCCTCGTCCACCCCAGCCTTAAGTGACACAGAATCTCGTACATCATTGACCTCAACGAGAACCGTTTCTTCAATACGACACAAAATTGATTCATCTATTAACTGGGCTTGTTCGTTGGCCGACAAATCCTCTTTATCATCTAGGCTGTATTCTGAGATATCTGTTGTTGTTATTTGTTCAGATAATTCTCTGGCTGCTTTTTCGCAGTGTTCCTGCAATTCCTCTGGCATTTGATTTATCAGTTCATCTCCCGTAACAACAAAAACTGCCCCTTGTGGAAGTACTTCTTCAAGATTAATGTTAAGCTCTCCAAGGTTTTCAATTTCTGAATCGGGCAAACGATCTGGTAAAAAATCGTAAACCTCAACCGAGTCAAGCTTAAAATTTTCTTCTTCAATAGTTATTTCCAAAGTCGGCTCAAAGCAATCCACATGAACTGGCAATGTTACAATTCTGTCAGAGGAATGATCGGTCAATCCTTCAATATCTTTAATGAGAATCTGATCTGAAAATGTGTTGTAAGCCCCCTCTTCTGCCGTATTGTGGTCGATCACCTCTTTATTTATTTCTGTGAATAAAGCATTTTCTACCAGCTCGTTGACGATCTCTTGACAACACAAATCATCCCACCTTGCAGGTAAAAACCTATCTTTCAAATCCTGTTCATTACATTCATAACATGTTATAGCCTCAGGGAGTTCGGGGATCTTACCCTCGATTACATTTTCAAGGAATTTAGTCTCTAGATCACGGCCAACATTTAAAGCTTTGGCAGCGATGCACGACTCCAAGCTGTTTTGGATATCATCCGTTGCCCTAAGCCCTGATTCAATCAACTCAGGTTCAGTGGTCCTCTCCACTGCTAAGTTCCGGTCTGTATGAGCCTCCATTTCCTCACTGGTATAGATCAAAAATTCCTGTTCAGGTTCCGAGGAGCAGAAATCTTTCAGTTTCTCTTCAAAATCTTCAAGAAGCACTTGCTTTATTGTATGTTCATCTCTGCATTCAAACGAAGTGGCATGTGAGAGAAGATCAATAATCATTGTCCTGTTTGTATCAGATTGTTCCTGTGATACGTCAAGACTCTCAAATTCCGCCCTACTTGTCTCTAGCCCGTCAGATTGTTCTTCCACATTGACAAAATTGACTTGTTCTTCTTGCAATTCATCTAATACATCTTCAGGAAGTCCCGAGTTATACTCAATTATCAACATCCCTTCTTGAATAATTGTGTCCTCAGGAGCACTTTGGTGGGCTATTTCATGTAATTGCCGATCTGGATTAGCATCTTTATTAATAACCAGTTCTTCTTCGTCAGTAAGCTGCGTCTCGCACGCTTGCACGGCACAAGTCACTGTATCAAGCTCTTTTTTTACTTCTTCAGGCAAATCATTCGAATCTTCAATGAGAAGAACTTCTTCCGCATCACCCTCCTCAAAATATGTCTGCGGCTCCTTCTCTACAACTTCCTCTTCATCAAACTCCCTTAACTTGCGTTCCAGGTCTTCAAGAGATATTCTCCTTGTTTCGCCGGCGATGTTATCTGCATGTTCATTCTTCTCTACAGATTTGATTCTTGTATGTTTCCCGCTTTCATTCTCAAGCGACTCCATGAAGTTAGGCTCTGAAGACAAGACGTTATCCCCGTCAATAACGAGAACTTCTTCGTTTTCTCCTAACTTTAAAGATTCGAGCCCATTAATTTCCACAAAAGGTGTTTCTATTGGTTCTTTGTTAATCAATACGCTGGCACTATATTCATTTTCCAGCAATGATAATACTTTTTCATCATTACCAGTTGACACATCGGTGTAAGCTTCTGTATATTCAGGTTCTATTATAACGGTCTCATTGAGCTTTGCAACTAGCGATGAAAGTGAGTTCTTTTCGGTATCGAATTCCCCATGTAATGTCTTTCGTTCTCTCTCGTCAAATGTTGGCTGTTTTTCTTCTAAAACAGGGGTTCCTTCAAGTGTTTTTAGTTTTTCATCATGATTCTCCGTCGCTATTAAATGCTTTCGATCGCGTGGTGTTTCTTGAATTGATTTTTGATCGCTATCGAGACCTTGTATTTCTTTGTTCTCTTTTTTAGAAGGCCTGAAAACGTTATCTTGAGAGACTTTCCTTCTAGCAGTGGAAAGTGTCGTTTGTTTACTTTCCTTGATTGGCTCTATTTGGTCAAAAAAAACTGTTTCTCTGCTTTTTATTTTTCCTCTCAGGCTAATCAAAGACACCTTTTCTTTTCCCGTAATAACCTGATTAGAAGATAGCTCATTAACCACATGCCGCTTTGGTTTTTCTTGAACAACTGCTTCGGATTTTTTCCTCTGGATAGCCAGAAGAGAATTAAGCTTCGAAACGGCTAACTGAATACCTTTGCGATATCCTTCTTGAACTTCAGGTAAAGGATGCCACGAACCACCAATAGTAATTGGCAACGTGTCAAGAGAATAAATCACATAATCATCGTATTCATCGGAATCATGATCAACAATTTCAGCAATAATGTCATTAATCCGTCCGGCAAGTGATTTCATTCTTGGATCAGATCGACGTTGTATCGTGCTTACATCAAAAGAATCTAATTCCTGGATAATATCAGCTAATTTTTCATTCTTTTTTTCCAGAATCGTTGCAGGAGAAGGCTTTGTAATTACATCTTGTTTTATGGGCTTCGTTTGCTTTTCTTCGGTGTATAACTCCGGAGACTTTTTTGGTGATGAACTCGTAGGCGTCCTCATTACCAAATCACGGATGTTAAAAGAGCTATCCTTATGTAAATGTTGGCTTTTTTTGTCCTGTTTTGTTTTTCCTCTTTTCAACATACCCTTGATTATCACTATATCAGCGCAAACTCAGCACCATCAATGATTTATCTCACCTTTTGGCTTCTAGAAAAACGTGGTTAAATTGCATTTCCAACGACAAAAAAAGTTAATTAATTTTTTGCATCGAATTCAATAGATTTGAGATAAATACATTAGATTTTATCATTCTCCTAATATATGGAAACATCTTTTAATTCAATGGCTTAT
>JAEAMG010002374.1_pt1 | contig 11972 bp, 7 predicted proteins | sample 8958741 | NCBI WGS metagenome assembly JAEAMG01 (sample SAMN16933256, study PRJNA681125) | bioreactor sludge metagenome | isolation source: anaerobic bioreactor treating anionic surfactant - SDBS | place: India: Bengaluru | collected 2019-02-28
ACGCTGGAACCGGGCATCGCTCCTAGTGTCGCGAGAGATCAACACTATGAGCCTATTGGGGAACATCCACTCTAAACAAAAAGCGACGCAGGAAGTTAATCGCTTCCTGCGCCGCATATCTTTATTTCTATGGGAAATTACTCTACGGTAACACTCTTGGCAAGATTTCGGGGCTGGTCCACATCACAGCCGCGGTTTACGGCCACATAATAGGCAAAGAGCTGCAGGGGAACGGCAACGATAATGGGGCTGAACGGTTCATAACAGTCCGGCACATAGATCACGTCTTCGCTGTGGGCGAGGATATTGGTATCGCCCTCGGTGGCCACACTGATGACAAGACCCGCGCGCGCCTTAATCTCCTGGATATTGGAAACCGACTTTTCATAGGTGTCGCCGGCAACAGCAACGCAAACGACTGGAAGTTCATTGGTGACCAGCGCGATGGGCCCATGCTTCATTTCGCCGGCGGCATACCCTTCGGCATGAATATAACTGATTTCCTTCAGTTTCAGGGCGCCTTCCAGCGCGCTCGGGAAATTGAAACTGCGGCCGAGATACAAGGCGCTTTGGGCGTCGCGGTACTTGGGCGTATTGGCCAGGCGCTTGATAACCTCCTGGTTGTCCAGTATCTTTTGAATCTTGTCGGGTACCGCGCGCAGGTGGGCAATCATTTCCTTGGCCTGTTTCTTGTCCATGACCCCGCGCGTTTCGGCCAGCCAGATGGTAAACAACGCGAAGGCGGTAACCTGGGAAGTATAAGCCTTGGTGGAGGCGACGCCGATTTCGGGACCGGCCTGTTGATACACGACGCCGTGGGATTCCCGGGCGACGCTGGAGCCAACAGCGTTCACGATGGAGGCCACCTGGGCGCCCAGACTCTTCGCAATGCGGATGGCTTCGAGCGTATCGGCCGTCTCGCCGCTCTGGGATACGGGAATCATAATGGTATGTGGCGGCACGATGGGATTGCGGTAACGATATTCGGAAGCCAGGTCGAGTTCTACAGGAACTTTGGCGAATTTCTCGATGAGGTACTTGCCGACCATGCCGGCGTGCCAGGCGGTACCGCATGCGACGATAACGATCTTCTGGCACGCCTTGAGTTCCTCGATACTGATATTCATGTCGGGAAGTTTCACCTCTTCCGAGCCTTCCTCGACACGGCCGCGCAGTGTATTGCGGATGACGTCCGGCTGCTGATGGATTTCCTTCAGCATGAAGTGGGGATAACCTTCCTTTTCCGCCGCCGCGTCATCCCAATCCACGTGTTTCAGTTCAAGCGTGACGGGGTTGTCCGCCAAGTCTTCGACCTTTACTTTGCCCCGGCGGATTTCACAAACCTGACCGTTGTCAATGTACATGACGTCCCGGGTATATTTCATGATGGCAGGCACGTCGGAACCGATAAAGGCTTCATCCTTGCCCACGCCGACAATCAACGGGCTGCCGTGACGGGCGGCCACCATCAAGTCGGGATGGTCTTTGCAGATAACGCCGATGGCGTATGCGCCTTCGACATCTTGAAGCGCACGCTGGACGGCCTTGAACAGATCGCCTTTATAATACTTGCGCACCAGGTGCGCAATGGTTTCCGTATCCGTCTGGCTGCGGAAGGTGACGCCTTCCTTTTCCAGTTGGGCCCGCAGTTCCTGGTAATTCTCGATAATGCCGTTGTGCACCACCGCGATTTCTTTTGCCATATCGAAGTGAGGGTGCGAATTCACTTCACTTGGTACGCCATGGGTGGCCCAGCGTGTATGCCCGATGCCCAGTTTCCCTTGTAGCGGATGTTCCGCCAGTTTGGCGTCCATGATTTTCAGTTTGCCAAGACTCTTGATGCACTCAATACCCTTTTCATTTACCACCGCCACGCCGGCCGAGTCATAACCGCGATACTCGAGGCGGTGCAGTCCGGTCATAATCACTTCCACGGGACTTCTGTCTCCGATATATCCTACGATTCCGCACATGCTAATCTTCCTTTACTGTTGCTATGAAGTTTTAATTGGTTGGCCCGGATGTTTTGATAAAAACCGGTTACAATCACCTAATAAACATACCCCATCAAAACCCGCTTTGGAATGAAAAAAACAGCGGCCTGCACATCCGTAAAGGCAGGCCGCCGTGTTCTATGATATCACGGCATCGCCATTCGGCCACGCCATGCCTGGGAAATCGCGGTTAACGATACAACGCTTTGGCATCCTCCAGAGTGATGGGTTTGTAATCGCCGGCATGGCCCGCCTGACCAAAAGCCTTCATGCGTTTTACATATACTTCATACGCGGCTTCGCGGGCAGGCTTCAGATAGTCGCGAGGGTCAAACTTTTCCGGTTTCTCGGCAAATACCTTCCGGATGGCGCCCGTGATGGCCAGGCGGCTGTCCGTGTCCACGTTTACCTTACGCACGCCGTGTTTGATGCCGTCCTGAATCTGTTCGATGGGGATGCCGAAAGTATCAGGCATGTTGCCGCCATATTGATTGATAATATCCACGAGTTCCTTGGGCACAGAGCTCGAACCATGCATGACCATGTGGCAATTCGGCATGCGTTTGTGTATTTCATGGATACGCTCCATTGCCAGGGCCGGGGGCAGCATTTCGCCGGTTACCGGATCTTTGCGTCCCGACTTGTAGGCGCCGTGGCTGGTTCCTATGGCAACAGCCAGGGCATCAAGACCAGTCTTCGCCACAAAGTCTTCCGCTTGCGCCGGATTGGTCAAGTGGTCTTGTACCTGGGCATTACTCAGACCCGCGCCATGGCCATCTTCAATGCCGCCCAGGCAACCCAACTCACCCTCGACCGTTACGCCGAGCGGGTGCGCATATTCGACTACCGCAAGCGTGACCTTAACGTTATCGTCATAGGAATTGGGTGTCTTACCGTCTTCTCCCAGCGAACCGTCCATCATTACGGAAGTAAAACCGAGCGCAATCGCTTCCTTGCAGGTTGCAAGGCTGTTGCCATGATCGAGATGCATCGCCACCGGGATATGGGGAAACTCCTCCGCCGCCGCCTCCATCAGTTTCTTAAGATAGATCATCTTGCTGTATTTAAGGGCGCCCCTGCTGGCTTGGATGATTACCGGACTGTTGGTATCATTGGCCGCCTGCATGATTGCCTGAATTTGTTCCATATTATTGACATTGAAAGCGCCGACACCATAGCCGCCTTTGGCGGCCTCATCCAAAATCTGACGCATGGGTACCAGTGGCATGGGTATTCTCCTTACGGTTGCAAGTATTGATACAAAAGTTCCGGGTTACTTTATTGGCGAGGGGGCGATTTTGTTTCCCGTGTAGAGTGCAGGCGCGGAAGGCATACAACAACCTCTCCTCATTTTGCTGCACGGTACGGAAGACAATACGTGGCTAACAGGACTTCATCCACGTATCCTCACTGAGGGTAGTATACAAGAATCATTCTGATTGATGCAACCTTGGCGCGTAGTGGGGATTTTGTAAGGGCTGAGAGGAGTGGATACGCTGAATAGCGTCTATATATCGAACATACTTCTTACAGGTTTGACTACAAGGACTTTCCACTTCTTTCCCTGAATGATATTGGACAGAAAAATACACCACGGAATGTTTCTTTTTTGGAAACATCCCGTGGATAATATTCGGTGAAAAACTTCTAATTAATACTGCGCAACGCGTACATCAGCGCCGCCGCCGCCCGTGGCGCCACCACCCGCGCCACCCGCAGCGCCACCGGCACCGCCCGCACCACCGCTGACAGTACTCGTAACTTTGGTATCAGCCGGCGCTGCATCGTCAGAAGCGGCAATCGCATATCCCGCAACGATACTTACAACCGCCAGAACAACCATCACCATCCAAATCTTTGAACGCTTCATATGAAACTTCTCCTTATATTTTGAGGCCTCAACGTCGTTATAGGCACAATTTACACACTGTCCGATAGCAATACCTGTCATTATTATACATGACAACGCCCTGAAAGTAAAGCTTTTTTTTTGCGGAGTAAAACACCCATTTCAGGGCTATTTTCAGGCCTTTTCCCTGCATCTTCCCATAGTTGCGCCTTGTCCGAAACCGGTTTCTGTTACTCGTTTGAGTGATATAATCCACCCCCTCCGACCTAATTGTCCCACTCCAGGAAAATAATTTATTGAAGCGGGTACGGGCAATTCCTGTATGATTGTCTTTTCATTCAAATTATATCCTGCCTCGAGAAGTGGGATATGTTCAATCAAAATGGAGTATGGCAATGACACAGAAAATCAAGATTCGCGGCATTATTTCGGCGATGGTAACTCCCTTTACCAAGGGCGGGGAGTTTGTAGATTATGACAAGTTGGGGCCTTTGGCCAACCTGTTGCTTAAACAGGGTGCAAACGGTTTGTTTCCCTGCGGCACGACCAGTGAAGGATTGCTGATGACGCCGGAAGAGCGACGCGAAACCGTGGAAGAAGTAATTCGTTCCGTGGACAGGAAGACACCGGTGATCGCCCATACGGGCGCGTTTGACACGGCCACCACCCTGGAATTAACGCGCCATGCGCGTGACTGCGGCGCCTATGCCGCTGCGATTGTAGCGCCGGGCTATTACGCTTACGACGATGACTCTCTTTTCCAATATTATAAAGGCATAGCCCGGGCCGTGGACGGTTTCCCGATTCTCCTATATAACATTCCTTCATGCGCGCGCAATGTGCTGCATCCTGAACTGGTGCTGCGGCTTGCCGAATCCGAAGAAAACATTGTAGGCATCAAGGACAGTTCCGGCGTGATGACCGGTATCACCCGCATGATCGGTAATGCCCCGGACGGTTTTCATGTCATTTGCGGCACGGACGATTACGGGTACCAGGCGATACTGGCCGGATGTCCCGCCGTCGTGTCGGGACTTTCAAACGTGGTATGTGAAATTTATGCCGCAGTGTACAACAATATCCAAAAGGGCAACCTGAAAAAGGCGTGGCAGGAAGAAGTGCGCCTTGAAAAGGCGGCCCGCCTTTTTAAATATGGCCAAAATATTGCCGCGTTTAAGGAAGGCCAGCGCATGCGCGGGTTTGACGGCGGGTATGTGCGCCCGCCGCAACGGGAATTGAATGCCGCCGAGAAGCGCATTCTGGCGAAAGGGCTTCAGGAACTCGGCGTTATTTAAGCGTGTTGCCGTGGCAACATTCCATGGACGTAATGGACAGTATGGACGGGACCAGAGCGATAGTACGGTTTCTGTATTTATTCTGTCCATATCGTCCATACGGTCCATACAGTTCATACGGTCCATTCTCATAATCTTGTTTGGCCGAAAAACCTCTTTACGGATTTTTCTTCATGGAATTGACCATTAACAAATCCACGCTTAAGGGTGCGGTAACCATTCCGGCGTCCAAGTCGCACACCATCCGGGCTGTCGCCATTGCCGCGCTTGCCTCGGGGGAAAGCAGTATTGAGCGCCCCCTGGAATCGGCCGATGCCCGCGCCGCGCGCCGTGCGTATGCCATGCTGGGCGCTGAAGTCGCCTTCGAATCTGACCGCTGGCGCATTCTAGGCACGGGGGGAAAGTTGACCGCTCCCGAGGATGTCATCAACGTGGACAACTCGGGGACGACCATGCGTATCGCGCTGGGAAGCGCCGCATTGCTCGATTCGGGCATGGCCGTGCTGACCGGTGATGCCCAGGTCCGCCGCCGGCCGTGCGGTCCCCTGGCTGAGGCCCTGAATGCGTTGGGTGCCGAAGTGCATTCCACCCGGCGCGAAGGGTTTCCCCCCTTTGTGGTGTCGGGCAGGCTCCGCGGCGGTGAGGCCCAGGTGGAGGCCGTAACCAGTCAATATGTCTCCTCGCTGTTATTGAATGCGCCCCTGGCGGCAAACGACACGCATTTGCTTGTTCCGATACTGAATGAAAAACCCTACGTGGTGATGACGTTGGACTGGTTGCGGAAACAAGGCATATCTGTGCAACATGACGATGCGCTTCGCGAGTTTCATATCCCGGGCGGACAGCGGTACCGGCCCGTCAACCGGGCGGTGCCCGCGGATTTCAGTTCGGCCACCTTCTTTCTCGCCGCCGGCGCGCTGCCGGGAAATGATATCTGCTGCCAGGGGCTGGACATGCAGGATCCCCAGGGCGACAAGGAAGTGGTCGCCTACCTGAACGCCCTGGGGGCCCGGGTGGACCTGGGAAACGAGGGTATAAGGATTGCGGCCGGCAGTCTGCGCGGCGGTGAACTGGACCTGAACGCCACCCCGGACGCACTGCCCATGCTGGCCGCGCTGGCCTGCTTCGCGGAAGGCACGACCAGGCTCGTAAACGTGCCTCAGGCCCGGCTCAAAGAGACCGATCGTATCCGTGTGATGCGCGAAGAACTGGAAAAACTGGGTGCGCGGATTTCAGAACGCGAAGACGGACTGATTATTGAAGGTAGCCGCCTTCACGGCGGCGTGGTTGAAGGTCATGATGACCATCGCGTCGTCATGGCGCTGGCTATTGTGGCAACCGCCATTGACGGTAGCGTCGTTATCCGGGGCGCGGAGGCCATTGAAGTGACGTACCCGGAATTTACGGAGCATCTCTCGCAACTGGGCGGGCGGGTTGCGGTCCAGGAGACGCCATGAGCATGTTTGAGAGCATAAATTGTAGCGAAAGGGCGTAAAGGACGTAAAGGACAGCAAGAGACACAAAATGTCTAAGAGAGCCGGGAAAATTAGTCCTTATGTCCTTTGAATGCAGGGAGTTTTACCCGAAACGCTCCTCACCGAAGCACGCGCGGATAAGGTCTTGTCTGCACAAGAGTAATTTGGGCTTTAAGGAAAACAACCATGAACATCATCATGATGGGCCCGAAAGGGGCGGGCAAAACTTCCGTAGGTATTGCTCTTGCCGGAATATTGGGCCGACCCTGGGTGGATACGGATCGCATCATCGAAGAAATGGATGGCAAGGGACGCAGTTGCCGGGAGATTTTTACTGCCGAGGGTGAACAGGCCTTCCGTGCGCTGGAACGCCAGGCGGCCCACCAGGCATCCGAATTGGCGTATCACGTGGTGATTACCGGCGGCGACCTGATGATGAAACCGGATGCCCGGAAACCGTTGCGATTCGGGGGTGTGCTTGTGTTGTTGAAAGCGCGGCCAACCGTGCTGTGGGCGCGGGCTACACAAGGGGGGATTCCGCCCGCGTTTTCCGGCGAGGATGGGGAATTTCGTTTTTATCAGCAATGCGCCCATCGCCTGGAAGTGCTGACGCCTTTCGCCGATGTCGTTGTTGACACCACGGACGGGGATCTGGAAACACTGGCGGAACAGCTGGCGCACCGCGTAGGCGAAGAACTGGCGCTGCGGTGCCATGTGGCCAACACCTTCGGAGAGATTATCCGATGCACGACCTTCGGCGAAAGCCACGGGCGCGCCATTGGCGTGGTGCTGGACGGGCTCCGGCCGGGTATTCCCTTCGACCGGGAAGACATTCAGAAAGAACTGGACCGGCGCCGCCCCGGTCAGAGCAAGGTGGTAACCCAGCGCCGTGAAGCGGATGCCGTTGAAGTTCTTTCCGGGGTGTATGAAGGCAAGACCACCGGCGCGCCACTCGCCATGGTTATTTATAATGAAGATCAGCGATCGAAAAACTATGATGATTTAAAGGACCTGTTTCGCCCGGGCCATGGCGACTTTACCTTTTACAAAAAATATGGGCTGCGGGATCATCGCGGAGGCGGACGTCAATCCGGACGGGAAACCGCCTGCCGCGTGGCGGCAGGGGCCTTTGCGCGGACGGTTCTTGACCGGCTCGGCATACGTATCGTGGCCCATGCCATTGAAATCGCGGGCATCCGGGCGAACCGGTGTGATTATGAAGTCATCGAACAAAACCCGGTACGCTGCGCCGATCCCGACGCTGCCCCGCTGATGGAACAGGCTATTCTGGATGCGCGCGCGCACAAGGATTCCGTCGGCGGCGTCATTCAACTTGAGATTTACGGGCTGCCGCCCGGTCTGGGCGACCCCGTGTTCGGCAAGCTGGACGCGCGGTTATGCAGCGCCATCATGACCATAGGCGCCATCAAAGGCGTGGAGGTGGGCGACGGTTTTGCCATTACAAAGATGCGCGGTTCCGAGGCCAATGACGGTATGGATACCAACGGTTTCACCAGCAATCATCATGGCGGTATCCTGGGCGGTATTTCCAGCGGCGCCCCTGTTATCATGCGTATTGCCGTGAAACCGACCGCCTCCATCGCAAGCAAACAGCACAGCATCACGGTTGAAGGCCTGCCTTGCACCGTGGAGGTACGCGGCCGTCACGACCCTTGTATCGTCGTGCGGGCTGTTCCTGTGGTGGAGAACATGGCCGCCTTTGTGCTGCTCAATGCCTTTGAAATACAGGCGCGCCTCAATCCCGCATGGGCACGACAATACTATCCGTTCGCGGACGAATAACAGCCAAACAGTTGCAGGGTCGGTTAAACGCATTGGCGCCCGCCGACGCTTGGAAAAATATGTGGATAAGGTGGGTTCCCCTTCATTTTGCCTGCCCTGCGATATTGACATCTGTCGGAACATAGAAGGTGTCTCTTAAACAAGTTGAGGCCGTCACGTCCGTCATGACGGCCTCTCAACACTACACTCAGCATGAAACGCAAAGATTCTTCCTATAGCCGTTTCTTCCGCAGAAACACTCCCAACGCGCTTCCGGCCGCGGCCAGAATGATCAGACCCAGCGTACCCAGGGCCGGTATCTGGTCCACGACCGTCACCTGCGCTTCGAATACCTGAATAGCCTTGGAACCGTCGTCGTAAGTGCAGGAATACAGGCCGGAATCGCCTAGTGTCAGCATCACGATCTGCAAGGTGCGCGCATTGGCGCCAGAGATACGGCCGCCATTTGCAAGCGGGGTGTCGTCCTTTTCCCATGCATAAGTAGAACTGCTGGAAACGGGGCACGGTACGCACAGGCACAAATCGCTCCCAATCTCATGATCGCCACCCAAGGGCCTCGGGCAGCCTTCCGGATTCTCGACACATTCTTCTTCGCCTTCGATCGGGGGCTCGCCTTCACCTTCGACCTGGGGCTCGCCTTCACCTTCGACCTGGGGCTCGCCTTCGCCTTCGACCTGGGGCTCGCCTTCACCTTCGACCGGCGGTTCGCCTTCGCCTTCGACCGGGAGCTCGCCCTCACCTTCGACCGGGGGCTCGCCTTCGCCTTCGACCGGGGGCTCGCCTTCGACCGGGGGCTCGCCTTCACCTTCGACCGGCGGTTCGCCTTCGCCTTCGACCGGGGGCTCGCCTTCGCCTTCTCCGGATGGACCTGGATCGGCAAAGACATGGGAAAGCCACCAACTGGCGCTTCCCGGCTTATTCCAGTAAACCGGGGGATTGGCGGGATTGGTCACATCAAACCATGGTACCGCCACGTTCAGAGGCGTGCTGGACCAATTATCATGAACGATTACATAATCGGCCTGCGGCAACGGGCCGGCGCCGTCTGGGTCGCAATTAAGCACATAGCCGACCGCGGTGACAGTATGGCCTGTAGTCTCGGTCTCGTTCGAGAAGTTGAAATTCCAGAACTCGTCATCGGTGCCGTCTCCGTCAGAGTCACCGCTGCCGGATGCGGGGCCCCAGTCATAGAATGTAACCGGAATGCCGGGAACACAAGCCAACACCGCCGCGTGCGCGTTCACGCGGTTCCAATGCGCGAAACTCAGGATGGCTGGCCGTCCCGCATCGAGCTCGGTTTGCAGTGTCGTCCATCCAATAGCCTCAATACCCGGGGCGCCCGGGGCCACGAACCGCGACAGGTAATTAAGCGTCCAGGTATATCCTGTCTTGGCGTAGGAAGGAATGGCATAACCGAACAAGTTCGCGGCATCCCACTTAAGGAACTCGTCGAAGCCCGGCAGGATGTCCATGTCAAGCGTACCGGCAACCACAAATATTGCGTTAAGACGATTCGGACTGCCGGCGCCGTTGGTGCACATGAACCACCCGATGTGATCGTTGGTGGTGCTGCCCACTCCGGGGAGAATACCCGGGTCCGCCGGGTCAATCAAACCCAGCGCGTTGGAATGGGCCTTTACGAGGTCCCAGTACTGCGCCACGTTCAAGGCGGAGGTAGGCGAACACCACGAGGTGGAAAGGCTTGCGGGAGGCTGGTTATTGTCCGGCACCTTTGCAATGAACTGGCCGGTGTTGCAAACGGGCGCTTCCCCTTCGCCTTCAACAGGCACTTCGCCTTCACCTTCAGGCTCGCCCTCGACAGGAGGTTCGCCTTCGCCTTCGCCCTCACCTTCAGGCTGGGGGCCCGGCAGGCAGGAGTGGGAGATGGTGCCATTAATCATCACATTTGTACCCATCACATCAATGGAAACCCATTCGGGGTTGAAGTCCATGATAGGAACCAGGAATGTTTGATTAACAGGCGCCATCATGTTTTGGCCCGTATAGACAACGTCCCGGACGATCCAATTCGCCTCCTCCATCGGGGAAAGCGGCGGAATCGGCGGTTGTCCACTGCCGGGCGGATAGGCGCCCGAACTGTAGTTCACGGCGATGGTGACGTTACTAGGCGGCACCGTGGGCATGACGTTCACCGTCAGCAGGACGTTTTTCGCCCGTGTCAGGTCCAGAACGCCATCATAATACCATTCATTCCACCAGTCCGTATTCGGGTAATAGTACCAGGAACCCCCATTGTAACCGCTGCCACCGCCGACAACCATCTCGCCCAGCCAATCGAATTCGATGTCAAATACATCGGTGTGGTCCCAGCCGTTTTCCCCCTGGTGCGCTCCGACGGCGCCAGTCGTTGATCCCGACATACCGGCCACAGGGCCCCCGGGCGCCCCTACAAAGTCAATCCGGTAGGTAATATCAAAGAAGCTGTCCACGTTCCAAGTACCGTCTGGCAGTTTCGTAAGCGTGATGATACCGGGGGAGGGAAGGCCCATGTTTGTTCCCGCGGTTAAGCGCAGCAAGTCAAAGTCAGGATCGCCGGTTATTTGTCCCATAAGGCCCCAGAGCTCTGTATCAAACTTCTGTATTGGTTCCCCCGGCACACGCGGCGCCGTGTGCATTTCCACGGCTATCGGTATATCAATGTCGCGTAAATAACCGGCCAGCATGCCGGTGCCCGCCATCTTGAGGTGAATGATGGCGTTAAAAGTAATTCTTTCGCCCCCTAACGAACCGCCTACTTCAAGAAAGACATCAAAAAAACTGTCAATCTGGTAGCCACTTTCAATGATCGTACCCGGCGGCAACCCATCAACGATATTGATTGTGCCGCCTTCGTTCACATAAGGACAGGCTGCCGGCAGGTTTACTGTGCCGCCTCCATTATCCGGCGCCGTACAGCGTTCTGCTGTCGCCATCGTGGGGCTCAAAAAGAAAATCATCAAGCCCACACTCAACAAATACCTTTGTGCTTTCTTCATTGCTTTGCTCCTTTCTCTTCCATCATTTTTTTACACCCAAGTTTTTACTAATCCTTCTATCCGTCTCTTGGAGATACATTATCCCCCCCTTTTTTCACGGGGTCTCCAATGCCCTTCTTGAATTCTACCATTAGGAATTTCATCCTACTTCTTTTATCTCTCGCACCCGATCGTTTTAAAAACAAAAGCCTTATTGTAATGTTCATAGAATAAATAGAAATATTTTTTATTTTAAATAAAATATGGGTATAGTGTACATCAAAATCTAAAATAAGTCAATTAAATCTTATATTATTAGAATCTGAATTAGTATTATAAATTTTATGTTGCATTTATTTAGTATAGGAATATAATTCGGATCTGACCCAATATATAGTGTTTTCTAAATTTAATAATCTATATGTTGGGGGTTGAAAAGGGCAAATATTGTACTGTAGATGCATTATTGGATAGGAAAAAGAACGCCAAAGGGAGGCGGATTTACATGCCGACAAAAATACTCTGAACCCAAGCAACTTACCGGACAGAAGGCGCTGCCATGGAAACGAGTAAGTGTTTTC
>JAEAMG010002379.1_pt1 | contig 11958 bp, 12 predicted proteins | sample 8958741 | NCBI WGS metagenome assembly JAEAMG01 (sample SAMN16933256, study PRJNA681125) | bioreactor sludge metagenome | isolation source: anaerobic bioreactor treating anionic surfactant - SDBS | place: India: Bengaluru | collected 2019-02-28
TTACAGGGTGAACACTAGAAAGCACCGTTCGGAAAGGATACCGTTGTACATGGCAGATTCATTACCATATCGTGTTTCTCGTGAAGTACAGAAAATCTCTGCTGGACGAAAAGGAACCGTAACGCGATGATACCGAAATTAAGTTGACATTTATCGGACACACTATCATAATTCGAAAAGGTACAAAATAGAAGAAGGATAAGATACTTATGAATACAATGGCATTATGCAAAAAGAAAAACTTGCCAGTGAAGAGGGTACTCAGAAAGATGAAATGGCTCTATGTGCTCATCGCAGGGTTTCTGTCCTTCACATCATGCGAGCCTGTCACCCCCTTAGATTTTTACGGAGAGAACATCTTTCGTGGCAAGGAACTTATGAAAAAGGGCGAGTTTGAAGAAGCAAGAGCCTTTTTTGTGAAAGCATCTGAAATTCAAAGACTCCCTGAATCCCTTGTTTTTGCGGCCATAGCGAGTTACAAAATGAATGACATGAACTGGGCGAGCTACTATATCAGAGAGGCAGATAAATACAACAACAAGGGGCTTCACGAGTTGCGGATTGATGGTTACAAGGCACTCATCTTTCTCAGGGGGGACAACAAGGCTGAAGGTTTCTTGGCACTTCAGGAATACATAGCATTCTACGGCAACCTTAGGCCGTTGATGAACATTTGGGAAGTTGAGGCCATGGTAAAGAAGCGACGCGTTGATCTTTCAAAACTTGAGATATTAATCGATGAGCAGGTTGACAGATATGAAGACGAAACAGAGCACTTCCAGAAGACAGGAACAGGGCCTCATGGTCTTTGACCAACATTGAACAAGTAACGCCTATGGTAGAGAAACAAAGCAACGGTGCACATGGAAATTTCTTTAGAAAGCCTCGCAGGGAACACAGATCAATGAATACTTATCGGGATATCTGAGGGGTAAGCTTGAGCGATGGAATTTATAATAAACATTCTCGCAACCCTGGCAACACTCTTCGTGTTTTCAGTGATTATAGCCTCCATACTATTGCTGTTTGTCTTCCTCGTGAGGATAGCAAAAAAGAGAAGAGAGAAGTGAGGGTAAAACGGGGTAACGACAGACAGGTATCTTTCCTGCGGGTGCTGGCAAGAGATGATTTATAAAGCTAGTAAATGAAAATACTTTGTATCCGATCTATCTACTGGGGACAACAGCCATCCAGCATCTTGTCGCACGGGGTAGCGCAGCAAATGCGTGCAAGTTAAAAGTATTAAAGGAGAGGGATATGGCAACCCAAGAACAACAAGGCCAATATGAAAAGAAGCTTTTAGAGATTGCTCCAAAGATGCTTGAAGTATTAAACCATGCCGTAACGTGGGGTATAAGCTATGGAAAGGCAAGCAGACAAGAACCTCCTTGGCTGGAAGAGGCTAAAGCAGTGATTGAAACAATGAAGCGTTAACACAAGCCGCTGAGTGTCTGATTCAATGAACCAAACCCTCAACGCGAACGGAAACAACCCTGAAGGATGTGTGTGGTAATTCTTAACTTACATGCAGGGGCACAACGCCTCCATTTCTTCAGAATACATTAATGGGTATCTTCATCTTCGGATTTGTTTTGATATGAGCTTACGGCTTAGACCTATGAGCTATACATTAAAACGGATATGAAGGATATCTCCGTCTTTGACGATGTATTCTTTTCCTTCTATCTTTAAGGCGCCGTGTTCCCGGGCGGCATGCTCGGAGCCGTACTGCACAAAATCGCTTGCGTTAATGACCTCGGCCTTAATGAAGCCCCTTTCCATGTCTGTGTGTATCTTGCCGGCAGCCTTCACGCAGGTCGTATTCCTTGGTATTGTCCATGCCCTCATTTCTTTCCCTACAATAGTATAAAAGGTGATCAGGCCCAGCATTTCATAGCCCACCTTAATTACTTTCTCTATGGACATCTCTGTCATGCCGTAGAGATCCATGTATGATTTCCGCTCATCGGGTGACAGGTCAATCAGGTCCTGTTCAAGCTTGCCGCATATATAAACAAGCTTGCTTCCTTTTGACAGGACCAGACCTTCCAGGCTGGCAATGGAAAGCTCTCCCATAGCCTCCTCGTCTATGTTTGCTACATAGAAAATGGGTTTTGTAGTAATGAGGTTGAAAGAGCGGACGATCTCTGCTTCTGACTGGTCAAAATCGTTCATGTTTACAAAGGAGCTTCGTTCAAGGGTTGACTTAATACGAGCGAGAAGTTCTAGCTCCTTTACCCCCTTTTCCTTGGAAACCTTGGCAAGCCTGTCCAGCTTGTCTAGCCTTTCCTCCACAATCTCCAGGTCAGAGATGATAATCTCTGTTTCGACGATCTCCATATCCCTTTTGGGATCTAAATCTGAGTAAACATGGGGAACATTTTTGGCTCCAAAGCACCTTATCACATGGGCAATAGCGTCCACATTCCGAATATGGGAGAGAAACCTGTTGCCAAGGCCCTCACCCTTGTGGGCATCCTTGATGAGTCCTGCCACATCGATGAATTCGATGGTAGTCGGCGTAACCTTTTGGGGCTTAATGATCTCTGCCAGTTTGACGAGCCTCTCATCAGGAACCGCAACAATTCCGACATTTGGTTCGATAGTACAGAAGGGATAGGGTTGACATGGTACGGTAAGGGTAGTTAGTGCATTAAAGATGGTTGATTTTCCTGAATTTGGTAAGCCAATAATTCCGCATGACCAGCTCATGTCCACTCCGTGGAGCTTAAAGCTTTAAGCTCTAAGTCCTTAATTCTGGCTAACAGCTTTTGAGCTATTAGCTATCAGCTTCTATTAAACATACTCATCGCCTTTTCCTTGCCTTCAAAAACAAAGGTATGCAGTGCATCCACAGTACGGTCTATTATATCTGTAAGGTCTTCCACCTCTTCCTTCTGGAATCTGGACAAAACATACTCTTCTGCTGGTATGGCAGGATTTCTTCCAATGCCAATTTTCATTCGATAAAAAAGTGGAGAACGTAACGCGTCTACAATCGAACGGACGCCTTTGTGACCACCATCCCTTCCATTCCAGCGTATCCGTATCCTCCCGAAATCCATGTCAATGTCGTCATGAATGATAACAATGTTCTCAGCAGACAGAGATTTACGTTGAACGAGGGATGCCACGGGTCCACCGGAAAGGTTCATATAGGTGTTAGGTTTTGCGAGGATAATCTCTTCTGATTCGCCAACCCTGCAACCACACAGGCGTTTTTGTATGGAGATGTGAAACCGCTCAGAAAACTTGTCTACAACGAGGTAGCCAATATTGTGCCGGGTGAAGGCATATTCAGAACCTTTGTTGCCAAGACCACATAATAGGAACAAAAAAGATTCTATTCCTCCTTCTTCTCTGCTTTCTCAGCCTCTATTTCTTCAACGGCCACAGGTTTCTCTTCTGCCTCAGGAGGGATAATGGTTACTACTGCTACATTGGCGTGCTCAAGAAGTTTTACTCCGGAGAGAGATATGTCGCTTACGTGTATGGAATCCCCTATTTCCAGGTTTGTCACATCGATCTCTATCTGCTCGGGAATCTGGGTAGGCAGACATTCAACCATAATAGACCGTAAATGTTGTTCCACAATACCACTGTTAATGACGCCTTTTGCTGTTCCAGTCAGATGAATCGGTATTTCGATTTCTATTGTTCTTTCCATGGAAACCTGCAGAAAGTCAATGTGGCAAACATCATCACCGAGGAACCCTGGCTGGATACTCTTGATCATGACAGGTCTGTTCTCTGAGCCTGCATCGCCGTGGAGTTCCATTGTAAGGATTACGTTTTTCCTTACCCGCCTCATGAGGGTATCCCATTCTTTTGCCGAGATTTTTATTGGAACCGACTCTACGCCTCTTCCATAGAGGACTGCGGGTATATTCCCTTCTTTTCTGATTTTCCGGGTAACACCTTTGCCGGTTCCTGTTCTTTTTTCTGCCCTTAATAATATTTCTTCCATTCCAGACCTCCTGTTATATGCATAAGGCTACAGCCCGCACTTGCATTATATCTCTATATAAAAAGTGAACTTACTGACGCGTCTTTATGAATCCTTTTTATTGCCTCACCAAGGATTGGAGACACATCAAGCACCTTAATCTTTTTTACCTTACTTGCCTCTTCTGAAAGTGGTATGGTGTTTGTTACTATCAATTCTTTTATGGGAGAATTCTCAATTTTCTGAGCTGCGCTTCCGGAAAGCACCGGGTGAGTACAGCAGGCAAGGACGGCCCGCGCACCTTCTCTCATAAGAGCTTCTGATGCTTGGACTATAGTCCCTCCGGTGTCGATCATGTCGTCGAGAAGTATGGCAGTTTTATTGCTCACATTACCGATGACATGCATGACCTTAGATACATTCGCTTTCTCTCTCCTCTTGTCTATGATCGCGATGGTGGCGTTCAGTCTTTTGCCTAACTCTCTTGCCCGCTCAACACCGCCGGCGTCCGGAGATACTACTACTATGTCACCCTTGATCTTTGCAAAATACTTGAAGTGCACCGGGAGGGCATAGAGATGATCCACGGGAATATCAAAAAAGCCCTGGATCTGGCCTGCATGGAGATCCATGGCTAGGATTCTCGATGCGCCGGCAACTGTCATCAGGTCTGCAACAAGTCTTGCTGAAATAGACGTACGGGGAAGGACCTTTCTATCCTGCCGTGCATACCCATAGTAAGGTATGACGACTGTTATGCGTTCCGCAGATGCCCGCTTCAGAGCATCGAGCATAACCAGTAATTCGACCAGGTTCTGGTTAACCGGAGGGCAAGTGGGCTGTACAACGAAAACATCCATCCCCCTGACGCTTTCGTCAATTACAACCTGCACCTCACCATCACTGAAACTGGCCACGTTAGCTTTGCCTAGGGGTATCTTGAGAAAGCCGCAAATCTTTTCAGCAAGTGGTATGTTCGCATTTCCTGTAAATATTCTTAACTTATTCACGTGTCGCTCCTTGGTGGAATATTCTGGGGTGGGAGGATTCGAACCTCCGAATGCAGGCTCCAAAGGCCTGTGTCTTACCGCTTGACGACACCCCAATGGCCTGTCTTACAAAGTTGATTGCTTATTTAACTCCTTTTCGTAGGCATTCAGAACGGTTACCTCGATCTTTTGCCTCGTGGTATTGTTTAGTGGATGGACTGTTTCCCTATACGAGCCATCTTTCATTCTCTTGCTGGGCATAGCAACAAAAAGCTTGCTTTCCCCATGTATTACCTTTAAATCCCTTACAATAAAACAATCATCAAGAACAATTGAAACATAAGCCTTTACTCGGCTATCACTAACAGGAAATATCTTAACATTCGTAACCTCCATAACTCCCCCCCACTTTCAAGCTTCGTGCCATAAAAATCTTTCCCATGCCCGTTAATGAAGTTAATGCTCGTTTTGCTCCCTCTTCATTTTCAAAAATACCAAAAACAGATGAGCCACTACCACTCATCAATGTGCCACCAGCGCCTGCCTGAATTAACCTATCTTTGATGGTTTGAATTACCGGGCACAGTAAAATACCGACTTTCTCGAGGTCGTTTTCTAAAATAGCATAAACTTCCCGAACATTATTAAATTTCGCAACCAATTTAATATCATTTTGCTTTTTTGTCAACACGATTTTTAAGTTCTTATAAACCCTTCTGGTTGATATCGAAGTGTTTGGATAAACAATAAGGTACCAAAGGTTGGGCAGCTCAATGGGAGAAATCTCATCGCCTATTCCCCTCATGATGCACGGTTTTCCATACAGAAATAAAGGGACATCTGCGCCGATACTTTTCCCGATCTCGTAAAATTCGGTCTCACCGATCGAGATCTTCCAAATTTTTGCTAACTCCTTCAGCACTGTTGCGGCGTTGCTGCTTGGCCCTCCAAGTCCGCTTCCGATGGGTATGTGTTTTTCGATATAAATATTGACACCGGAACTGATTTTAAATCTTTCCTTTAACGAAACGACTGAGCGGTACATGGTGTTTGCCATGTCCTGGGGCAATATACCTTTGTCATCCTTAATAATAATTGTATCATCAGGGATTTCCTCAACATGGATGACATCGAAGAGAGAGATTATATCTACAATGCTGACAATATTATGGTAACCGTCAGGTCGTTTTGAGACAACTTTAAGAAAAAGATTAACCTTTGCAGGGGAGAGAATGGTGTGTTTCATAGAAAGTTCGGAGTTTGGAGTTTATAGTTCGGAGAGGAACCGCAGAGAGCATAGATCAGAGAGCTAAGAGTATGAACTTCCAACTTTTCACTCTTTACTTCCTTTCTCCCCTTTCCCGCTCGTCCCGCTTTTTTCGCCATTCCAATCACCTATAGCCTATAGCTTATTGCCTGCTTTTTGCATACCGCGCCATTGTTCCTCTGAAGCCTGTTGTGTAGATCAACGGAAGGCTGAGGATAGTTATGACCATTTTTACAACATACTGACCTATTATTAAGGGCAGGACAGGCATGACGCCTGCAAATGCGATGACGATAAAGACGCAACTGTCAACAAGGGTTGAAACGCTGTTACTGACCAGGACCCTTGACCACTTTGCTTTTTGTATCCGTTTTTTCCATAGGTGGTAGATTTCCACGTCGACCATGGAACTGATAAGGTATGCAGCAAGACTTGCAAACACTATCCTTGGGGTTGCCCCGAAAACTGTCTCATAGGATTTGGCATCGATGAAAAAGGCAGGAGCAGGAAGACGGATAACAAGATAGGCATAAATGGCGAGGAGAATGTTTGCAAAGAAGGCCCCGAGAATGACTTTCCTTGAACCCTCTTTCCCATATATTTCGTGGATGACATCAACGAGGGTGAATGTAAGGGTGTAAATAAAAACAGCTGATGGAACCACAATCCCGAAAAGTGATACTGGTCTTCCGGCAGTAATATTAGCGATAATTTCGCACGCAACATACAGACAAACAAAGACAAGACCCACTAACGTACCCCTTCTACTTGAAAGGTATCGACACTAAACTCCGGATTAGCGATGATGTTGACCTTTGTATCGTATGTATTTTCAATAAATTCTATGGAGCTTTTCTCCTCCTCATAAAGAAGGCTGGCGACTTCGGGTGAAAGATACACATTAATCCGTTTGCCGCCTTCTTTTCTGCAGAAAGTCCCTAGTTCCCTTAACACTTCATAGCATACTGTATAACGTGATTTAATATATCCGGAGCCTTCGCACGTAGGGCATACTTCGGTGAGAAGGTTTACGATATTGTGCCGCGTCCTCTTGCGGGTAATCTGAACAAGACCAAGTTCGCTTATCGGATAGGCGAATGTCTTGATCCTATCCTTTTTCAAGGCCTCCATCAGGGTCTGGAAGACAGTCTCCCTTGATTCCTTGCGCTCCATGTCTATAAAATCAACGATGATAATGCCGCCAATGTTGCGCAGCCTTATTTGATAAGCTATTTCCTTGACCGCCTCGAGATTGGTTCTGAGAATGGTATCTTCAAGGTCTTTTCTGCCAAGATATCGACCGGTATTGACGTCTATTACTGTCAGAGCCTCTGTGTAATCAAGGACAATGTAACCACCTGACTTGAGCCAAATCTTTTTCTGCAGGAGCTTAGCGATCTCAATCTCAATACCGAAGACCTCAAAGATGGGATCCTTTTCGTTGAAGCGAACCACCTCACAGCCTTCTTCGGGAAGGTAGTCTTTGAGGAATTCTCCGATTCGCTCATAGACAAAAACGTCATCAACGATAATCTTTTTGAGGTTATGGGAATGTAAGTCCCGTATTACTCTGAAAATGATGCCGAGATCCTGGTGGAGAATAGAAGGAGCATGCACGGTCTTTGTTTTTTCCTGGATACTTTCCCATATCCTTTTCAGAAAGTTGAGGTCTGCCCGCAATTCTTCTGGTGTTTTACCTTCCGAAGCGGTTCTGGCGATGAGCCCGTATCCTTTCGGACATATCTCTTCTTTGAGCACGGTGGCAAGTTTTTTTCTTTCGTCCTCCTGTTCAATCCTCCGGGAAACTCCGATATGCTCTGTCCCCGGCATGAGGACAAGAAGTCTGCCGGGAAGGGTTATCTTCGAGGTAACCCGCGTGCCTTTTTGACCGATTGGCTCCCGTGAAACCTGAACGATCAATTCCTGGCCTTCTTCAAGGACACCCTCGATTCTTTCATTGAGCCCAACCGCATAATCGGAATCATCGTATTCTTCATACATCATCCGGTCGAGAATGATATCACCAACATAAAGAAAAGCTGATTTTTCAAGTCCGATATCGACAAAGGCTGCATCCATGCCCGGTACAATTCGCACAACTTTTCCCTTGTATATGTTCCCAACCATGCTGTTGTCATTTTTCTTCTCTATAAAAAACTCTACAAGAACACCATTTTCGAGGAAAGCTATGCGTGTCTCGTTAAACGTAACATTAATTATCAGTTCTGAGGCCATGGATTCTTCTGTCCTCCATCTTTATGATTCTTTGAAAATCACCTTTTGCCTTCAACTCTTTAATACCTTTTCCCTTCCATGTATAAAAATGTCGTTTACTATTATACCCCAGTTTCCATAATTCCATGTTGATACTTTTATCGGCTATCAGAAGATATGAGTAATCTTTTACCATATTTTGGAGACTTCCTTTGATAAACTCATAGATCTTGATTCCTCTCGGTAGTATTCTGTTCATTTCAGTTATTATTTTTTCATGTATCAAAGCACCCATGTCTATTTCGACCTCCATCAATTCGCAGGTGCTCTCTATGCCAATCGGTAGCGCATCTGAGAGGGATATTTTTGGCATAGGGTGAAATTTGCCATGGGTTCTTATCGTGATTCCCAGTGAACGAAGCGCCCGGAGAAGGATGTTCATGGTATCAAGATGGCCAATATACCGTGCATCCCCGTATTTTCCATACCGGAACGTGTATTTGACACCAGTTGAGAGTTGTGGGTTCTGTGTTCGTTGTGTAAGTGTATCTGTTTCGGGGGTTGCAACTTCGGTTGTTGGTTGTGGTTCTGACTTCAACTCGTAACTCGTAACGCGTAACGCGTAACGGGATTCACTGCACCCAATTCCGCATGCTGCACACCCGCTGTAACAGTCCTCAGTTTTCTCACCTGACTGGGCATGGATAAGTTCACTGGCAAGGAAGGATTTATCAATCCCTGTATTGACTATATCCCATGGAAGGCCGCTTTCGATAGGTTTTTTACCCAGGTAATCTTTCATGGAGATTCCTTGTTGTTCAAACCATTCATCGTAAAGTCCTGGCTGGAAATATTCCCGCCACGCCTCAAGTTTTACGCCCTTCTGGAAGAGATACTCGAAAAGGGGCGAGAGTCGGCTGTCCCCCCTCGTCACAATAGCCTCAATAACACTTGTCTTTGGATCCCTGTATTTTACCTTCACCCTCCTGCCTTTCAGGATTTTTTTGAGCATGCTGATCTTATCAGAAAGAATTGTCCCATCCTCCATGGGGAGCCACTGAAAAGGTGTGTGCGGTTTCGGTATGAAGGGAGATACAGACAGGTTGATATCTATCCGTTCTTTTTCAAAGGGGATGAGCATCTCTTTGATAGCCGCAATATCCTCCTCTTTTTCCCATGGGAAGCCGATCATAAGGTAAAGCTTAAGCTTTCTCCATCCATACTTCTTGAGAAGTGGAAGCTGTCCGAGAAGAATGCTCAAATCAATATTTTTATTTAGCCTACACCTCATCTCGTCTGTGGCCGATTCAAGGGCAAAGGTAAAACCTGTTCGGGCGATGTCCCCAATCAAGCTAATGGTGTTTTCCCTGATACTGCCTACTTTTAGTGATGGCAGCGCAACGGACACGCCGCGATAGCGCTCCTTGATGTAGGCTATGACATCAAAGAGAGCACTGTAGTCGCCGGAACTTAAGGAAAGAAGGGAAATTTCTTCATATCCTGTTCCCTGCATACCCTGGTCGATAATCTCTTTCACTTTTTCAAGGGAACGTTCCCTGTAAGGCCTGTACCCAAAGCCTGCGAGACAGAACCTGCAACCGTTTCCACAGCCCCTGGATATTTCAACGTTAAACCGGTTATGGATGCTTCCTACCACGGGGATAGGGGGGCTTGCCGGATGATAAGAATCATCAAGATTCTCGATGAATTGTCTCTCCACCTGGTTTTTTGGAAAGAGATGGGAATACGTTCCTTCAAGTTGTCCTAACTCTCTGATAATGTCTTCTCGTCGCTCACCCCTTCTCGCTTTCAGTGTGTTCAGAATTTCAATGAGCTTTTTGTCGGCCTCTCCAATAACGATGAGGTCAAAAAACTTCTGAAATGGTACAGGATTAAGCATGGATGGCCCACCCCCCACCACAATGGGTCCCTTTTTCCTGTCTTCAGCTCGGATCGGGATTCCGGCGAGGTCGAGCATGTTGAGGATATTGGTGACATTAAGCTCATAAGAAAGGGAGAAACCTATCATGTCCATAGCGGAAAGTGGTGTTCGTGATTCAAGAGTCGAGAGGGGAATACCATTCTGCCTTAGATGACTATCCATGTCGCCCCATGGTGCGAAGCAGCGCTCGCACCAGACATCCGATACGCTGTTTGCCAGTCCATAGAGGAGAAAAAAACCATAATAGGACATTCCGACTTCATAAATATCAGGGTAGCAGAGCGCAAACCTGACTGTTGTCTGAGTCGTGTCTTTTATCACCCGGTTTGGTTCAATGCCTGTATATCGGGCTGGCTTAGTTATTGAGCTAGGAATATCGAGCATAGCTTAATCTTATACCATGTATTGTGAATTTATTCAGGTTAGTCCAAGAAGTTGAGAACCTGAGAAGTTAAAAATGAAGTTTTAAATCTGCTTTATAGCTTCTTATCTTCTCAACTTCAGATGTTAACTAAATCCGTTCCTTCATCGTGCGCTCAAGATCCTCCATGACTATCGCCTGAATCCTCTTCAAGGCTTCCTCGCTTTTACCCTCAAACCGAAGAACGAGAATCGGTTGTGTATTTGAAGGTCTGACAAGTCCCCACCCGTCGTCCAGAAGAATCCTGACGCCATCTATATCGATAATATCAAATTTGCTTCTGTAGTAGTCTGTAAGTTTTTTTACAACTGAGAATTTAACGTTATCAGGACAATCAATGCGTATCTCAGGAGTTGAGTAAACTTTTGGTATATCAGAGAGAAACGCTGAAAGCGGACGGTCACCCTTTCCCATAATTTCGAGAAGCCTCAGTGATGAATAAATGGCATCATCAAAGCCAAAGAATTTGTCTGCAAAAAAGATATGTCCGCTCATCTCTCCACCCAGCAAGGCACCTGTCTCTTTCATCTTCTGTTTAATCAGGGAATGACCGGCTTTCCACATGATCGGAACGCCGCCATGCTTTTTCACATCGTCGAAAAGATTTTTGGAGCATTTAACTTCGGAGACGAAGGATGCCCCCTTGTGGGTTCTTAATATATCCCTTGCAAAAATGATCATAAGGTAATCACCCCAGATAATGTTACCCTTGTCGTCGATAACGCCAATCCTGTCACTGTCGCCATCGTATCCAATGCCTATATCTGCCTTTTGTTCAAGAACAGTCCTGCGCAGGGTCTCCACGTTTTTTTCAACGGTAGGGTCTGGAAAATGGTTCGGGAAATGGCCATCCATTTCGCAAAAGAGTTCGGTAACGTGCTGGCCCATCTCCCTGAATATGGGAACTGCAACAACACCACCAGTCCCGTTTCCGGAGTCGATGACAACGTTAAAGCTTTTTTCCAGTTTAATGTTGGACCTGAGGAAACCATAATAATCATTTACAATATTCTTGTATTCACTATATGACCCCTTACCGTGAACAAAGCGTTTCTCCTCAATCAATTTTCCTATGTACTGAATCTCGTCCCCGAAAATCGTGCTTTTGCCGAAAGCAACCTTAAAACCATTCATTGAGGGAGGATTGTGGCTACCGGTTATCATGATGCCACCTTCCAC
>JAEAMG010002382.1_pt1 | contig 11937 bp, 5 predicted proteins | sample 8958741 | NCBI WGS metagenome assembly JAEAMG01 (sample SAMN16933256, study PRJNA681125) | bioreactor sludge metagenome | isolation source: anaerobic bioreactor treating anionic surfactant - SDBS | place: India: Bengaluru | collected 2019-02-28
TCCCAGTGTAAATGCCGGCGAGGACGCCGGCGCTCCCAGTGGTGCTATCCTTTCAGCGTCGTGGGGTGTTGAGACAGCATTGTCGGCAGGGGTACCGGCGCTCCCGTTATTTTCTTTACTCGGTTTCAAACAGGTCTCCATCCCGCGGCGGGGCTGATTTATCTGACTTCGCCAGCCGCACGATTTCCGGCCAGCTTTGGACCAGCCCATTATACGACAAGGCCTCATTGGCCCGTTTCTTCCGTTCGCACAGCGTATACAGCCGGTACGCCAGTTCCCGGGCCGTCTCGGCCTGCGCGCCCAGGGCGGCCACCACTTCCGCCGCGGCGGACTCGCCGCCCGTTTCCAGTGCGCGGATCAGGTGGTGCACCATCTCCCAGGTGTTCAACCGCTTGTCCGTGGCCGGGGCCCAGCCTTCCGACAATTCTTCGGGACGCAGCAGGCATACCCGGCCCCGCTTCGATTCCAGGATCCCGGATGCCACCAGCCCCTCCACGCTCGTGTTCTTCGCCTTGCTCAGCGTTTCCGCCACGCCGTATTCGCCATCGCCGAAGCCGTGCTGCTCGAACCACGCCAGTGCCCAGCGCGTGTCCGCGTCGAAATCGCCTTCCTGCTGTGCCAGCGCCTCATCCAATACCTGGTTGATGAGGGCCAGCGCCTCGCGCACCGGCATGCGCTTCCCTTCCGCATCCAGCACCTGGCCGTACCGCGTGAACACGCCCATGCCCGGGCCAATCGCCGCCTGCGCCAGGTCCACCGGCGCAATGTTGCCCCGCTGCAGGTGGACCAGCGCTGCTGGCAGTTCCTGCTTGAGCACCGTGATGAACTCGCGCCGCGTCGCCGTGGGCGCGTCTTCCAGACGTTTCCGGCAGACCAGGACAATGCTGGAGGCAAGGGCGTTGGTGCCCATAGAAATTTGGCGCGTTTGCATTTCTGTGCGTATGGGCCACGTGCCGGTAATGGCGAATCCCGCGCTGATGACAGCGTCCAGAAAGGTTTCCCAGCCCGTCGAAGAAGTAGAGAGGAAAGAGGAATGAGAAAAGAGAGAAGACGAAGAAGGCACGGTGCCATCGTTCTCTCTCTCCCCCGGTTCTGCTCTTTCCTCTTTTCTCTTTCCTTCTTCACCTCTTTCCTCCTTTTTCGTTTCCGATTGCTTGAAGGCGTAATAGATGGTGACGGGAAACGCCGGGTGGGCCTGTTCGCACAGGTTCCACACCGCTTTGGACATGCCCACAAGAAAGAAGTCTTCCGCCGCTTTCTTGCTGCCGTGGCGGTAGGGCGTCGCTACCAGTTCCTGTGCCTTGGGTACCTCTAAGGTGGCGAACAGGTCAGGGAGGATCGGTTTCAGGGAACGACGCAGCCAGACATAAAAGAAATCCGACAGGTCCGCGTAGCCGATGTTGTCATAATAGGGCGGGTCGGTGGAGACGACTTTGTCTGCGCTTATGGTTTGGGTTTGGGCGTCGGCGTGTTGAGATACCCCATTTACAAAAGAGGGCAATTCACTAGTAACTCTAATAATTTGTTCAACAGCATTATCAAAACTTCCAGCACTAGAGGCTATAGAATTTGATTCTGCAAAATCCCAAACCATAGGGATAGCTTGGCGACTAAAAACACCACGTATACTATCTCTTGATGAGTCCCACCCGCAGATACTAGAGTTTCGGTCGCTGCACTTATCCACCGCAAACGCCAGATACACCGCCACGGCATCGGCGTAGGCCTGGGCCATGTCACTGGGAGCGCTGGCGTCCCCGCCGGCTGGATTGGCACCTCGGGCTGTCTTGTTCGCCCCTGCCGGCGAGGACGCCAGCGTTCCCAGTATATCCGCCTTGACCCGTTCCCGCGCCTCCTGCACCAGGTCGGAAAAGGTCGACAACGCCACCAGTTGGCGGAGGGTGAAGAGGTCGATCCATTTAAGCATCCCATATTCTTGGACTCTGAATCCCAAGGCTTTCTTTGGTAATTCTGACTCTGGTAAATCCTTGGGGACACAGCCACGGGCTACGGCATCGTGTTCGGCTGAGGGCGACAGGTAGATTCGACCCCGTTCCCCTTCGGCCACAATGGCCATGAGTTTCGCACCCATACGCCCTGCCTTTGCTTCTGCTCTCAAGTACTCAAAAGTCATTGGCGTGCCCGACATGACACAGAAAAAACTACTTCCACTTCCGCCTAACTTTGTGCCTGCTTTCGCCGCCTCGGCGTGTTTCGGTTTGCCCATCTTTACGGTCAAACGATAACTGCCGTCCTCAATAACGGGCTCTACATAGGCTTCCTTCCCGGCCTTTGTGGACAGCATAAACGTGGACGCCAGCGGGACATCCACGTGAGCGAAGGCAGGGTTTGGGCTTTTGACCGTCCGCGCCCACAGCCAGGCGATGACCGTCAACTTCTGGCCCACAAGTTTCTTCAAGTCTGGCCGCACCTTGGCCATGTCAGCTGTTACTTCAATCTTCGGATAGAGACGGCCGATACTCTTTTCCGCTTCATCGCGCATCCACTGGCCATAATAGCGCACGTCCTCCGCCAGTCCCTGCGCGCCTTTCCACTCGCGGTTGAACAGGCCCTTGTCGTTTCTCGCCTCCGGATTCACCGGAGGTCGTCCTGCGAACTTTGGCGGAATCTCGATCATGGCCTTGTTGATCAGTACGGCCACGGGATTGAGGTCGCTGGCGTAAGCTTCCAGGCCGAGCCGTTGTGCTTCCAACGGCAATGCCCCGCCCCCCGCGAAGGGGTCGTGGAACGCGGGCAGTTTGAAGCGGTCGAACAGTTCCTTGGCCCGGGGATGGTCGGCATTCTCCGCGCAGGCATAACGCCAGCTCTGCCAGATTTCGTCGCGGGCCTGCTGGAGCACGTCCTCATTGGTCGTGTTCTCCCACTGGACCAGTTCTTCGATAATCTTGAAGAGGCGTTTCCGTTCCTTTTCCTGCTTTTGTTCTGTGGGAAACAGGTCCGGATGGGACGATGGGTCGTCTACCATCTGGGCGAAGATGACCGCCCGCGCGGCAGCCAAGGGCCGCCGCGCCCACCACAGGTGCAGCGTGGACGGATGCCCGTGGCGGATGGACTTCTCCCGCGCCGAGGCCTCGTTGATGGCCTGCAGCGGCAGCGCGACTTCGATGAGTTTCTTATGGGTCTTGACGGTCATTCTGTATTCCTTTTACTGGGAGCGCCGGCATCCTTGCCGGCTCTTTGCGGCAAGATAGCCATGGACGTTGACCCAGCCGGCAGGGATGGCAGCGATCCCCGTATGCAATCCCAGTGTTTAATTGAGTATACTATGGGCATATAACCCCCCCGGGGATAGCATCCCCGGCCCGACGTCCTGAAAAGGACGTCCTTTTTTTGGCTTATTCTATGGGGTATCTATGGGTTATTCTCTCTTTCGCTAAGCACGTAAATTCAACAGGTTATATTATCCTTTGTGGGAAATTATTGGTTTCTATAGGTGTTTTTGAATTTCTATGGGTGTTTATATTGTCTATTCATTTCTCCAAAATTTCATAGATTCTTAAAAACCGTTGTTAATATTGACATGTTTGGCCTTCAGCACTTGTTATGTTTTTCTTTAGAGCCAATAATCGGAAACCATCGCGCCCAACGCCGCTCTCCTCTAAGACAGACCCGACCTTCTTCACGGAGTTCGTAGAGCATTTGTTTGATTTGGTCCCTAGATTGCTCCGGAAGCACTTCCTGAAATTCGGCCATAGGACATCCAGATAAAGCGTTATTAGACACGTGTTTATACAAAAGTTCTTTCTTGGTTTCACGGTCGAGCCCTCGACGTCGCGTATAGGCAGCCTGCGTTCCCATGGCAACATGAAAGCGGCGACTTGGCATATAGTGGGTGCCACGGCCACGCCCGATCCGCTCAAGAATACCCATTTCGACAAACGTTGCTAATCGTGAATGCAATTCTGGAGGTACTTCCATACTGCGGTAAACTCGATCCAGCACCAACAGGTCGTGGGTATCAAAGGAAACCTGCAATTCACTGCCGACCCGTTCCAGGAAACGAATGAACTGCCCTTCCAGGACCTGTCCATCCAGAGTAAGCGACACCTGATATTCATCGGTATTTTTGAAATCCGGTAATGCTTTTCCTTCACGGATACAGGATTCATAGATACGGTTTGCTCCCTGTCCCGCCCGCTCGACCAGGCCGCACCTGGCAAGCGCATCCGCAATACGTCTGTTCCTTGGAAACTGCCGGTCCAGGATATTGTCAGGGGTAATGCCTTGCGGAAATCCTCCCGGGCTCACTATCTCAACGCGTGAGGCAAATTGTCGGACGAAAATATTGCCTCCGTGCCGGTAGTCACGATGCGCCACCGCATTCAGCACGGCTTCCCGGACGGCCCCTTCATTAAAGGTTGGAATATCAATCATGAAAAGGCCATCCTGGTAATGCTGCAAATCGTTTCGGAGATTGATCAATTCCCAAAGGCGGTCATACCAGAGGAAAAAACCGCTTCGAAATTCTTCCCGTTGACTTGCCGGGCCTGCCGCTTCTGAAGAGCGGTACTCAAACACCAATTCCGCCTGAGCAAGGAAACGACCCAGTGCGCCATGTGTCCCCATAAGAACCAGCGCCGCATAGGTGATGCCTGCGTTGGTTGCCAGTTCCGCGTCCTGAAGAAGCGCTTGGTCGGAACACTGCAGTATGGAATCCCGTTTTGCTTTGACATGCCAGCGGCGGCGAAAGTTAACGATGGCTTTGAGGTCAAGGTCTTCAAAGGCGGCGTTGGGACAAATCTCAGCGGAGAAATCCGGCCCGGCTTCATCAAATATGCGCCTCAGTTGATCGGGCGTCATCGGCACCAAGTCTTCTCCTGCCCGCATCCAGTAGGCCCCATCCACCGCAATGGGCATTCCTACGGGACGGGAAGGCGCCGTGAATACAAGGACACGACCATCACGATGGTGGACTTCTTCCGCGATTATTCGCAACCGAAGCCTTTCAACTAATCCCGCTTTGGTGCGTTCAAGCTTTTCAAATGCTGACGTACCTACGACCTTCCTGGGCATTTTGTCCGCAACCCCAAGTATGATGGACCCGCCACATTCGTTTGCAAGGGCCGCACAGTACTTGACTAGTTTGTTAAACTCGAAGGAATTCTTAGCTTCTTTGAATTCCAAGTGCTCATTTTCCCTGCGTCGCCGCCAGTCGTCTATTTGCTGTTCCGTAATCATCATCCCGGCTCCTCTCCCCGCGCCAGCAGTTCACTAAAATTGTAGTTTACACTTGTTACCCCGAAGTCGGGTTCGCGCTGGAAGGGACTGCGCAGGTACTTGACGCGATGCTTATCCCCGTCCAGGAATTCCACCAGGGCAAGGATGAAGTCGTCGGGCTTGTTCAGGGAGTAGAGGATTTCGTTCTTGGTAACCGTGACGGTGTCCGCACTGGTAACCCGACCCTTGACTTCAATGAACCGCAGGCGACCTTCGCCGGGCACGCGGCTTTCGATGTCATAGCCGAGCCGTTCGAATTCGCGGTCCACAGGTTCGTAGCCCAGGCCCTTTTCGATTTCCATTATAATGGCCCGGGCGCGGGCGGCGGCGGCCTGGGTGTCGGCCTGCTTCGCTATAACTGTTTCATCGGGTTCCTGGCCCTGCATTTTTGTAAGCAACCCCAGGGGAACCACCACCACGCCGCCGAGCACCACGGGCGGCAGCGCGGAGATCTGGGCTTCCCGGTCCAGTTCGGCCAGCCGTTTCTGTAAACGGGCCTGCAGGTCGTCGGCGCGGCGTCGCGCTTCCTGTGAGTTGAGCCGTGCCCCGGCCTTACCGGCCTGTTCCTGGAGTTTGAGTTGTTCGGCGCGGTGGTCCCAGTAGGCGATTTCCTTGGTGAGGCGTTCCTTGACGGCGGCCCGGGTCTTTTCTATCCAGGCGATCCTGCGGTCGCGCACCTCCTTGATGTGGCCGGGCACGACCTCGGCGATGGCATAGCCCTGGGCCTGCTGTTCCAGGGCGCGGGTAATCCAGGCGCATTCAGGCTCCGCCAGCAGGACTTCGATGCCGGGCTCCCCTTCCTCAAGGGGACGATAGTCCAGGTAGGGCGCATAATGAAGATGTCGTGTGTTTCTCTGGGCATCCAGTTCAACGTACAGCATGCGCCGGGAGATGGTGCGCCGTTCCCCGGAGGCCAGGATGCTGGCGTCCTGGATGGCATGTTCGAGGAAGAAGAGGACCCGTGGCTCCGTGCCGGTGTCCCGTGCATCCACGAGGACCGTACCGCGCTTCAGGAGGTCGCGATGGCATTCCAGGGTCAGGTCGAGGACAGCATCCAGCAGCGGGTGGCCGGGACAGACAAACGCGGCCAGGGGCTGGCCCTGGGGCGCGATCAGATGTTTTTCGAAGGCGATGCGTTCGTAACGGGTGAGCACGGGCTCGCCTGTGCCGATCTGGCGGTCCCGGTTGCGTATGGGCGCGGGCACATGGGTAATCTCGTAACGACGGGGTTCCCGCTGCCGCGCGGCGCCGCCCAGACGGCGAAAGGCTTCCAGGAAAAAAGACTCGATATAATGGGGCTGCAGCCGGCGGGCTTCGGCACGTTCCATTTCTTCACGAACCCGGAAGACGCGGCTCGCGTCCATAGTGTCATGGACCAGGGCACGTTCTTCAAGAAGACCCTGCAGATGGGGCCGATCCACCCCGTTTTCGATGGCTTTTTCCAGGCGTGCCCGGACTTCGGGCTGGTCACCATAGCGGATGGCCTCGATGAGCAGGTCGCGCAGCGGCTTGCCTTCGAACTGCAGTTTGCCGAGCACGTCAAAGACCTGGCCGCCCAGAGCGGCCCGGGCCTCTTCCAGTTTGTCCAGCAGCCGGCGATAGACATCGCCCTCCCGCGTTTCATCGGCCACCAGGTTCCACAGGTGGCAGACTTCGGTCTGGCCGATGCGGTGAATGCGCCCGAAGCGCTGTTCGATGCGGTTCGGGTTCCAGGGCAGGTCGTAGTTGACCATGAGATGGGCGCGCTGGAGGTTGATGCCTTCGCCTGCGGCGTCTGTGGCCAGCAGCACCTGCACCTCGGGGTCGTGCAGGAAGGTCTCCTGCGCCTTGCGGCGCTCCTCCCGGCCGACACCGCCGTGGATGGTGACGACGGACTGGGGTCTTCCAAGGAGGGTGCTGATTTTGGCGTGCAGGTAATTCAGCGTATCCCGGTGCTCGGTAAAGATGACAATCTTTTGATGGGGCGAGGGCACCGGTTTGGGCGGGGCCGCCACGCCGTACGTTTCCGACTCTTCCGACAGCTGTGCGCCCAGCCCCGCGGGAGTGAATATTTCGTTCAGGAGTGTGGCCAGTTCGCGCCACTTGGTGTCCCGGCCGCTGCGGCGCACCTCGGCAGCTAACCCTTCGAGCCGGGCGAGGGTGGCAAGTTCAATTTTTAATTCGGCAATGGTACGGGCTGCCGTGGCCTGGTCCAGAATCTCCTCTTCGGTGGCTTCTACCTCAATGTCCGGCGCATCCTCGATATCCTCGAGGTCGTCCACATCGAGTTCCGGGCCGGAGGCGGCTACGGCGGCGCCGCGCTGGAGCAGTTCCAGTTCGCGCAGGCGTTTCTCCAGCCGCTCGCGCCGGCGGCGCAGGGACTGGTAGATGGCCTCGGGCGAAGAGGCGAGGCGGCGCTGCAGGATGGTCAGGGCAAAGCCCACCGTGCCGGCGCGCTTGTCGTTCTGCAGGGCCTCGGCGCGGTTAAACTCTTCGCGCACGTATTCCGTAACGGCGGTGTAAAGACGGGCTTCTGGATCCGACAGTTTATAGGGCACCGTGTAGGCGATGCGCTCCGGGAACAGGGGCTTGCCGTCGAACTTGAGCAGGTGTTCCTTCACCATGCGGCGCATCAGGTCGGACACCTCCACCTGGTGCACGCCGTCGCGGAAACGGCCTTCGAAGCGGTCGCCGTCGAGCAGCGCCAGGAACAGTTGAAAGTCCTCCTCCTTGCCGTTGTGGGGCGTGGCCGTCATCAGCAGGAAATGGCGCGTGATGCCCGACAACAGCCTGCCGAGGTTGTAGCGCTTGGTATATTTGATTTCGCCGCCGAAGAAAGTGGCGGACAGTTTATGCGCTTCGTCGCAGACGATCAGGTCATAGCGGCAATCCGGCGCGGCCAGTTTCTGCTGCACGTCTTCATTGCGGGAACACTTGTCGAGGCGGGCGATGGCCAGGTCGTTTTCCAGGAACCAGTTGCCCGTGCGGGCGGCCTCGAGTTTGTCATTGGTCAGAATCTCGAAGGGGAGATGGAAACGGCGGTGCAGTTCGTCCTGCCACTGTTCGGCAATGCTGCCCGGGCAGACGATAAGACAGCGGCGCAGGTCGCCCCGGACGATCAGTTCCTTGATGAGCAGCCCCGCCATAATGGTTTTGCCGGCGCCGGGATCGTCCGCCAGCAGGAAACGCAAAGGCTGGCGCGGCAACATGGCTTCATAGACCGCCGTGATTTGATGGGGCAACGGATCCACCAGCGAGGTATGCACGGCAAGCACCGGGTCGAACAGGTGTGCCAGGCGGATACGGTGCGCTTCGGCGGCCAGCCGGAACAGAGCGCCATCGCCGTCGAAACTCCAGGGCCGGCCCGTTTCGACCACCTCGAGGCGCGTTTCGTCATGGCGATAGAGAATCTCGTCCGCCACCCGCCCGTCGGAACCGCGGTAGATCAGCGTCAGGGCATCCGAACCGTGCCATTCCACATTGACCACCCGCACCAGCGCATCCGGCAGAATACCCCGTACTACGGCCTCCGGCTTCAAGTCTTCGAGTTTCATGACGTACCTCCGTCAGCAAGGAGAACGGTGTCGAACCAAAACACAGCCTGCTATCCCCTGTGCGGTCCCAATACCACAATATTCTATTTTGCCAGCAGGGGACCTCTGATTACAAACCGCGCCATTTTCCAATCATGCCTTTTTTTTAACGTAATGGGCCTTGTCGCATCAGGAACGCTGACAGTGTTATGCGGTCATCACGATTCACCTTCTCGTCATGCACGGCGCCGGTACCGCATTCTGTCCCGCCCCTATAAAAGGACAAAACCGGCAACGCTATAGTAACGTTACCGGCGTGTAGGATCTATGGAATGGTGGGCGGTGCAGGACTCGAACCTGCGACCCCCTGCGTGTAAGGCTTTCAGATAACAATAGTCAACTTTCGCCAGAACACGTAATATACTGCCAAATCAGCAACTTAAAAAAAATCAAACTGTCAGCAAATGCCGCGAAAAGTCACGTATTGACATCAAATGTTATGCGAAATGTTATATTGTATTCCAAATTTTTCTTTGTACATATTTCAATGCTTCGGACCGAAGGACAGTCTTGCAACCCCAACAAGCATTCGGAGTTACTTCTTTTTTAGCAACTCTCAGGGTAGCCATAATATCTGCTGACAATTTACTATCCGTAATACTTGAGAACTTAATCAAGGCCTTCTTTTAAGACGTAGACACGATACGGGTCACGTGGTCCCCGACTGACTTCGCCAAGCATGCCTGCATCAACTAGCTGCCGCAGCCTGGTTCTGGCTGTTCGATCTGATACCTTCCAAAGCCGGGCGGCAGCTGCAGTTGAAATCTTGCCTTCTCGACCAAGATATTTTGACAGGACGGTCTGCCATTCCGGTTCGATATCGCCTGCAATTTTCTGGCCGAACAAGGTAGTTCTAAAATTTGTGCCTAATTCCTCAAAACGAGGGCGGGGCAGCCCCGTCTTTGTGCACACATTCACCATGCGTCCAATACCCGAACCCCATTGTTCGATCAGCCCAAGTTCACGAAATGTGCGGCCAATAACACGATTCCGCAAACGTGATACGCCGGATACCGCTGCTTCCAGAGTCAACCCAAAAGGCAACAGGCCAGGATTGGTTATTTCGATGCGGTCATCAAAAATGGCAACACGTATACCCGCGCCTCCTATGCCATAATCAGCATGAACAATTGCGTTGATGATGGCTTCCCTTATTGCTTCCGGGGGATATTCCGGGAGATTACGATTTCGAAGACGTCCAATCTCAAGCCCCTGTCGCGTATGGCGTTCTATAAAAGAAATGGCCTTTTCTACCGCGATAGGCAGATATTCGTCAATCTCATTTTGATCCAGAAATTGAGAGGTATCAGTACCTTTAAATCGCGCACATCGTACCGTGGCATTGGGAAACAGTTCACCTCGCTTCCGACCAAAAAGCAACACAGCACCATTAGTCGGAACTTCCCTATTGCCTTGAATTATCGTAAGCCCGAGGGAACGTCGTTTGGGAGGCGTCAAGGGATGCGACACTTGTTCAAAGAGCTCGGAAGCAGCTCGGAAGTCAATTGCTTCCGAGTTTATTTCCAACCGGGGCATCTCGTCAAAAAATGTATTGCATGCCAAACGTTTTATCGCTGCTACCATTTCTGGTCCAGCAGGACGGTTGGTTGAACCAAGCCGAACATACACACCAGAATCAGGTCCCTCAGAACGGATGTAATAAGGACCAACAGCATGGGGAACATTGACAACGATTAACTGACGATTACGCCACACGTGAATTTGAATATCAGGAACAAGAAGCGGCGAAATGCAATCTGAAAAAGCGTTCGCCAATCGTTCTTCATCCATCAGCGGTTCACTGACACCGACTACTTCCTTCGTTTTGTCTTTAACACCAATAATAATACTCCCGCCCGCGGTGTTCGCAAGTGCAACCGCAGTTCGTGCAATGGCCTGAATTTTCCGACAGTTTTCCTTGAATTCAAGCGTTTTACCCTCGTTTCTGGCCAGATATTTTTCAATCACAATTATTTCTCCTCATTAGCCTGCTTTGCGGGATTATTTGATAATAACCCACCTTAGATGGCCTATGATGATTACAGGATTTGTCCACAGACATTAGGCAATTCATATTGTTGCTGCGGCCCCAATTTTCTTGGACACAGATTTGCGGTAACCTATGTGTCAAAGGAGATCGGATATGAGCAAAGAATCGAAGAACAAGGGTAATACCGTATGAACTAAAAAACTTTTCCAAGCCATCCAAACATCCTCGGGGCAAAGCAATATGTTTGGTAAAGTCTTCTGCACATCCAATAACACGAGGTTTCCCAGAAGTGGACCACCGCATTTTCTGAGCGCGGCAGAACTCTGGATTCTGAAAAGCGGCCATGCGAATCAACCGATTCTGAAACTGTGGTGAAAGACCCTCCTTTTCGATATAAAGTAGATTACCGAATACAACACGCACTGTTATAGGGAAAGGGCCTTGCAGAGGCGTTTCATTTTGCTTGTTTGAAGGCGGTAGCGTCCACGGATCCTCTATTTCGTATTCGTCCGTTTCACTCAGGCGTATGCCAAGTACTTGCCCACGGTGGGATGCATCGTTCACTAGACGTTTTATCTGTGTCACCGGTGTTTTTTTCAACGAAGATAAAAACTCCCACTGGTTCTCATAAGGAGTTAAATCCTCCTTCAAAAAGATGCTGTTCCCGGTTTTACTTGGTATCCCTTGAAGCGGAAGGGCGATGAGATTACCAAAACCGCCCTTTGGCATAGTATCCTGATTCGGGAACAGGCGATCATACGAATCCAAACCCATCTGATGCCGTTTATCCATGGATCGTGTCAATAAAGCACTACCCAGTTTCCTGGCAATTGTGGCGGAAACAGCCTCCTCAAAGAAAATCCATATATGTCCACCCTGCCCTGACCGTGATTTTTCCAACGCTGCCGTTACATCTAAGTCTCTACAGGCCTGCAAAAAGGCACAAGCATCCTCCTGCCATCCTGTTTTATCAAAATCCACAGCAAGAAACCAGCAAGTCGCATCTTGAAGCAATGGATAGACACCGATGGTATGTACTCCCATCAAGTGTCCAATTAGTGCTTTATCAGAAAGACTAAGGTACTATGCTTCGTCCGGGACTTCGCCCGGAAGAAGAGGCGCCTTTGGCGCAACTAT